>Ga0265299_10000605_pt1 | contig 43988 bp, 49 predicted proteins | sample AusTroGonzalo_MG_4_FD_193485 | JGI IMG/M metagenome (GOLD analysis project Ga0265299, IMG submission 193485) | Bovine rumen microbial communities from tropical cattle in Woodstock, Queensland, Australia - Gonzalo_02 | ecosystem: Host-associated > Mammals > Digestive system > Stomach > Rumen ...
ATGATATTTATGAAATAGCTTTACATAAAAAGTTCTGGGGACCAGCTAAAGTTGAGTCTGTCGAGGGCAAAAAGATTTGGTTTGGTGAACAAGAATATCGTAATAACTTAGTCTTAACTGGAACAGACATCACCGGCGTTAGAAAATTAAAAACAGATTGGGCTTATATTGAAGAAGCCTTTATTGATAAAGAAAAGACTGGAACTGCAGACATTTTAACTGCAAATGTTGAAACTGCTAATATTGAAACAGCAAATATCGTTACTGAAAACGTTCAAACTGAAAACATCGATACTATCAATGCTTTACATGCAAATATCGAAGATGCTAATATTGGCACAGCAAAAGTTGATACTGCCAACATTGAAAACGGCAATATTGAAAATGAAACAGTCAAAGTTTCTGGTATTGTAACTGCAAATATCAATAAAGCAAATGTTGATACCGCAGATATTTTACATGCTCACATTGGTGATGAAACTGTTACAAGTGCAAATATTAATGATGCAGATATCGCAACATTAGATGTTACTATAAAAGCTGAAATTAAAGAAGCTTCTATTGAAACTGTCGCTATTGATGAAGAAACAGTAACTACTTCAAATATTGATAGTGCAAAAATTAGAACTGAAGAAGTTGGTACTTCTAATATTACAACTGCAAATATCAATCATACTCTTACTGATTTATTAGATGCTGATGATGCTAATATTGATACATTAGATGTAAATGTCAAAGCCAATATTAATGATGAGTCAGTTGGAACCTCTGATATTGGAACAGCAGGAATTGGAACTGCAAACATCGGAACAGCTAACATTGGCATTAAAGCAAATATCAATGAAGCGGCTATTGGAACGGCTGGTATTGGTGATGCTGATATTGCTACTTTAGATGTCACAACAAGCGCAAATATTAAATCAGCTTCTGTTGAAACTGCAACAATTGATGCTGAAACAGTCACAACTTCTGATATAACCACAGCAAATATTGGCACTGCTAATGTTGGAACATTAAATGTCGGAACAAAGGCAAATATCAATGATGAGGCTGTCGGCACTTCTACAATTGGAACATTACACGTTACTGAAACTGCTGAAGTTGACGGAAACATCACTACACATTCAGATTTATATGTAGAAGCTCAAAAGACTGCTGCTAATACAGAAAATGCACTTAAGATTAATTCTTCTGGAAAAGTCGAAAAAGTTGATTTAACAACTGCTTCCCCAACCAAGAATGGTAAGACTTTAGAATATATCGATAGTGTTTCACAAGACAGCATTGGTAAGATTTCTGCTACAAAGAAAGAAATCACATTAACTGATGGCGGTCAAGGAACACTTACATTAAATGACAGTGATATTACTATCACAAATTTAACAACTTCTGGAAAACCAACATTCACAGGAGTTACACTTTCTAGTGCTCCATTAGCAGATACAGATGCTACAACAAAGAAATATGTAGATGATGCTGATAGTGATTTACAATCTCAAATCGATACTATTGAGTCAAGAACAGATGTCATTGACGTTGTTGCTTGCTATGACTATAATAACTACGAAGAACCAAAACCAACTTCTGATATCGTCCACTATGATACTTCAAGCGGAAAGATTTCAGACAAAGACGTTGTTAAGGTCTTAATTGATGAAACTCACAATGATGCTGTTTCTTATTATAGATATTCTACAAGCACAAGCTCATTCAGCTATGTAGGTACTGTTGAAGCTTATTATACTAAAGCTGAAACAGATGGCTTTGTTTCTGGTTTACAAGCTCAAATTGATGAAGATATCGAAGTTGTTCCTTATCAAACAACTACTGCTTTAACAGATAGCCAAATGGCAAAAGCTTATGCTGGCAAATTGGCAGTTTATTTTAGTAATCATTTATTTATTTTAACAAATATTAAAACTGACAAACTTATTTTTAGCTATTTTGAATATTCTGGTGAGGATCGTACAACACCATTTCCAGTAAGTAAAAAATTATTAACATATGAGATTCGTTTAGACAGGGCAACAAAGATGTTCTCAGGTCATGGCGGATCAGAAGAGAATATCATTTCTGCCTATGATAATTCTATTGCAAATAACTTAATTCCAGATGCTGCTGGAAAGCAAATCATCCGTGCTCTTAACTTAAGAAAAACACAAGATATGATTGCAAATGTTTATGATGCAACTGCAACATATGCTTATGGTGATTATTGTATTTATCAAAATGATTTCTATAAATGCACGACTGCAATTACTTCAGCAGAAGCTTGGAATTCTAGTCATTGGACAAAGATGACTTTGGCTGATGCTAGTAATGAAGATGATATTGAAATTATTGATTATCAATCCAATACTCCATTAACAGATGCTCAAGTAAAAAAGGCTAAAGAAGGTAAGTTAGTAGTTAAAGGTAATTGAGGCTATGGATTAACTTATTATGCAAAAGCCTTTAGACAAGACAATAATTATATTTATTTTTTAGGCAATCAAAAAGAAAGTACAATATTTAACCCAGATAGTCCAACTAGACCTCCTGTAATGGCTGGCATTTTTATGCCTTATTGTACACTATCCTTATCTACAAAAATGTTAGGAAATCCTAGCACTCAAGAATTAGACACGATATCTCTTGATAGTAGAAATTATATGTCCCTTGGAACAACACCAGAGTTAACAAAAGGTAGAGTTGTTCTTGAAAGTAATTTACGTCGCTTAAGAGATATGCTCGCAGCTGAATATAGCTCATCAGCAACTTACTCTGTCGGAGATTATGTAATTTATCAAAATGAATTATATAGATGTTCTACAGCTATTACAACTGCTGAAACTTGGACTGCAGCACACTGGACTAAGACAAGTTTAAGTAATGAAGTTGAAACTGAAAAAATTCAAGTAGTTACCCTTAGCAGCAGCGGTACTGGTACATTTTCAGATAGTGACTATGCTAAAGTATTAAGAAATAATTGTCTTTTAAAAGATGTCGATGGTATTTATTACCATAAATTCTATGAGACCGATAGCTTTATATCGTATATTCAAATACATGGAATTTCAACTAGTAGTATAAACTTTAAAACTTATTCTATTACAAAAAGTTCAAAAACATATACAAATGGAACAACTCTTAATATAAGATCTATTAATATTAATGAAAGTTTAAGTGGAAACGAAGTAGAAACTAAAGAGTTAACAGTTGAGTCTAATAAATACAAAGTCCTTAATTCAGAACAATTCTATCCAGCTTATAATTCAACATACACATATTCAATTGGTGATATTGTTTCCTATAAGGGAAAATTCTATATTTGTATTTCTGCTATTTCTACGGCAGAAGCTTGGACGGCTGCTCACTGGGCTGAGACAAATCCTGGAACACAAATAGTTGAATTAGCTAGTGGTAGTGGTACATTTTCTGATATAGAGTTTGCAAAAGTTAATAGTCTTGATTGCGTTATTAGTTTTAGCAAAAGATTATATTACAGAGTAAATAATAATGCTTTGCCTGATAATATTGATTATCGAGTAATACATACTTCTGTAATGAACGGCGATCTTACTTTTGATACTATTCGTATCACTAAATCTACAAAATCTTATGTTAGAAGCGATATGTCAGCTGGTGTTTCAAGAGTTGCGGCTAACCAAACACTTGCAGGCACTGAAGCAGAACTTACAAGCTTAACTGTAGGACAAACTAAATATAAAGTTCCAACTCAAGCTCAATCTTTAGCTTATTTAACAACAGCTCCAACGGCAGACAATACAGATGGAGTTAAATTAGTTGTATTAAGCCAAGAGCCAGCAACAAGATACGAAGGTTATCTATATATAATCACGGAGGAATAACACAATGCCTTTATTCCCAGGATTAAAAAACGTTGACCATATATATTTCGGCGGCAAGAATGTCGTTAAGATTTACTTTGGTCAAAAAGTAGTATATGAAGAAGGAGTCTTGTACTCTTCAGACAATAAGGCATTGGCAGACACAAATGGCTTAATTTTAGAGCCATCAACCGAAACAAACTTCACATTGGCAGACGGAAAGACAATGTATACTGCCGATGGATTAATATTCAGTGCATTAGAGAATTAAGGAGATAAATTATGGCAAAATATCAACTTACACAAACAGCCGAAGCTATTCAAAGGGATTTAGATTTAACAGAAGCCCTTGGTTTAGAATATGACGGCACAGTAATGTATTATGGCGGCGATATTGTAAGAAAAGACAATAAATTTTATCAATGCAATAGCGCTACTACATATGGCCCAACAGCCACATTCGATACGACATATTGGGATGTAGTCAGCTTAAACGAAGTAAAAGAATGGCTAATCAAAAGAATTGGCTGGGCAATTACAGACCACGATTATAATTCTACTTATTCTTATAGCGCTGGAGACACGGTTTGTTTCAAAGGATACTTATATGTCGCCAATACTGATATTGCGGCTCCTGCTGGCACATTTGATTATACAAAATGGACAAAGACTTCTGTTGAAGAGCTCATTTGGGCAAAACAAGATACATTAGTTTCAGGAACCAATATCAAAACAGTTCACGGTAACTCTATTTTAGGAAGTGGCGATATTGATGTCGTCGGTCCAATTGGCCCTACTGGAGCTACAGGACCTCAAGGGCCTACTGGAAAGACCGGGGCAACTGGACCAACTGGACCGCAAGGACCTACAGGAAAGACTGGTCCTCAAGGTCCTACTGGTAAGACAGGGACAGGTAATCAAGGGCCTACTGGAAAAACAGGTCCGCAAGGCCCAACCGGAAAGACTGGTGGAACTGGTCCAACTGGCGCAAGTGGTGATCCATCAAGTTTTTATTGGGCAAATATTCAAATTCAAACCCAATCATCAACTTCTAAATCACCAACATTCAATGAATGTACTGCGACTAAATTCTATGCAACATCAGATAGCCGTTTAAAAGAGAATATCAAACCATTTGATAGTGAAAAATCAATTTTAGACTTACCGATTTATGAATTCGATTTCAAGTCTAGCGGTAAACACGCAATTGGCTGTTTAGCTCAGGATTTGCAAGGAATTTGCCCAGAAATCGTTTATGAAAATGAAGAAGGCTATTTAGCTATCGAAGAGTCTAAATTAGCATATTTATTAATCTTAGAAATGAGAAAAGAGATTTCAGCATTAAAAGAAGAAATCAAAGAATTAAAGAAGTAGAAAGGAGTTAATCTATGGCAGGCGCAAGATATTTTTATGGCACTGGTTCATCAGATTATATAGGCGAGCAAGCTGCAAAAGTTGCAAGCAGCAGTGACTATACGACTCCTTTAAGCAATACAGTAATTAATAGCTATTTTTCTGATACTAGTGCTAATTATTCATATATAACCCCAAGAGAAGACGCTGGTAATACTTATGGTTTATGGGGAAACTATGACTACTATAAAATAGCTGCAAATAAATTTTATACAAAAACTAATAATGTAGAGACAGTCTTAAAGTTTGTTGATAGAAGGTCTGCACCGCTTTTATCTAAAGCAACTAGAGATACAAACTGGGGCCGTTGTCAAGCACCCTTTAGTTATTATGCTTTTGCTCATAATTTTGCGGGTTATACTGCAAAACTTTATTGGGATAGCACAAATAATAGAATTCAAGTAAATGTTTATAGCGATGATAATTATTCATCATTAAATACATCCTTTACCATCAATGCTTATGGCGTATTCATCATGATTGCCGGCGGCGGTGGCGGTGGAGGGGGCGGAGACGCCCAGTACTGAGGCCAAGGAAGTCCCGGCGGCGGTGGCGGCGGAGGCGGTGGAACTGCCCTCGTCTATCTTGATCTTAGATGATTAAATAATTACAGTTCTGGTTGTTATGCCAGAATTAAGGTTGGAACTGGCGGTTCAGGGGGCTCTGGCGGGGCTGGATTCCAATCAGGTAGTGATGGAACTTCTACCGATATAGATATTTGTAGCTCTTCTGGTACTTCTATGTATTATATTACTGCTTATCCTGGTAAAGGCGGAGCAGGACATGCTTGGGACGTAGCTGCTGATTCAGCTGGCGGCAAGGGTGGAACAGTAGACTGAGGACATCAACAAAGTCAATGGGCATCAATGTCAACAGGAATTAAAGTATTAAGTTCTGCTACTGGCGGAAAAGGTGGAGATGGCTGTCGTGGTAGCAGTGGTTATTCTGGCAGTTATATTTCTTCAGGAAGCTGAGGATTGCCATTCTCAAATTCTTGGGGTAAAACAGATACATTTACATACGGTAGCTCTACTTGCTATATGGGCGGTGGAGGCTCAAACAATAACCAAGGTGGAGGAGGTGGAGGTTGCGGAGCTGGCTATAAAGACTCGCAATATCCAACTGCCACATCAGGTTGCGGAATGGGCGGACGCGGTGGTGGTGAAAGCCAAGCCGGATTATCTGGCGGAAGTGGTTTCTGTGGAATATTTTATGGATATGTTGCAGGAATTGATTCTGGCTGCGATCCAAAAACTGTTTAATAATGAGGAGATAAAAACTTATGGGAAAATACACAAGTAAATACACAGGACAACAAATAGATGATAAACTTGATGCTATTAGTAATATTCCAGTTGGTGCATTAAAAACTGCTAATGATGATTTAGCTATTGGTTATAATTCTACAACAAATTCAACGGTTGGAAGCCATAATACTGCTTATGGAACTAATGCAGATGCTAGAGGTGATGATAGTGTTAGCATTGGAATGGACTCAAAAGCTACTGGAAAACATAGTGTAGCTCTTGGAAGATTTGCTTATGCTACTGCAGATTATGCTGTTGCTGTTGGTCGTGGAGCACAGGCCGTATATAATTATACTACTGCCATTGGCTATGGTGCGGTGGCTAATAATGGATATGACTTGGCAATTGGCTATAATGCTCGTGCTTCTAAAGCACAGTCTATGGCTATTGGGAGCGGCGCTGAAGCTAAGCAAGATTATAGTACAGCTTTAGGTCGTAATGCTTCTGTAGATGGCGTAGGGTCTATTGCGATTGGCCGTAATTCAGCTATTGGTAGTAATTGTAGTTATGCAATATCAATTGGAACACAAACTAAAACATATGTTTCAAATTGAATTAATTTTGATGGAGAATCAAATGACTATATTCGTACATTGTCTCTTTACGACCTAACTAAAATCTTTTTTAGAAATGAAAATATAGATTCAAATAAAACTACACAAGCGGCCTATACTAATGGTAAAACATTACAAAATTATTTAGATGAAAAAATCACAGTATTAGCAACAGGTGCATTTACTACTTATACAGCAAAATCAATTGCAACATTAATCTCAGAAGGATATAATTATGTAAGACTTACTGGTTATCGTTCTGATGCTGATAAACACCAAAGAAGCTGGTTAGTTAGCTTAGCAACTTTAAATGCTGGAACAACAGTTGAAATTCAAGAAGCAATTAGCGGTTGGACTACTGCTGCTTATATTTATATCTTTAATAGTAATGGAAATATAGCTTGAGATGGCGGTGGTGGAATTACTGTCACAGTTAATTTAATTGAAGGCATTAAATAATAATTAAATTTAATAGATATATTAGCAGATTTTAAGAGAATCTGCTTTTATTTTTGCTAAATTATATGATTAGTCCAAAGATAAGGAGATATAGATATGCCTGAATATAAACCAAATTCCTCATTCTTATCCGAAAAAGAAGTAGTTCAGACCGCCAAAGATGTTGTTGCAGAAGTTCAAGTTGCAGACGTTCAAGTCAATGGCGTTTCTACTGTCGAAGAGGGTATTTCACATATTAATTTAAAAACAATTCATGGTCAATCTATCGTAGGCACTGGTAATATCGACGTTGTTGGTCCGCAAGGTCCAACAGGAGCTAAAGGAGCTGATGGTAAAGTAGGACCAACAGGTGCTACTGGAGCCAAAGGTGAAGACGGAGCCACTGGACCAACCGGTCCACAAGGCCCAGCCGGAGAAGCTGGCGCAGCTGGAAGCACTGGTCCAACTGGACCTCAAGGTCCCGCTGGTGAAGCTGGCTCTAAGGGCGAAGATGGAGCTTTAGGTCCTACAGGACCTCAAGGTCCTGCTGGAGCAGCTGGAAGTGAAGGCCCAATCGGCCCTACCGGTCCTCAAGGCGAGAAAGGTGACAATGGTAATGACGGAGCCGTTGGTCCAACCGGACCTCAAGGCGAAACAGGCGCTACTGGCGCCATTGGACCAACCGGTGAAACCGGTCCTACTGGTCCTAAAGGTGAAGATGGAACAAGCTTCCGTATTTTAGCTAACGCTGAAGCATGTACTCAATTAGGTGATGGCTATGTAGATTATCGTGGCCATTTAATGGTTCTTACTAGCTTAGATCCAAGAAGCTTTACAGATGCTGGAGAAATTCGTGGTCCTCAAGGTCCAACCGGTGAGGCTGGAGATAGAGGCCCAACTGGAGAAGCTGGCGAACAAGGACCTGTCGGACCTACTGGTCCGCAAGGCGAAGCCGGTGTTTCAGGAAGTGTAGGACCTACCGGTCCTGCGGGCGTAAATGGAAGTCAAGGACCTGTCGGCCCAACTGGTGAAGTTGGTCCTACTGGTGCAACTGGCCCAACCGGTAAAGATGGTAAAGATGGCTTAACCACAAGCGTAAGCGTAAATGGTAATACTTATACCCAAGTTGAAGGTTTAATTACTTTACCAAATTATCCTGTCGTTCCAACAAATGTCAGTGCATTTACAAATGATGCTGGCTACATTACAAGCGTTTCTTGGACAGACATTCAAGGTGCTCCTACTGTTGGACAAGGCGTTTTAACTATTCAAAAAAATAATACTACAATTGATACATTCAGTGCCAATGCGACTGGAAATAAGACAATTAATATTTCAGTCCCAACAAAGGTTTCTGACTTAACAAATGATAGTAAATATGTTACAAAAGATGTAAATAACTTAACTAATTATACTGTTACTGGTGATTTAGCTGCAGTTGCTTTAAGCGGTGATTATTCAGATTTAACTAATAAGCCAAACTTCGCTACTGTCGCTTTAACCGGAAATTATAATGATTTAATTGGAAGACCTACCATTCCAACTATTCCAGTCACAGACGTTCAAGTTGGCGGTGTTTCTGTATTAGACGGAACTATTGCTAAGATTAATAGTGTTATGGGTCCAACTGGTCCTGCTGGAAGCGCTGGACCTGCCGGTCCAACAGGCCCTGCGGGTATAGGAACTCAAGGACCAACCGGTCCTGCAGGAAGTAATGGTGCTACTGGTCCTACTGGTCCTGCCGGAACTGGAAGCCAAGGTCCTACAGGCGCAGCTGGTCCAACAGGCGCTCCTGGACAAATCGGTCCAACCGGACCTGCTGGAAGCGGAAGTCAAGGACCTACCGGTGCGCAAGGGCCTACCGGCGATATGGGACCTACTGGTCCTGCTGGTTCTAATGGTAATGATGGTATTACTCCACATATCGGAACCAATGGTCACTGGTATATTGGTCAAACTGATACTGGCATTGTTGCTGAAGGTACTAATGGCGAAAATGGAAGTAAGATTTATTTTGGACAAGGCGTACCACAAGCAGGCTTTGGTTTAAATAATGACGTTTATATTGATTTATTCACTTATAATATTTATAATAAAGGTAATGGTTCTTGGATTTTCTCAGGAAATATCTTAGGTGAAACTGGTCCTATCGGACCTACTGGTGCTAGAGGTTTAGCAGGTCCTACTGGCGAACATGGTGCAGATGGTGCAGATGGACCACAAGGTCCTACTGGTCCAAAAGGCGCTGATGGACAAAGCCTTAATGTTAAAGGAACTGTTCCAAACTATGCTACATTAATGCAAATTACTGCTGCTGATGGAGACTACTATATTGTTGAAGTAGATGAAGAGCATGGTAATTTACGTGGTACATTATATATTTATAAAGGCAATCAATGGAAATACTTAGGACAATTTAGAGGTGCTGAGGGTCCTACTGGTCATGTTGGCCCAGTCGGTCCAACTGGCCCACAAGGTCCTACTGGAAGAGTTGGTCCTACCGGAAAGATTGGCCCAACAGGTTTAACAGGTCCTACTGGTAAAACTGGCTCTGTTGGCCCAACAGGTTTAACAGGTCCTACTGGTAAAGACGGTCCTAAAGGTCCAACTGGTGATATTGGTCCTGTTGGTCCTACTGGAAACCCTGGTTCTACTGGCCCTACTGGAGAGGCCGGACCTACTGGACCTCAAGGTCCAACTGGTCCTAAAGGCGAGGATGGTAGATCAGTAAATATTAAACCATCTGCTGCCGATTGCACAACTGTTGGTGATGCTTATATTGATACAACTAATAACCACTTAATGTTATTAATTGCTATTAATCCAAATGAATGAAGAGACTTAGGACAATTTGCTATTATCGGTCCAACAGGTCCTCAAGGACCTATTGGTCCTACTGGATTACAAGGTCCTATCGGTCCTTCCGGTTTAAGAGGTCCAACAGGTGCTTCTGGTTTATTAGGACCTACCGGTAAAACAGGTCCGACTGGCTCCGCTGGTTCTATGGGTCCTACAGGCCCATCTGGCGTTGGTAGCCAAGGCCCAACAGGTGCTACTGGCCCTACAGGACCACAAGGCTTAATTGGTCCTACTGGTCCATCAGTTAGCTCTGCTGTAACCTTATATGATGGCGATGGTATGACAAATGAAATGGCTGTCAGTGGCGTAACTCCAGCCGCTCTTACTTTCACAAATTTAAAGAATTATGGATTAATTGTCATGCTAGGCTATAAGAATGGTCACAGCAATGGTAATGGTATTATTATATTTTCTCCTGCTGCTCTTGATGCTTGGGGAAATTACACAGTTGCTTTAGGTGCTGATAACTGGCAATATAATCTTAAATTATGGAAACCAGGTGAAGGCTCTGAAAAGATAACTTGGGCAACACAATCAGATTATGGCAGTAGCTATGAATTTACTGTTCATAAAGTTTATGGAATTGGGAGAGTATAATCATGAAAATTAATTATATTTTAAATACAGATAATACAATAAAAACCTGGTGGAAAATTCCATTTGATGAGAATGTTCCATTCATCGAAGTTCCAGAAGATACTATAATTTATTCAAACGCTGATAAAGTTATTGATGGAAAATTCGTAAGAGATAATGAAGCTATTGAAGCTTTATTAGCTGAAAAACAAGCCAAGCTTGAAAAGGCAAGAAGAATTGCTGAATTGAAAAAATTATTAGCAGATTCAGACTATATTTGCTTAAAACATGCTGACGGTGAGATTACCGATGAGGAATACGCCGCAGTAAAAGCTCAACGTCATGCTTGGCGTGTTGAAATCAATGAATTAGAGGCATAAAATAATATAAAATATTAAGAGGCAACCTTATGCCTCTTTTTATTTATATCAATATAATTTGCTAAATTAATTGATTAGTTTGCAACAAACAATTAAAAACAATGTTAAGGAGCGTAAAATATGAGTAAATTATCTGATTTTACAGAAGCAACTCCAGTTGTTAATGATTTTTTAACAGATACCGTAGATGCTGATGAAATAATTATTGGTGGCACTTGTACACACGTTTTTGAGCTACCATTTATTTATGATCGAGTAGTAAAAAGCGCTAGAGTTATCTATAAACAAGGCTTAGAAGTAAAATTAACAGTAGATGTCAAGCAAAGTATGATTCAAATCAAAGGAACGTCTACAAATATTTATGTTTTCCTTCCAGTTGTTTACACAGAACTATTTGATAAAACTTTATTAGATGCTTATTGCCAACTTGAGATTATTACAAAAGACAATAAAAAGCTTTATGATGAACCACATAAATTAAGAGTTTTAGCACCGTTAACTGACTCAGAAAAACCAGTAGGCATTATCGATGATGTCAAGGTAAATGGCGAGTCCGTAGTTTTTGGCGGTGTTGCTTATATCAATGTTCCAGAAAATATGTCTGACCTTGTTAATGATGTTGGATATATCAGTAAGGTAAAAACTATCAATGGACAATCTATTGAGGGCGAAGGTAATATTGAAATTAAAGAGGTTTTTGTTAAGGATTTCTCAGATATTACACTTTTAGAAGTATCTCCAGTAGAATTCATTGAATTAATTCGTAATCACTATCATTTAATCGATGCTGAGTCTTTAATTGTTCCAACAGAATTATTTGACTGCGATGAGGCATCAATTACAATCAGATTAAATGGAACTAATTATGTTATTAGATTATCAAGAAATAACCCAACAAATATGACAGGCACATTAGTTATGGCTGTAGACCAAAGCATTTATGAGCTTGTAATTGGTTTATTATATGTCGAAGGCGAATTAAAAGCTATAATTCGTTGTGCAAGTATTTATTAGGAAGGAGCTATTAAATGAAAAGTAAATTTAGTAATTCTTCATTCTCTTCTACTGATTTCGGAAACAATGTAAGAGACGAAGCATTAAAATTTGAATTAGAGAATAACGTTGCTGCAGAAATTAAAGTAGCTCAATCAGGAAATATTATTAGTATAGCTCTTTATAACCAAAGAGGAGAAGTCCTTGGAGCACCACAAGAATTTAGTATTCAAAGTGCACAAGGTGCCATTACTAATATTGCTCTTGATGATATTAAGAGAGAACTTATTGTTGATTTTGAAACCGCTCCTTCAATTCATGTCGACTTTAAGTCAATTTTCAATACTTTAAATTCTTTAGTAAATACAAAACAAGATAAGCTTAAATTTGGTTATGGCTTAAAATATGATAAGTCTACAGACACTTTATTGGTTGATAGAGCTAATGTAGATTATAAAGAAGGCACTGGAATTATTATTGATGCCGCTAATAAAATTATTAGTATTGATACAAGCTTACTTGATGCAAAGCAAGATAAGTTAGTTTCTGGTGTAAACATTAAGACTATTAATCATAATGATATTTTGGGTGAAGGCGATATCTCAATTATCGGACAACGTGGAAAGTCTGCTTATGAGATTGCAGTCGATGAAGGCTATGAAGGTACTGAGGCTGAATGGCTTGCTAGCTTAGTTGGTCCAAAAGGTGATATCGGCCCTACTGGAATTCCAGGACTTGTTGGTCCTACAGGAGCTCAAGGAGAAACAGGTAATATTGGTCCTACTGGTTTACCTGGTGCTATTGGACCTACTGGTCCAAGAGGCATGACTGGTTCAATTGGTCCAACTGGTAAGGTTGGTCCAACAGGACCTATCGGTCCTGCTGGCCCTCAAGGTATTCAAGGCCCAACAGGTAGCTATATTGAGTCAATTGAAAAACTTACAACAGTAGAATATACTGATACATATGAAATTAAATTAACAGATGGAACAACACATCAATTCAAAGTTGTTAATGGTACTATGGGTCCTACAGGACCTAAGGGTGATACTGGTGCGACTGGTGATAGAGGCCCTTCTGGACAAAACGGCATCTCTCCAGTTTTAGCTATCGATATTGATGGCTATTGGACTATTAACGGCGAAAGCACTGGTGTTCGTGCAATTGGTCCAATTGGTCCAACTGGTGCAAATGGCCCACTTGGTCCGCAAGGCCAAAAAGGTGATACTGGTGATAGAGGCCCAACAGGTCCTAAAGGAAATACTGGTCTTGCCGGTAAAGCCGGTCCAACAGGTCCTATTGGACTTGTCGGTCCAACAGGCGCACAAGGACCTACCGGTGCAAAAGGAGAAGAGACAAAAGTTTCTGTTAATAGCGTTGTCTATGAGCCAGATGAAAATAATATTGTCACCATTCCAGATTATCAAGAAATTATTCCTAATGCAGTATTGACAGGCATTGTTGAACCAAATGATAACATGCTTAAGTCATTACGTATTGATGGTGTAACATTTGATGCTACTAGTGCCGAATATTTAACTAATTTACCAAACAGCGCTTTAAATGAAGATCAATACAGACAAACTTGTAAAAATCTTTGCTTTATTGGACATGATGATACTCTCTATGCAAAAGCATACGAAACAGCTGATTCAATCATCTTCTATTCTATCTCATACTTGGAGCCAGGTGCTGAAGGTGGTTTATATCAAATCGGCAGTAAAAAATTAACTGTTAGCAAAATAACAAAAGAATATGAGATTTCAAACAGCGTTAATATCACAATTTATGATTTAACAAAATTAAATGAATTACTTGATGGAAAATTAAGCATTGCTGATATTGAGTTATTAGGAACCCAAGAGGCTGGAAGCCCAATTGCTGGTCGTATTACGCTTAATGGTACTACTTGGAACCTTACAAAAATTACTGGAATTAATACCACTCCAAGTGCAACAACTCCAGTATTAAATACTTTAAATATTAATGGTACTTTATATAAATTAAGTGCCTTAACAACAGTTGATTCTGAGGCAGCTATTGCAAATGCTTTGCAATCAGAAGCAGCAAGTACAACTATTTCTGCTCTTGATGGCTTAAGAGAGCTTGTTTCTGACGGTTATGAATATTCTGAAACACTCAATAGCGGAGATGTTATTGGTGAAACTACTGACCTTTATAAAGTTCTTATCAATAAACTTCCATTTAAGGCAAACGGAATTTGCTTTAAATTCATTGGTACTTCCAGTGGTGGTGTTTCATTAGAGTATGTTGGTAGAGTAAATGTTACCGGCACTGAAAATGCAAAAATTCAAAATTATCTTCTTTCATTTAATACTAGTACTAAAGCAGTTACCATTATTTTTGGATATGATTTTGAGGATATTGATTCTGTCCTTGGCATTGTAAAGGCCCAAAGTAGCGGTTCTGTTGTAAAGCTAGCTGATACTGCTGCATTAAAGGAGCTTGTTTCAACTGGCTATTATCCTACAGAACCTATAGTTAATGGCACTACAGTTGTAGAAAACAGCAACTTAGATATTGTTTTAAGAAGTAGAATTCCTATTACATTACCAGATGGTATTACTTATAGATATAAAACAAGATATACTGAAGATGGTGATACAATTTTTGAGTATTCAAGCGAAATTGTTGGATTAGAAAATCTGGTAGCAGACTCAAATAACCCAAATACATTCGAATTAAAAACTGCGCCAACTGCTGATTTATTTGTATTAAGATATAATTTAGATACAAGAAAAATTAATTTAATTACAACAAGACTTGGCACCAAAATTGTCTATGAAGGAAGCTTAAGTGGACAAGGAACACAAGGAATTCCATATGATTGGCTAAGTAGCTTCAAATTAGTCATGTTTAGTGGCTATAAAGAGGGTGTTCCAGCCCCAAATAAAACAACAATTATTATTGATCCAAAACAAATTGTTCCAGATGCTTATTCTAATGAACAAACTGCTATTTTCCCACTTTCTGCTAAAGACGGCGATGTCAGCTGGTCTTACCGAGTTCTCATTAAAGAGTCTGTTGTCGATGAACACGTTTATTGGTGGACAGACTTCTACTGGGATTGGTGGGAAGGAAGCGTTAAGCACTCAAGCAATGTATTCTTTGTAAATAGAATTGTTGGAATTAGATAAGGAGCTAGATTATTATGAAAGTTAATTATACATTAAATACAGATAATACGATATCTTCTATTACAGCTTATCCTTTTAATAATAATGCACCATTTATTGAGATTACCTCAATCGATGATGTAACAATTGGAGTTGATTTAGTTATTAATGGCAAATTTGTCAAAGACGCCGAAAGACAAGCAAAAATTAATAGAAGTAGTCAAATTATAGCTCAAGTAGAGGATTTAAAGTCTAAGCTAGCAAAAACAGACTATTTAGCTATTAAATATGCCGAAGGTGAGTTATCACCCGAAGAATTTGCACCAACAAAGTCCCAACGTCATGCTTGGCGCTTAGAAATCGGAGAGCTAGAAGAAGAACTAAGAAATCTTTAGTTTCTGATTAATTCAAAATTATTAAGAGTACTTTATTAAAGTACTCTTTTATTTTATTATTTGCTAAATTATATGATTAATGACTTTTTAGGAGGCAGTATAGATGGATAAAAAATTTAGAATAGACTGAATTTTAGCCAATTATACCGTAGAAACCTGGAATGAAATGTATAAAAAAGCCGAAAAGGGAGAGCCTGATGCTCAAACTGTTGATTATAATGACATTTATCCAGATGCTACGAATAGTTTAAACATTGACTATAATACTATGTACCATCTTGTTGAAACTGGGTCAGAAATTACAGATCCAGAAATGAAACGAGATGTAGAAGACTGGAATAAAGGTATTCTTCCTCCTGAATCTGATCATGACGAAGTTATAGGTCATACGCTAGTTTTAAGAGGAAAAAGTACTGTTATTGCAGCAACTAATACTATTAAATTGGATAATAATGAAACTATAAATAATAAAAAGCATTCATTAGTTTTATAAGGAGAGAGTAAGATATGAGTGATAAATATGTAAATAAAGTTGAAGCTCAAGACGGTCAAGAATATCCTGTTAGAGATGAACGAATTCCAGAAGTATCCGCTGAGGATAATGGTAAAGCCTTTGTAGTAAAAAACGGCGTTATTGACCTTGAAGTTATCTCTCATGGCCCAGTCGGCCCAACAGGTGCCGCTGGTCCTAAAGGCGATAAAGGCGACAAGGGAGACAAGGGTGATACTGGAGCGCAAGGCCCACAAGGTGAGCCTGGTGCTAAAGGAGACTCAGGAGATGTAGGTCCAACCGGACCTGCTGGAGCAAAAGGCGAACAAGGTATTGAAGGTAAAGTTGGTCCAACTGGTCCTAAAGGAGCAGATGGAACCAATGGAGAAAAAGGTGAACAAGGTAACTTAGGTCCAACAGGACCTAAAGGTGATAAAGGCGATATTGGTAATGTCGGACCTACTGGTCCACAAGGCATTGCTGGTACAGCCGGAGCTCTTGGACCAACTGGTCCTAAGGGCGAAAAAGGAGACCAAGGAATTGTTGGTGAAACCGGTCCAGTTGGTCCTACTGGACAAGCTGGCGCTGAAGGTAAACAAGGTCCTACTGGAGCTGAAGGAAAAGTTGGCCCAACCGGTAGTAAAGGTGAGACTGGTAGTGTAGGTCCAACCGGTGCTACAGGTGCACAAGGCTTAACAGGACCTACCGGAAGTAATGGCGACACAGGAGCCATTGGTCCTACTGGACCACAAGGCTCGCAAGGTTTAGTTGGCCCTACAGGAGCTAAAGGTGAAAAAGGTGCTGATGGAACATCAATTACTTTAAAACCTGATGCTGAATCATGTATTAATATTGGTGATGCCTATATGGATGAATATGGACATCTTCAAATTTTAGATAGTTTAGATCCACGTCATTTTAAAGATGCTGGACAAATTAGGGGCCCACAAGGCCCAACAGGCGCAACAGGAGCTCAAGGAGCTACTGGTCCGACTGGTGAAAAAGGCGATACCGGAGAAACCGGAGCTAAGGGCCCAACTGGTGAGAAAGGTGCAACTGGAAATGTTGGACCTACTGGTGAAGCTGGAGCTATTGGTCCTACTGGACCAAAAGGCGAGAATGGTTCTGACGGTGCTGAAGGTAAACAAGGACCTACAGGTCCTCAAGGTATTGCCGGTAATTTAGGTCCAACAGGCCCTAAAGGAGAGCAAGGTATTCAAGGCTTACAAGGTCCAACTGGTAAAGATGGCGCGACTGGCTCTGAGGGTCCTATCGGACCTACAGGCCCTAAAGGAGAAACAGGAGCCACCGGTGAAACTGGTGCTACTGGTCCTGTCGGACCTACGGGCGCTAAGGGAGACAATGGTGCAAAAGGTCCAACAGGAGAAAAAGGTGAGACCGGCGCTATTGGACCAACCGGTGAAAAAGGAGAGGCTGGTGCATTAGGACCAACCGGTCCAAAAGGCGACCAAGGCGAAAAAGGAAATGATGGTGCAATCGGACCTACCGGTCCTCAAGGCATTCAAGGTATTGAGGGTAAAGTAGGACCTACTGGTGCCAAAGGTGAAACTGGAAATCTTGGTCCAACTGGCTTAGCTGGAGAAGATGGAAATAATTATTATACAACCTCTAAGTGGGCGCCAGAAAATCTTTCTTGGGATTTATGGGTCTATGAGTCTGAAATGAACAATTGGGATAGCAAGATTTCTGCTGGAGATATTGTCTATCTAGGTAATTCTTATTATGGTATCGTTCAAAGCTTAGGTGAAGACGGTACTGGTAAATATGCTGTTGTAAACGCTTATGTTAATATTAAAGGTCCAACAGGAGCTCAAGGTGAACAAGGCGTTGAAGGTAAATTAGGTCCTACAGGTCCACAAGGTCCTGCAGGAGCAAGTATCACTGGTGATGTTGGTCCAACTGGACCACAAGGCGAAACAGGTTCTCAAGGACCTGTCGGTCCAACCGGCGCTGCTGGTAAAGATGGAAAAGACGGTGCTGATGGAAAAGTCGGCCCAACGGGTGCTAATGGCTTAAATGGTGCAACAGGTCCTACAGGACCTAAAGGTGCAGACGGTCAAGCTGGAGCAGAAGGACCACAAGGTCCTACTGGTCCTAAAGGCGAGACTGGTGCAACAGGTGCCACTGGTACAGAGGGTAAAATTGGACCTACAGGCCCACAAGGTCCAGCTGGTGAATCAATTACCGGTAATACTGGACCTACAGGTCCAGAGGGCAAATTAGGCCCAACTGGTCCTAAAGGTGAAAATGGAACTAATGGTGCTACTGGTCCTACTGGACCACAAGGCCCTAAGGGTGAAGACGGCAAAGACTCAACAGTTGCAGGTCCTCAAGGACCTACAGGTCCTGCTGGACAAAATGGACAAGATGGAGCTACTGGTGCTTTAGGTCCAACTGGACCTAAGGGCGCTGATGGCATAGGTACCAAAGGTGATACGGGTCCAACTGGTCCTCAAGGACCTGCTGGAGAAAGCATCACGGGTGCAACCGGACCTACTGGTGAAACTGGAGCTCAAGGACCTCAAGGTCCTACAGGCCCAAAAGGAACTGATGGAAGCGCAGGAGCTACGGGTCCTACCGGACCTAAAGGAGCAGATTCAACTGTTCCAGGCCCTGTCGGTCCTACAGGACCTAAGGGAAATGATGGAGTTGGCTCTGTTGGTCCAACCGGTCCAAAAGGTGCAGACTCATCTGTTGCTGGACCTATCGGTCCAACTGGCCCACAAGGTATCCAAGGTGCTACAGGACCTACTGGTCCTGCTGGAAGTGATGCCAATGCTACTATTCAAACAATTGCAGTTGGAGCATTCACATCTGGTTCCGCATCTATTACTGATTTAACAACTTTAATGGCTAAATATTCACACGTAATTATTTACGGCCACCATCAATATGCCCCAACGGTTGAAATGTGTGCAGTTATTGACTTAACGTCACTTAATTCTGGAACAACCTATACATTAAATGGTTGGATTAAGGACTGGGACAGAAATATTCCAATTTATGTTTTCAAAGCTAGCGGATATATTGATTGGAATTCAGGCAACTCTGACGCCGTTTATATTACTGCAATTTTAGGTATTACTAAGTAAGGAGTTTAAAAATATATGAAAATTTACTTATTATTAAAAGATACTATTATTACTGGTTATTCTTATTCAGAACTTCCAGAAACAATTGAAGTTGAAATCGAAAATCCAAATAGTATCAAACTTGGTATTGATGCTTACGTCGATGGAAAAATCATTTCAAATGAAATTCCAGCTGCTCAAGTCAAAGCTGCTAGAATTAGAGAATTAAAAGGCTTATTAGCTGAGTCTGATTATCTTTGCTTAAAGCATGCTGATGGCGCCTTATCAGATGAAGAATATGCTGAGACAAGAGCACAAAGACAAGCTTGGAGAGAAGAAATCAATAGCTTAGAAAACTAATTTTAGGTGACTGAAATGGCAGAAAAAGTATTAAATGATAAATCAGCCAATGAGAAAGTCTATGATATCTTTAATATGCCATATGTTAAAGAAAATCCTAGAGTTAACCCAACAGCCAAAAAAATTCTAAATGATGAATTTACGTTGACTGATATTAGAAAAATATATAAAGAAGCTAAAGAAAAACTTTATGAAGAAACTACCTCGGACCTCTTAGATGATTATGTCTATTGGGGTCCAAGTAGAAGTCATTCTGAAGATTGAGGCTATGATAGCTCTGATATGGTCGGCGGAATGGGCTATAATATCTTTACCATTAAAGATGTTGCGTTTACAGACCAAGGCTATGGAATGAGTGGCGACCTCAAACGTACTGATAAGTTTGATATCTCATTAGAGCTTGCTTTATGGGGCTTATACAATAGTCGCTATGATGAAGATGAGGCTAGCGAATTCTTAGACCAAATGGAGAGTGACTCTGAAATTGCTTTTGAAGATATTCAAGAAGAGCTCAATGAAATTTGGGAAAAAGAAGAAAATGAAAGACAGACCAGAGATGCTGAGAGTAAAAAAGTTTATGGCGTTAAAGGCCAAGTTACTATAAACATTAGCGTTGATGCTCCAAGCAGTAATCATTCAAATCATAAGGCAGAATTAAAATATGATTATGATGTTGTCGCTGATGTTGACTTGCCTTTCCAACCAGGAACGCCTATAGTAAGCAAGATTGTTCCAGTTGACTTTAATTTAACTGATATTAAAGATCCAAATGATTTTGATAAGGCACTTGGTAGAGAGCTTTCAAAAGGCTTAGAAAGCATAGCTGATTTAGAAATGGATAAGATTTATAATTCAAATCCATTTAAGGTTAGCTTTGATTTCATTCCATATAATAAACAAAAACCAGCTTCAATGAAATATATCTTATATCAATCACCAAAAAACAATAAATATTATATTACTTCAAAAGGCATTGGTATTGAAAATTTAAGATTATTCTGGGATTCTAAAAGCTTAAATTATAAATCAATGACTATATCAAAGACAGCTTCTTCTGGACACAGATATACCGTAGATGCGGTTAAAGATATTGCATTAAACCGCAGTAATTGCAATCAAAACTATCTTGCATTAGATGATGAAGACGCTTATAATAAATTCATTGTTCCTAATAATAAGATGAATATTGCTGTTAAGCTTGGCTTACGATTATTATTCTTAGTCGATTATCATGTTGATTTAGAAATTACTGAAGGCAGCAATAAAACTAAAAAAGTTGATGATTACTCAGGAAGCCAAAAAATTAAGGAATTTCCTGCGAAATTGATATAGAATTTCCTAAAGAGCATTTATTAATAAATGCTCTTTTTATTATGCTTTATTATATAGCTTTATATTATATTATAAAGCTTGAATGCGCGCGCCCGTATGTATATTTTTTAAAGAAAAATGTGCGCAAAAATCAAGAATTTACTGTATTCTATATTAGAGGCATTAAGCCAGAAAAGGCCTGAAATATCAGGTTTATTTATTGTATAATATAGTAAGAGGTTTAGTCATGAAAGCAGAAAATTTTAACAAAATCGTTGAAGATCAAGTAGAACACATTAGAAAAGTATTAGTCAAGAAAGCTGATGAATATAATTTAGAGGAAGACCGTTTAGGCTTTTTTAAGAGAGCTGCGACATTTGCACAAACAACTCCAGAAAAAGCTTTATATGGTTTTCTTTTAAAACACTTAGTTAGCTTGAATGATATGATTGTTTCTGGCGAAAAGTATTCAAAAGACTTATGGTTAGAGAAAATCACAGATATTGAAAATTATCTTATTCTTCTTTTAGGTTTATTAGAAGATGATAAAATGTTTAAGAAAGTCGAGAAGAAATAATGAGCCAAAAATACACACAATATATTGTAGACCATAGAACAAATGTTCAAAAAGCTTATTTATGGCTTGTAGAGCATGGTCTAGTCGATGCAGATATTCAATCACAAGCTGCACTTAATATTGCGGCGCATGATATGTCTAAGTATCAACCAGAAGAATACAAAGCATATGATGATTATTTCTATGGCACAAGAACCAAAGAAGTAGAAAAAGACTTCAATTATGCTTGGTTACACCATATCCATGCAAATCCTCATCATTGGCAATATTGGGTATTAAAGCATGATGATGAACCAGAAGAAGCCTTAGAAATGCCTAGAGAATATGTTTATGAAATGATCGCAGATTGGTGGTCATTCAGCTTTAAGAAAGGCGACTTAAAAGAAATCTTTGGCTGGTATAAAGAACATAAAGGCATGGTCCTTCATCCAAATACAAGAAAATTAGTTGAAACTACTTTAGATAAAATTAAAAAGATTTTGGAGGAAGAAAAATAATGACTGATCAAGAAGTAATTGAATATATCAAAGCTCATTTAAGAGATTATGATAAAGCATTTGGCTCAAACTCAACCTTAATTGGTTTTTGGGTTGAAAACAATCCAGAGCTTGAAGCTTGGGCTAAAGAAGTTGTTGAAGCCAATACTGGTAAAAAATTTACTAAGACATTTTTAGATGACTTAGCTGAACCTGCAGAAGAAAGTATTAGCGAGTCTTTTGAAGAGGCTTATGAGGAATTAAATAAAACTTGGGAGGATTAATATGGCATTAGCAGATAAGATTTTTAAAGAAGAAGTAAATAAACTTTTAACAGAAGGCTTTAATGATAAAGACTATGAAGTCAGACCTCATTGGCCAGATGGAACTCCAGCCCATACAATCAAAACCTTCTGTACAGTCAGACGTTATGATTTAAGCAAAGAATTCCCTGCATTAACACTTCGCACACAAGCGTTTAAAGGCGTCGTAAGAGAGCTTTTATGGATGTGGCAAAAGAAGTCTAATGTAGTTGATGAATTGGGCAAATCGGCAGCCATTTGGCGCGCCTGGGAGCGTCCTGATGGAACTATCGGTAAGACATATGGTTATCAGTTAGGAAAGGTCTCACATTATTCTTATGGTGACTTAGATCAAGTTGATAATTTAATTTATTTATTAAAGAATAAACCAATGGACCGCAGAATGATTGTCACAATGTGGTGTCCACAAGATTTACACGATATGGCGCTTCCACCTTGTGTCTATGAGTCAATTTGGGACGTGACTGATGGAAAGCTTAACTGCACATTAATTCAACGTTCTGGCGACCTTTTAGCAGCAGCATGTTCAGGTGGTTGGGATACAATGGAATATGCTATCTTAATGCATATGCTTGCACAAGTCTGTGGTTACAAAGTTGGTGAATTAGTCCATATCGTTCATAACTTACATATTTATGACAGACATATGGAAGTTGTCAAAAAGGTTTGTGAAAACCCAGAATATGATGCTCCAACTCTTTGGATTAACCCAGAAGTAAAAGACTTCTATGCATTCACAGAAGATGACTTCAGATTAGATAATTATCAATCAACAAAATTAACAGAAAAGTTTGAGGTAGCTGAGTAATGATGAAAGAACAAGAATATGAAAATATTAAAGGCATCGTGCATAGCGATTTCTTAGACAAACCTGCTGTAAATACAATTTATTACGGACAACCAGACGAATATATCCAATGTCCGCATTGTGGTGAGTTAGCCAAACTTGACCCAGAAATCTTGACATCGCTTCCACCACAAAGAAGATATAGATGCTCACATTGTGGTCAAATTGGAACTATCTTCTGTCATGAAGCCCGAATTATTCTTGGCGATGAAAAAGGCTGGAAACCTTGGGACCAAATGCCTGAGCCAAAAGCTTTATATGGCACAAGGTGTATTATCTGCGGTGAAGAACATTCTATCAGCATTTTCCATGAAGGACCATTTGTCTGTGACAAATGTAAAAGAGCTGTTATGAAAATGCGTAAATTATTAGAGGAAGAAGAATAATGATTATTTCAATTGTTTGTTGTGCTAAAGATTATGGAATTGGCAAAGCAAATGGCTTGTTATTCGATATTCCAGAAGATATGATGCACTTTAGAAAAGAGACGACTGGAAAGATTTGCGTATTTGGCTATAATACTTATATGTCTCTTCCAAAGAGACCGCTTAAAAATCGTATTAATGTAGTTCTTTGGGATAAAGCAACTTCAATGGATTGCTTACCAGGAGCTATTACATTCAATGATTTTAATGCCCTAATGAATTTTGTTAAAATCATGAGTAGCCAATATGATGTATATATTTCAGGCGGCGCTGGCGTGTACGCTGCGACATTGCCTTATGTAGATTTAATTGATTTAACATTAGTTGATGCAGTTGACCCAGAGGCCACAGCATTCTTCCCAGACCCAATAAAAGCTGGCTTTGTTTGTAATATTGCAGGCAAGCCCCATAAAACTGATGGTGCTCTTGGTACCAATGGTTATACAATTCAAAAACAACTTTGGTCAAGACCTGCACCAGAAAGCGAGATGATTCTATAATGGATAATTTTACAGATAATTTAATTGATGAATATGCTCACTCTGCTTTTTATAAACAATTAAAAACATTGCATGATAGTTTTATTTTACAAACTATTGAGCAAGATGGAAATACTTATATTCCCCATGCTTTGGAGGCAGAGTTTTTTGATTTATTAGCTACAAGACGCAGTGAAATGTTATCTGAAGAATGTTTCGAATTAACAAAAGCAATTAATACTCTTGTTTATAACGTTTTAATAAATGTTATAGCAGGCGGTAAATCTGGTTTAGACGTTGGACAAAGTACTTATAATGCTTCAGTTACAGAGTATGGCTTACATACAAATTATGGCTGGGCATATTATGGTGGTGGTGAACTTGATCATGAATATCATCACACCGGTCAAGGTACCAAAGGTGCAGATTTTAAGTTAAATGAAGCTTTTGATATAGAAATTTATAATAAAGCTAAGCAAAAAGCAATGATTTTAACTATTCCTGCTGGCACCGAAATTGATGCTAAAGATTATATGACAACCAGCACCATGGATGTTGAATTAGGTAAAAATATTAATGGTAGTTTAGGACATTTCGGAAATTCATTGTTTATTCATATAATTTCTAGTGACTCTTATTATCTAACAAAAAATATTGCTGGTGCTCAGCTTTATCCGGTATTAAATTTCAGTACCAGAACAGAGCGTAAGCAAGTAAAATTAGGTGTAGATGAAGCTGGTATTTTAACTGTTTCTTATTATTAAAATGCAATTTTATATAAGTTATTTTCAACAATTACGAAACTTTGATAAAACGTTTATTCCAATTGACACCTCGGTTTGGGCACCAAAATGGCTTGATCCATCTAATGGTAAGCGCCAGTATGTTAATGATAATGGTGTTTTAATTGGTATTAAAGAAGAGTCGTTTTTAATGACGGAGGCTGAAATTCCTGAAGAAATGTGCTCTGGAAAACCATGCCCTTATATTGATAAATGGCCACATTGTCAATTCTTAGATGCTTATTGGAAGCATTTACAAACAATTGATTTCGATGGCTATTTGCTGCCAGAATTAAATAGAATTGCTGAAGACGTTAGAAAGATAACACACTATGAAGGTGAACCAAAGATTGTCCTGATGGTTCACGAGAAACCAGAAAATCAATGTTCGGAAAGAGCTGGTCTTATAAGACTATTCAAAGAACATGGCATTGAGCTAAAAGAATGGACAAGAGAGCTTGTGGGAGATATATTTTAATGGGAATTTTCTTAATTATTATTGGAGCTTTATTAACAATGATTGGCGTATTCTTTTGGTTGCCAATGTATGTTTCAACTAAAAATCAAGCTAACTGGGATAGCTTTTATAAACAAGCAGAGGAGAACCTTCCTGCAATTCCAGAAGAAAAAGTGTATAATATAGTATTAAAGATGAAACTAACTTTTGGCTGTATTGCCTTATTAGGGCTCGTCAGTCTTGTTGGTGGCATCTTAATGCAGACATTATAGGAAAGGACAATTTATGCAAATTACAAAAATTGGTAGTTTTACCCAAGAAGAAATTGCTGCCTTATCAGAAGCTGGTAAAATTTTAGGCGGCGTCGCAAAATCATTAGAGGCTGGAGAAATCACAGTTTTAAGTGATGAATCAGCTGATTTAGTCAAAGCTTTAACAGATGTTTTAGCTAGAATTGCAAAGTAATATGACAAGAGAAGATTACGTCCATAGAAGACTTATGGAGCTTGCTTGTATTGCTGAAACAAGAGAACTTGATCCGCTTGAACAACAAGAGGAAAAAGATTTAATTAAAGAACTAGAAACCATTAATAATGACAGAGCTCGATAAAAATTTAGAAGAAGTTACAAATAAAGCATTAGAAACCGGTGAAAAGGTTGTTACTGTTGAATGCCCTTGTTGTAGCAAAATATTTTATGCTACTGAAAGTGAGGCAACTTATCAAGTAATCAATCGAAATGAAGAAACCGATTTTGGAATGGACATGAAAGGCCTTTCTGGAAAACAGCTTGGTAGAAAATGTCCATTTTGTGGTTTTGCTGGTGGAATGAATGCTAGTGATTTCTTTAATTTGGGTCGCGGCTCTTTTATAAAAGAAGAAATTAAAGCTGCTGAAGAGGCTGAGAAAGCAAGAGATGAAAGTAGAACCCCTTGGGCAGAAATAAATAATATGGGAGTGTTTAAGAAATAATGAAGAATATTATAAATTTAACAAAAGAGCTTGGTATTCCTAAAAAATATGTGATTCCGTATGGTTGGGATAAAGCTAAAATCGATTTAAGCTATAAAGAAAAGCTTATCAAAAAGCCAAATGGTAAATTAGTTTTAGTTACCGCTATTACTCCAACCAAAGCTGGTGAAGGAAAGACTACAACTACAATTGGTTTACACGATGGTTTACGTAAAATTGGTATCAAATCCTTAGCGGTTTTAAGAGAACCTTCACTTGGTCCTGTCTTTGGAGTTAAGGGCGGAGCCGTTGGCGCATTAAAATCTACAATTGTTCCAAGCGATGATATTAATCTTCATTTTACTGGAGATTTCCATGCTTTAACTTCTACCATTAATTTAATTGCTGCCATTATTGAAAACCACATTTGGCAAGGTAATGAATTAAATATCAATCCAGAGAGAATTGTTTGGACACGTGCTCTTGATATGAATGATCGTTCTCTTAGAAGCATTACAGTCAATGCCAATGGTTCAGCTGGTGATAATGAAAATTTAACCCGTGAATTAGAAAACCTTTGCATTAATGGAAAAGACGCAAAAACAATAGAGAAGACACGTCTTAGAAAAACAGCGCATAAATCTGAATTCGTTATTACTGTTGCTTCTGAGCTTATGGCTATCTTCTGTATTTCTAATGATGAAGAAGAATTCTTAGATAGGGTAGAAAACATTATTGTTGCATATACTTTCGACGAAAAGCCAGTCACGGTTAAAGATTTGAATATTCGTGGTGCTATTAAGAAATTAATGCATACTGCTATGAACCCAAATATTGTTCAAACATTAGAAGAAAATCCTGTATTAGTTCATGGTGGACCATTTGCAAATATTGCACATGGCTGTAATTCAGTTATTGCTACTAAGCTAGGTTTAAAGCTTGCTGACGTCATTGTTACAGAAGCAGGCTTCGGATCTGATCTTGGTGCAGAAAAATTCTTAGATATCAAGTGCCAAAGAGCAGGCTTAAAACCAGATGCTATTGTTCTTGTTGCAACTGTTAGAGCATTAAAGCTTCATGGTGGAATTAAGTTTGAAAACTTAGAGACTGAAAATGTTGAAGCTATGTTAGATGGCGCTTGCAATCTTAAAAAGCACTATGAAAATATGAATTTATACGGCGTTCCTGTAATTATTTCTATTAACAGGTTCCCAAGTGATACCGATGCTGAAATTACTGCTTTAAGAGCTTGGTGCGAAAAACTTGGTGCAACTTGTGCTGTTAATACTGCTGCATTAAATGGTGGCGATGGTGCTGCAGAATTAGCTACAAAAGTTATGTATGCTCTTAATAATGAAACTCCTAATTTCAAGCCATTATATCCAATTGGTGATGATACTGGTTGGTCTATTAAAGATAAAATTGGTTATATTTGTCATAATATTTATGGCGCCGGTGAGGTTGTTTATACAGACTTGGCTCTTGAACAAATTAAAAAATATGAGGAGATGGGCTATTCTGGCTTAGCTGTTTGTATGGCTAAAACACCTAACTCATTAACTGATGATGCTACAGTATTGGGCGCTCCAACTGGATTTACTGTTACTGTTAGAGAAGTAAGATTATCTGCTGGCGCTGGATTTATCGTTCCATTAACCGGCGCGGTCATGACAATGCCTGGTTTACCAAAAGAACCACTTGCATGCAAAATGTAATTATGGAAAAAAGAAAAACTAAGTGCGATTTCTGTAAATATTGGACTGGCCGTTCTTGTATGGCTACGCCTAATAGTATTTATTGTAGAGACGCTCAAAATGAATTCTACGCCTGGTTAGAGGCTATAAAGAAAAAGAGGAGATAGTATGCAAATTATTAAAGAATACGTCGCTGATAAAAAAGAAAGAATTAAGCAAGAATTGGCTGGAAAACATATCAAGATGGCTATTATTCAATTAGGTCATATTCCAGCAAGTGATAGATACGTTAGGAATAAAATCAAAGACTGCGAAGAAGTTGGTATCGTTTGTGATTTAATTGGTTTGCCAGACACAGTTTCTGAAAAAGATATTTTAGAGCTTATGGATAGCTTAAATAAAGATGAAACTTTAACTGGTTATCTTGTTCAACTTCCACTTCCAAAACATATCTCAGAAGAGAAAATTAAATTAGCTATTGCTCCTGAAAAGGATATTGATGGATTCCATCCATTATCTAAGACAGTTGCAGCCACTCCACTTGGAATATATAATTATTTAAAAGATATGAATTATCCTTTTCAAGGCAAGAATGCTGTTGTCATCGGTCGTTCTAATATAGTTGGAAAACCAATGGCACAACTACTTCTTAAAGAAAGCATGAATGTCACAGTTCTTCATAGTAAGACATTAGATGCTGATAAGAGATTTTATTTAGCAAATGCAGACTTAATCGTTGTTGCTACTGGTCATATGCATACTCTTACAACAGATTATCTATTAAAGCCAACTGCTATCGTTGTTGATGTAGGTATCAATGTAAAAGAAGATGGTAAATTAACCGGAGACTGCGATAAAGAATTACCAGTTTCATTTCAAACCCCAGTTCCTGGTGGATGCGGATTATTGACTAGATTGTCAGTAATTGATAACTTAATTGAGCTTAGCAAAAAATAAGCTCTTTTTCTTTTTGCTAAATTATTTGAGGTTTGCGCTTATGGAATTTTTTGAAGCACTTAAAACATATATTATAGATACACGTAGCGAAGGATTAAAAGAAGTTACTGGCACTAAATTAACAGACGAGTTTTTTGCATATCAATCAGATGTTAAAAGCTTTGGCTGGACAATTACTGATATTGCAAGTGGCTTATCAATTGCTACGAAATTACCAACGTTAAAGGCTTGTAAAGACTTTATTAAAGATATGTCTGATGAATTCTTAGCTAAGATTGAACAAGCAAGATTATCAGATAAATATAAAGCACAATGTGAAAGAGTTGCTGCTTATAAATCAAATCCGGTTGAATCATTGAGCATGGCTGAGGCATTTGACCTATTAGATGGCTTATATGATAAGGTTTATGACCAAAAATCTTGGTTTTCTATCTTAACAGAGAGCCTTCAGGAGTCAGATTTAGAAGAAAAAAAGCAAAATAATGGCTCAAAAGAGCTTGCAAAAAAGAGCTGGAAAGAGTATTTTATGCCAATTTCTGACCTAAATATCAATGCAAGTAAGGGTTTATTCATTCCATTGATCTCAAATGAGTTTGCAGGAGCCTTCGATAGCTTCAGAGAAACTTGGTCAAGCTATGATTTAGCTAGATTAGTTGAGAAAATTAATAGAGTCATTAGCTCATTAGATGTTTCTGGTCGCCCAAAGGCAGCTAATTCTGAGAAAATTAATGGAGTAGATCACCCAATTTTTGAGCTAAAGCTTGGTGAAACGTCATCTAAGAAGCCAATTAGAGCACTATATTTTACAAAAAGAGACGCTGATGGCACAAGATATATAATTTTTGCAAGTTTGTTTATTCATACAGACAAAAACCTTAGTGCTACTGAAAGAAATTCAGGAAGAAATGCATATTTTAATGCAAATCCTAGAGGCTAATATTGTATAATATAATAGAGGATTTGACTATGGAAGATATTAAAGAATACAGCAAACAACTTGATGAGCTCTTGGCAAAGGGTCTTTATATTGATGAAGCGGAAGCTGTTATTGATGGAAAATGCTCTTTAGAAGAAGCTTTAAAAAATCATAAAACTATTGACTTAACAGAAGGCGCTGATGGTAATGATGCCAACATCGAAACTTATGAAGATGCTGAAAAAATTATGAACGCCGTCAGAGAAATTACTGCAAAAGAGTCAGAATAAATTAGCTAAATTAAATGTGCACAGAAGTGTGCATTAAGATAAAATATTAAACGATATTTAACTTAAAAGATACTGTAAATGATACTCAAAAGATACCTCTACATTATTTATATTTAAGTTGAATATCGTCCAAAAAATTGGGCGATATTTTATTTTTATACACATTTTAAGCAGATATTCACCGTATAATATTATGATCGAAAGGACAATAGTAGATGCAATTTATTAAAACACGCGTCGTCAAAGACCCTGTACGCGACGTTAAAGAAAATGCAGGCATAGATTTCTACATTCCTGAGAATACTGAAGATTTTCGCAAAGCATTACTTAGCAAGAATCCTAAATTATTCTTAAATGAAGCTAATGAAGTCCCAGATAGAACTTCATACTTTACGGTTGAGTCCGGTGAAATAGTTATTGCACCTCATCAGGCAATTATAATTCCAACAGGCATTAAAAGTAAATTTGGTCCAGAGTTAGCTTTAATTGCTAATAACAAATCTGGAATTGCAACTAAAAAACAACTTATTTTTGGTGCTTCTGTCATTGACTGCTCATATCAAGGTGAGTGGCACATCAATTTAATTAATACTTCTGATGAGTATCAAACATTAAAATGTGGCGAAAAAGCTGTTCAATTTATTCCACATTTAATTTCTACAGACCCAGTTGAAATAGTCGATGCTACTGAAGCTGAATTCTATACAGAAAAGACTAGCAGAGGCGAAGGCTGGCAAGGAAGTACAGGCTTAAAATAATTAATTACAGGAGGTAGGTAAATGACAGAAAATTGTCCATATAAAGATAGATGTAACGGTATCGATTGCGATAAAGATTTTTGCATGCGCAAATATCGTTTAGATTGCTTATACGATAACTCCCTTCTTACTCCATCTTTAAGACAACATAAGACATTATTTACTGATGCTGATGGAACTGATGTAGCAGAGTTTACCAAGCTGTCTAACATTGAGAAGTCAGCAGATAAATTCGTTGCCGATGGCTTGAACTTATATATTCATTCATCTAACTGCGGCAATGGGAAAACCTCTTGGAGCATTCGTATATTAAAATCATATTTTAATAAGATTTGGATGAGATCAAACTTCAAATGTCAAGGTTTATTCATCAGCGTTCCAAGTTATTTATTAGCTTTAAAAGAAAGCATTTCTAAATATAATGAGTATGCAGATTTCATTAATAGAAATGTCTTAGAAGCCGATATTGTTGTTTGGGATGACATTGCAACAAAAATTGGTACAGAGTTTGAGCTTAATCACTTATTAAATATGATTAATACACGTATGAATAATGGTAAATGTAATATCTTTACCTCAAATCTTGGTAAAAAAGAGTTGACAAATGCATTAGGAGAACGTCTGGCAAGTCGAATTTGTAATAAGTCAATTGATATTGAATTACACGGACAAGACAAGCGTTATCTGGATTTAATGAGCACAGTAGAGGGAGAATAATATGTCAGCACAAGTACAAATTATCAACAAAGTATTACAAACAAGAGATTATTCATTAATCGAAAAAAACAATATATCTGAAGACTTCTTCTTTACATACAAAGCAGAGTTTAATTATATTAAGAACCATTATAAACAATATCAAGTGGTTCCTGATAAATTCACCTTCTTAAATGTATTCCCAGATTGGGATATCATAGAAGTCAATGAACCTGACTCTTATTTATTAGAGCAGCTTCAAAAAGAATATGCTATTGCAGCAATTGCAACTGGATTCAATAATGCAAAAGGTGCTGTAGAGTCCAATAATGTAGATGCTGCTATTGAAGTTTTAAAAAAGACAACTGATGGCATTAAGGTCAAGGCTGCAATGACTTGTACAAGCTTAAAAGGTGATTTAAGCCGTTATGACCGTTATCTTGATAGAGTAACAAATCACGACAATTATTATATTTCAACAGGCTTTAAAGAGCTTGATGATATTATTGGCGGCATTGATATTGAAAATGAAAATATGGTCATTGCTGCTAGAACTGGCGTAGGTAAAACTTGGACATTGCTTGCAATGGCTGCAGCTGGAGCAAGAGAAGGAAAAACGGTTGGTATCTATTCTGGTGAAATGACCGCTGATAAGGTCTTCTATCGTATTGATACCTTATTAGGCAATATTAATAACACAGTTATTACCCGTGGCACAGATGCTTCAGCACAACGTCAATACAAACAATATTTAGAGAATATTGACACTTACTGTCCAGGAGACATTAAGGTTATTACACCTAATGATATTAATGGTCCAGCAACTGTCGATGCCATTCAAGCTTTCATTGAAAAAGAAGGCATTGAAGAAATGCTCATCGACCAATACTCATTACTTGAAGATACTAGCCATGCAAAAGCTGGTTGGGAAAGAGTTGGAAACATTTCCAAAGCTGTAAAGAACCTTCAAGTTATGAAGCGTATCCCAATTATCTCTGTTTCTCAAATGAACAGAGATAAAAATGAAGATGGTACTCAAGATACTACACAAATCGGCTTGGCTGATCGTATTGGCCAAGACGCAACTACAATCATCATGCTCGAAAGAAAAATCGTGTATGAAGATGAAAAGGAAAAGACAAGAATTAAAGATGATAAGCTCATCTTAAATGTTGTCAAATCAAGAGATGGCGGCACTGGTAAGCTAGAATATCATGCCGACTTCAATAATGGTAGATTTGTCTACCTTGACCCAAAAGCTACGGTTGATGCTTCTTACTATGAAACACCAACAACGGGCTCCAGTGGGTCCGGAAACAACGTTTTTTAGGAGATTAAATGAGGCAGTTAATTGTAGATAACTATGTTATAGATAAACCAATCATAGAAATCTTAAACAGACTTAGACTTACACTTAACAATGGCAAATTAAAAGACATCGAAGTAAAGACAGATAATATATTAGTTACCTGTCCGGTGCATGATAATGGCCGTGAGTCAACGCCTGCTTGTAATATCTATATTGGAAGTGATTCTAAAATTCCATATGGTTATTTTAACTGCTTTGTTTGCGGTTCTAAAGGACCATTCCTAAAATTTGTAGCTGAGTGCTTTAACTCTTCTACAGATTATGCTAAAGACTGGCTATTAAAAACTTTCGGTGGAGAGCTTGTTGAAAAATCAGCTTTCATGGGAGATGATATTAAAATAGTCCAGCCAAGAAAGAAAACCCATAGAATTGATCCAAGTATCTTAGAATCATTTCAAAAGTGGACTCCATATTTAGGAAAAAGAAAACTTTCACGAGAGATTTGCGAGCTTTTTAAGGTAAGATATGACCCTAAGTATCGTCAAGTTATCTTTCCAGCCTATGATATTAAAGGCAATCTCGTAATGTTGACTAAGCGTTCTATAGATACAAAGACATTCTATTTGGATAAAGATGTTGAAAAACCTGTTTACTGTTTAGATTATGTTATGAAAAATAATTATCAAACGGTATTGATTACAGAAGGACCATTCGATTGCTTAACCGGATGGGAATATGGGTTTCCAACAATTGCAACATTTGGTAAAATTTCAGACTATCAAATCGAGCAAATCAACAAATCTTGCATAAATATTATTTATGCCGCATTCGATAATGATGCTGCAGGACAATCCTTTACAAAAACTTTGAAAGAGAAGCTAACAAAGAGGATTATGATTATCGAAACGAAGTTTCCTGCCAATAAAAAAGATATTAACGACCTAACTAAGGAAGAACTAGTAGATATGCTGAAGTCTGCTAGCAATTCCTAAGGTGAAGCGTCGTATAATATAAACGTGAGTGACATCACACGATACAATCAAAATATAAAGGAGAAAAATACTAAACATGTCACAATTCAATTATTCTGATTACCAAAATGTCGTTAACAGAGCTCAATCTGCTCCTGCTAACAACGCCGTGAAAGTCGGTTTCTTCAAACTTAAGAATGACAAAGACGAAGCTCTTGTCCGTCTTAACGTTACCACCCTTGATGAACTTCAATTTGCTACTGTTCACCAATTAGGTGCTGCTCAAAAATGGATGAAAATCAGCTGTTTAAATCCTGTTGGAAACTATGCTGATTCCTGCCCACTTTGTAAGAAAGTCGCTGATGGCGATACCTCTATTGGCAAAGCTGCTAAAAAGGTTTACGTCCAAATGTTAGTTTCTTATAAAGATGCTACAACCGGTCAATTCTCAGAAGCTATCCCAGTCATTTGGGAACGTCCAGCTGGCTTCTCCCGTGAAATTGCCAATCTTTTAAGAGATTATGGTGATCTCAAAGCCCATGTCTTCAAAGTTACCCGTAATGGTGCTTCTGGAAGCATGCAAACCACTTATTCTATCGCTTATATCCCACTTTTCGATAAGCCAGAAACAGTTCCAACTGATTTCAGCGCATTCGCAAACTTCAAGATTAATAAGCATAGCTATTGGGAAAAGACCCTCGAAGAAATCGAAACATTCTTAGCTACTGGTTCATTCCCAGAAGTAGAAAAGGTTAGCACTACTGCTACCCCAGCCGCTGTTGCTGAAGCTACTACAGTCAAAGCAACTCCAGCCGCTGCTACACCAGCTCCTGCTGTTACTCCAGCTGCTGCTCCAGCTACTGCACCTGCAGAAGCTCCTGCATCTGAAGAACCAGCACCAGCTCCTGCTACTGACCCAGCAGCTCGCCCAGCTAGAAACTTCGGCGGTTTCTCATTTTAATTAAATAAATAATCATCAAAACATTTGGAGGCATTTATGGAAGGACTTTTTGGAACAGACTTTGAAATCGATATTACCAAGACCAAAGCAGACGTTAAGAAGTTAGCTAAGAAATTAGCTCTCGAAAAAGCGGCTGAAGAGGACCCGGAAAAGTTTTTGAAGTCCAAAAAGCTCACGATCCATGAACGTCTTGCGATTATTAACGAAAGAGTCATCAAGACGTTAGGATCACAACGAGCTAATACAGTTGTCATCAAAACTCTTGATGACTTTTCTGCTTACATCGATGCAGCAATTGCCGCTGGCAGAATTGACATCGATACTGAAACTAATAACACAACAGACCCAGTTAATAGCAAAATGGCTGGTCTCTGTTTGTATACACCAGGTCAAAAGCAAGCATATATTCCATTAAATCACGTTGATGTTAACACGGGAATTAGATTGCCTTGGCAACTAACAGAAGAAGATTGTAGAAAACAACTTCAAAGAGTTTTAGACTCAAAAATAAAAATCATCATGCATAACGGCAAGTTCGACTTTGAAGTTATTAAGGTCACTTGCGGTATTGAGGTTCCACCAGATTGGGACACAATTATCGGTGCAAGACTTATTGATGAAAATCTTTATAGTGATAAGCGCACAAGCTTAAAATATATGTATGTCACTTTAATTGATCCACGTCAAGCTAAGTATGATATTGAAGGCTTATTTGAGAATGTTCCATACATTTATGTAGACCCAGATATCTTTGCATTATACGCCGCTACTGACTCAATGATGACAGATAAGATTTATCTTTGGGAACAACCATTCTTTGAAGGCGAAGAAAACAAGAAACTTAATTGGTTAGCCAATGAAATTGAAATGCCAATCGTTACTACAACTGCAAAAATGGAATTACGCGGTGTTTGTATTGACCAAACTTTTGGCGAAAGACTAAAAGTAAAATATAATCAACAACTAACTGATATTGATGCAGCTATTGCAGCTGAATTAGAGAGCTTAAAGACTCGTATTGATGAATGGAGACTTACTCCAGAAGCTAATGAAAAGACTAAGATGTATGTTCCAAAGAAATCTAAGATGAGCTTAGAGAAAATTGAGGAAACTTATAATCTTATCGATAAAGATGGCAACAGATATAAAGAGACAAAGCCTAAGACAGAACAACTAGCTGACCCAATCAACTTAGCTTCTCCAGTTCAACTTGCTATTTTATTCTATGACATTCTTAAATGTCCAGTAGTTAATAAAGATAAGCCAAGAGCAACGGGTGAAGATGAATTAGTTGCTATCCATGAAAAGATGCCAGACTTAAAAATCTGTAGCTTACTATTAGATCGTCGTGGCATCGTTAAATTAATTACAACTTATATTGATGTTATTCCAGATTTATCCAAACGCTGGGCTGATGGTCGTATCAGATTTAGATTAAATTCTATGGGAACTGATACAGGTCGTTATTCTTCTGGCGGTAAATGGAAATATCTTGACGAAAATAATAATGCCGTTGAGATTTCTGGTATTAACATTCAAAATATTCCATCACACAACCCAGAAATTCGTATGCTTTTTAAAGCAAGAGTAGACGAAGAAAATATTCAATTTGATACTGGCGTTTGTGTTGATGTAAAAGAAATTACAGAGCTAGAAACTTCGCAAGGCTTTAAGTTCTGCAAAGACCTATTGCCTGAAGACGTCATCGTTTTTGAAGACGGCACTGTCACGAATATTGCATATTTAAAATATGATGCAACTAAAAAGCTTTATTCAATAGCTTTGAATGACAGCGGCTTAGTTAGAGCTCAAACAAGATATAAAATTATCGGTTCAGACTATTCAGCACAAGAACCAAGACTTACAGCTTTCGTTGCCCAAGACAAAGCAATGATTAATGCTTATCTTGAAGGTAAAGACCTATATGCAGTTATTGCTCAATCTGCCTTCAATAATAATTATGAAGACAACCTCGAATTCTATCCTGAGGGAACAGAAATCGAGGAAGATGGCAAAAAAATTATTTGTGGTAATAAAACAAATATGAATAAAGCTGGTAAGGAACGCCGTAAGGTTGGTAAGACCTTACAATTAGCGGCAACTTATGGCATGTCTGGTGCGACTGCTGGTGCCCGTATGGGTAAAACTAAAAAAGAAGGTGAAGCTCTTCTTGAAAGCTTCTTCAGTAAGTTCACTGGCGTTAGAGATACTATTGCTGAGTCTAAAGAATTCTTGAAAAAGAATGGTTATGTCGAAGACTGGGCTGGTCGTAGAAGACACTTGCCAGAGATTAATTTCCCAGCGGCAACAGCCAGATATAAAGAGTCAACCTTTGATGGCTTCAATCCAATTATTGGCTGTGAATCCATTGAAAAGACCGAAAAGAATGACCCAATTTTAGCTGATTGGGCCAGCAAAATCAAGATGAACACTCCAAATAAGGATGCTAATAAGATTGTTCAAGAAGCCTTTAAGGCAAATCCATCAGTTATTATTAGCCTTCATACTGGACAAGTTCACCAAGCTGAAAGACAATGCTTCAATGCTCGTATTCAAGGCGGTGCTGCTTCATTAACAAAGCTTGCTATGTTGAATATCGATCGTGACCCATTATTAAATGAACTTGATGCTCACTTAATTATTACGGTTCACGATGAAGTATTAGTCGAATGCCCTGCATTATATGCAGATGAAGTAGAGAAACGCCTACCTCAAATCATGATTGATACAGCCAAACCTTATATTAACGTCCCAATGAAATGTGACCCATACAATGTTACCCGTTGGTATTGTGATGAAGCTGCTGTAGCAATTAAAGAAGAATATAAAAAGCTTGAAAAGAAAGGCGTGCCTGCACAAATCGCGGCAGAACAAATCTGCAAGAATCACGTCGAGCTTGACGAGCAAGTCATATTAAACGTATTACACGGTAATACAGAAACATTAGAGTTTTAAGGAGAATAAAAATGCTTATTAAGACAAAAGAATTTCAGGACGTAGCCAATAAGATTTTAGTTGCTACAAGCCTTGACAAAAATGCTGGAAACTTAGAGATTAAAACCAAAGGTTCAGAGCTTTATTTAAACGTTACAAATAAAGAATTCTTCGTTTCCATTAAGTTCCAACTTGAGAAAGAGGAAGAATTCCATGCAACAGTTGATGCATCTTTATTCTTATCTCTAATTTCAGGTTTAACAACCGATACCTTCAACCTTGGTATTAAAGATAATGCCATTACTGTCACAAGTGGTAAGAGCAGTTATAAGATTGCCATGATTTATGACAATGACAAGCTTATGACCCTTCCTCCAATCACTATTATGAATAAGACTGTTGAAATGGATATCTCTAAAGATATTCTTGATAGTATCTTAAATGTTAATAGTAAAGAATTAGCCAAGGTCAAGGGTGTTGCAGATGTAAACGAGTTATTTGAGCTCTATTACATCGATGAAGAAGGTTGCTTTACCTTCAATACTGGTGCCTGCTTAAATGCTTTCAAACTTGAAAAGCCTGTTAAATTATTACTTAATGAACGTATTGTTAAGTTATTCAAGCTTTTCAAAGAAGATGTGCATTTCAGCTTAGGCCAAGATCCATTATCAAATGGAACAACTAGAACTAAGATGGTTTTAGAAACAGCCACAGTCTATCTTGCTGCCATCATTACTTGTGATGACTTATTAATCAGCAAGGTTCAAGGACCCTGTGCTGCTACAAAGAGATTTATTAATGAACCATATCCACATCATTTAGTTATCTCTTCAACATTATTAAAAGATGCTATTAGCAGATTACTCTTATTCGTTAAGAATAGCGCTGAAAAGCCAAATATGCGTTTTATTCCTATGACCATTACAGTTAATCCAGATGAATTAATTATCAAAGATGCTTCTGGTAATACTGAAACAGTCCCAATTGAAAATGGAAGCTTCGTTGATGGCGAATATGAAATGCCTGTTAATATCATCGACCTTAAATTAGTCGTCGACTCTTGTAAGAATGAGCACTTTACATTAAATTGCGGCAATAAGCGTTCTATCGTTATTAGCCGTGGAGCAATCAGTAACTTGATTCCAGAAGCAAGACCAAAGAAATAGTATGGGAAATACAAATCTAGGTAAAAAATTCGAGACAGTATTCAAGCAAGATTGAAAAGCCTGTTTTCCAGGTACCTTCTTGTATAGATTACCCGACCAGGTATCCGGATACAAAACAACCTCGCAAAACCCTTGCGATTTTCTCGGATTTAATAATGGATTACTTTGGATGCTCGAATGTAAAGAGACTAAAGAAGGCACAATTAACTTTGCAAAAATTCCTCAGTTAGCTCGATTAAAAGATTATATTGGGCTAACTGATGTCCAACCATATATTATCGTTTGGTTCAGCAAACACGACAAGGTAATTGCTTGCCATGCCAGCGAAGCATTGAAGATGCAGGCTGATGGAAAGAAGTCAATTAGCTTAAAGATGCTTGATGATAAATCGTATAATATAATAGACCTTCCGTCTGTTAAAAAGCGTGTATTTTTAGAGACGGATTACACATATTTATTACATAAAGTGAAAGGATAAAAACATTATGGATAAGAAATTAGAAGATGCTTTAGGTCGTGTCGAATTGACATATAAAGACCTCGTAGAAATTTCAAATGAAATGTTAAAACCTTTATTTGATCCAATTAATGAATTAGTTAGCGCCATCAATTCTCGTGTTAACGCTTTATCAATTGACCAAATCAGAGATTACATTCTTCAATTACAATTAAAGGCTTTCGAAATTGCAGAAACCAAAGAAAAAGCTGCTTTAAAAGCTGAATTAGCAGAAGCTATTCAAAAAGAACAATTCGCTATTAGCTTTAATGGTATGGATGGTTCTGCTGCAGTCAAAGATAAATTAGCCTTAGTTGCTACTTCTGCAGAAACAGTCTCTGAAACTTTATACAACTTAGTTGCTAACTTACTTAAAACTAAGTTAGATCAACTTCATCGTCTTGTTGATGCCCTTAAGTCTATCTTAATGAGCAGAATGCAAGAAACCAAGTTTATGAACGTTGGCGTAAGTGCTGATGTTTCTTCGCCAAGACCAGCTTGGCCAGAGGATAAATAATGGCAATTCAAAAAGCTTATAAAGCAATTGGCAAAGCTCGTCAACAAAAGATGAGAACAGCCATGAAAACGCAAGTTAGAAACAGCAAAGCGAAAAGTGAAAGACGTCGCAAAGCTTTACGTAAAAAAACTTGGGAATTTTAATAAGGAGATTTTATGGGAACATTAGCAGATTATGCAAAAAAGATTAATAAAGAGTTCAAAGATGATAATCTAATGATTATCTCTGATATTAAGCCTAACTATGATAGACTTCCAACCAACGCTCTTGGTTTAGACTATATTTTAGGCGGCGGCTTAGTTTTAGGTCGTTTATATGAATTCTCAGGTTTATTCCATTCAGGTAAAACCGGTGCAGCATGTGTTGTATTAGCTGCATATCAAAGAGCTTTCCCAGACAAGACTTGTGTATTCGTTGATACAGAACACTCATTAGACCTTAAATTCTGGGCCAGAATGACTGGTTTAGATTTATCTAAGCTATATTATGTCAACCCAAATGGCCAATCTGGTCAACAAGTCTTAGATATGATTGAAGAAATTCAACAAACTGACGATGTTGGCGCTATCGTTCTTGATAGCTTACCAGCATTAATCCCATCTGCGGTTCTTGAAAGTGACTTAACAAAAGATGCTGGTATGAGAGCTACAATGGCAAAACCTTTATATCCATTCTGCGCCAAAATGGCAGAAATGGTTGCTCAAAAGAATAATATCTTCATCATGATTAATCAAGTTCGTGATGGTGGTAAAACATTCACAGGCGTTCAATTATATAAAGAGCCTTGTGGTATGGCTCCAATGTTCTATTCATCAATTATCGTTAGATTTGGTACTAGAACATTCACTCTTGGCGATAATATGAATTATTATAAACAAGGTCAAGATGCTGGTGAAGGAGCTGACGGTTTCCGTTTAGTATTCAAAATTGTTAAGAACAAATGTGGTTCTTGTGCTCGTGGCGGCGGATTCCTAACATTCCGTTATGCTACAGGCCTTGACTGGATTAATGACCTTCTTGAAATTGCTGAAAACTTCAATTTTATTCAAAAGTCAGGTTCTTGGAGAACTTTAATTGACTTAGAAACTGGTGAAGCCTATACAGATGAAGAAGGCAAAGTCTTAAAAGGATATATGAAGGATTTAGTTGCTTATATTAAAGGCAATATTCCATTCCAAAACAAATATTTGGAAATGTTAAACAAATATATCTCAAAAGATGATACAGTCTCATACGGTGATTTATTAGATGAAAGAGTCAATGCTGAAATTGCGGCTCAACAAGCATCTGTAGATACACAATATGATAATCCACGTCCAACCACCGAGGGTGGTGCTGAATAATGCCAGTTGGTGTTAGAGAACGTGTAAAAGAAGACGGCTCTGGAAAGAAACCAACCCGTTATTATAGTAAGAAACAAGAAACAGCAATTGCAGCCGCTACAAATGGCCAAAGGACCCCAAATAGTGGCGCAACTGCTTGGTCTAAAGGTGATGTTCTAACAGACCAATTCTTGTTAGAAGCTAAAACAAAAACAACTAGTTCTGAAACGATTACAATCAGAAAAGACTGGTTTCAAAAGAACAGAGAAGAGGCTGCGTTTATGGGAAAACATTACTCAGCGCTAGTCTTCAACTTCGGCCCCGGAGAAGAAAATCATTACATTATTGATGAGGATCTCTTCCAAGTATTATTAGAATATTTAAACGATAAAACCGAACGATAAAGTTAAAATTCTAAAAATTAAGGGCCAAATCAATGGCCCTTTGTTGTATAATATTAAAGAGGTATTTATGCGAGAATATGTAAAACAGCAATTAGCAAAATGTGCTTATGCAAACTTAAATCATTATGATGAAGCCACAAATACCTTCATTATTCCTAAATATACAAAGCCTAAATATGATTTAGGCAAAATGTATTTAATTCAAATACCTGCAATTATGGTTAATAATCCAACTTCAGTATTGGCATGTAATTGGAACAATTCTACATCCCCAAAATCAAGTTATCTTAAAATATATGTCTCAAAGACAGCTGGTAAAATGATTTATGTAGATAGTATTGGCTACGACATGGAAAATCGTCAAGATTTATCTATTATGTGGTCTGGTTGGTTACCAATTGATGAAATAACCCAAATTGCAACACTTTAAGGAGATTACTATGAGTCAAACATTAGCAACTAAATATCGTCCAAGTACATTTGAAGATGTATGCGGTCAAAGTATTACAGTTAAAATCTTACAAAATGTCTTAAAGAATAGAACCTTTAAGCATACTTATTTATTTGCTGGCGATTCCGGTTGTGGCAAAACCACTCTTGCTCGTTGCTTTGCTAAGGCAATCAATGGCGGTGTTGGTGATCCGATTGAAATCGATGCAGCTTCAAATAATGGTGTAGATAATGTTAGACATATCGTTGAAATGGCATCTCAAAGAGCATTAGATGGTGAATATAAGATTTATATTATCGATGAATGCCATGCTATTACAAGTGATGGTTGGAAAGCCTTCTTAAAGGGTATTGAAGAACCACCAGAATATACAATTTTTATGTTCTGCACAACAGAGCCAAATAAGCTTCCACAAGCTATTTTAAATCGTTTACAAAGATATAATATCACCAAGATTGACCCAAATACAATTAAGGAAAGATTACTTTACATTTGTAAACAAGAAGGTTTCACAAATTATGAAAATACTTGTGATTTGATTAGTAAAACAGCTCATGGTTGTATGCGTGATGCTATCATGCAATTAGACCAATGTGCAGATTTTTCTACAGACCTTTCTTTAGCTAATGCTAAGCAAGTCTTAACTGGTGTTTCTTATGAAAACATGTTTAATCTTACTTGGGCACTCCAAGATAAGAATGAAGGAAAAGTATTAGAAGTCCTTGATACTTTATATAATAATGGCAATGACCTCAAAAACTTCATTGAAGTCTATTTAGAGTTCATTTTAGATTTAACTAAGTATATTTTATTCAAAAATGTGCAATTAACTTCAATTCCTGAATATTTAGCAACTACAGAAAACCCAGTTGTCCAACAAACAATTAATATTGAGGACAATTTGACCTGGTTTAAAAACTTAGTTGACGTTTTACTTAGACTTAAACTTGAAATTAAATATGATGCTTCTTATAAATCTACTATTGAAGCATTCTTATTGAGGGTTTGCAGATAATGGATGCTGTTATCGGACAAGAAAAATTAGTTAAAACGTTGGAGAGCTATACTCTTCAGACTTTGCCAAAAGCAATGTTCTTTTTAGGACCTTCTGGCTGTGGCAAGGGTTGGATAGCTGCACGTTTAGCAGAGTCTCTTGGTTTAGATCGAGAGTGTATTTATGCTGATACCCCAACAGAAAAACTCATGGAATATTATCAATGTCCTATCCCAAAGATGTATATTATCTGTCTTACGGATATTGATGAAAAGCATCAAAATAGGTTTTTGAAATTTATTGAAGAACCGTCTTCAAATATGTTTGTTGTTGTAACAGCTGAATCAGAAATCGGAGTTTTACCAACTATTCTTAATCGTTGTAAAAAATTCAGATTTGAAAAATATACAAAAGAGCAACTACAAGAGCTTTCTTGGATGCTCAAAACTGATGATGAGTTAATTTATGAGCTTTGTCCAACACCTGGTCAATTGCTTGAAATTAATGCCGAAAGTTTGAAGCCTGCTTATGACCTTTGTGAAACTATTGTTACAAAAGCCAAAGCTGCAACGTTTCCAAATATCATTAAGATTAGTACAAAGATTAATTGCAAGGATAATTATGAGAAAATTGATTTCGAGCTTTTCTTTAAAATGTTAGCTTATGTTGCATTTAAACACTATAAAGAAAACAATGATGAA
>Ga0265299_10000606_pt1 | contig 43986 bp, 57 predicted proteins | sample AusTroGonzalo_MG_4_FD_193485 | JGI IMG/M metagenome (GOLD analysis project Ga0265299, IMG submission 193485) | Bovine rumen microbial communities from tropical cattle in Woodstock, Queensland, Australia - Gonzalo_02 | ecosystem: Host-associated > Mammals > Digestive system > Stomach > Rumen ...
GTAACATCATCATAACAAAATAACCATCAATTGTCTTCTAATTCAAAAGTATAATATAAGTCTGATTTATTATGTTTTTCTACATACTCATTAAGCAACTCCAATAGCTTTCAGATTTCTTTTTCTTGCATCGGTATAAAATTAAAATATAAAAGTCTGATTAGTCTTTACAGGTATTACAAATATGTCCATCTTGTATTGTCATATTCTTACCACATCTTTTACATATATAATGTGTATAAGTTCCATATTCATCATAAGATGTTCAACATTGTACATATTTGTGATTACAGAATAGCATTTTAGGATTATGAAAATGTAGCCAACTCTTAATCTTAATTCTGATTTTTCTGATTTTTCTTATCATTTCCTTGAATAATAAATATAAAAGTCTGATTAAACATCTATTCAGTAATACCTCTCAATAGCTATAATAATCGGAGATAATACATATAATAAAACTCATATTCACATAAGAATAATAAGAATTTGCATAGCTTTATAATCTGCATCTGGTCAATATTTTCTAAAAATCTCACTTGCTTCCTCTGGTGTAATATCCCATTCTCTAATTCATTCAGATTTTTCTTTTCTCATTTCCTTTAGGTAAATAGTATAAAAGTCTGATTATCTATTCATAATAAGTTGGTCTAATTCTCCTAATCATTTCTGAAATTGACTATCCAACTTTTCAAATCTGATATATGCTTCTTGGATTTTATTTAGTTTCTCTTTCAGCTTTTTATTTTCTTTTGCTAATCAGTAGCAATTCTCATCTTTTTCTTCTAAGCTCATTTTTAGTAGATGATTCTCTTTTCTGAGTTCTTCTACTTCTATTACTAGATTAGTATTCTCATTATCTTGTACATCTATCTCATTATGTAACTCTTTTATAACATTCTTTAGAGCCTTATTTTCTTCTTCTAGGCTAGCTGTATATACAGTTCCTACACCTATTAAATCTCCTCTTTTTTTCATTTCTTTAAATAATTTATATAAATCTGATTAGTCTGTATACTTCATAGTATTTAAAATATCATGTGGAAGTTCAGACTTATGTTTAGCTTGTCTGAGTTTCTTCGTAACTCTCTTATACTCAGACTGTCTTATTCTACTCCTGTGTTTATTTTTACACTGTTTACATTTGCATAATCCGAACCCCATGCTGATATGATTACTACTGTACATTTCCAAAATACTTATATAAAAGTCTGATTAGCAACTTTAATTCTTCTATCTGATGCAATAAACCAATATTCTTCTTCTCTAATTCAGTGTTACTATTAATTAATCATTCTATATGTCATACGCTATTACTTACCTGTTCTTCTAAACTCTTTATCTTTTTCTCCATTTCATCGTATTTATTTTCTTCCACATATACCATCTCTGGTTCATCAAGCGTTTCTCACGTAACTTCTATCTCTTTTTTAATTACATCTTCCTCTTTAATTGGTGGATTTATCAAGTAGTATTTACCTAATGCTCATCTTCCTATATATCACTTCTTAACTAGAACTGCTATTGCAGTATATACAGTCTGTTCTCATACATTTAATGCCTTAGCAATTTGAGTAGCTCTAGGTACTCTATCCCATAGTTGATATTGCTCAACCATATAGTTGTACACACTTAACTGGACTCATTTTAATCAATACTTTTGAGGCAACTTATTACTGTGCTTTCTATGGTATTCCCTTTGGTATTTTCTCATCTTCTCTTTATGTTCTTCATAATACTTCCTCAAATACTCTCTACGTTTAGCCTTACGTACTTCTTCTTTTGTAGGAGTCTGTTCTAAAATTGTTTGCCCTAATGGTGTGTAATTAGGGTTTCAGACTTTTCTTGATTGATACTCTCTAAAGTCTTCTAATAGGTTAGTTAGTTTGCTCATTTGTGCTAATAATAAGTAATAAAAGGTTATTTTTTATGTTTAATGTTTCGTTTGAAGTAGTATTCGAATGGACGAGAAACTTCTCATCTAAGTTCCTCATCCACACGTTCCTTACATTTCTTACACCATAGTTTTTCTCAATCCATTAGGTGTACTCAACATCTCACGCATTGTCTTTTCATGATATACACATTTGTATATAAATTTGGCAAGTACAGTAGGAATCGAACCTACTCCAAGAGTTTTGGAGGCTCTTGTGCTACCGTTACACCATGTACCTATACTCCCTCTCTTTTATCTAGGACACAGTTATGACCTGTGCCTAGAACGGCTGATGGGTTTCCATCTAACTTACAGGAATACTAAGTTCATATTCCCAACGTAGACATAGTAGTATTATCATGATTATGATAATCAGAATTAGTTTTCTCATTATAATACCTTAAATAAATCTGATAAATATTTCTTCTCTACAATATACAATAACGACCTATCTCAATCTCATCATAATTTCTGTGTATGTGGTATATCGTTCAGCAGGAATATAAGCTCTCATCTATCTTGATAATAGAACTTATCTCCTAGACGATAAACTATATAATCAGCTTTACTGGAGTAGATTCATGACGGCTTGCCATTACATCTAACTTCAAATCATATATTGCCTGTCTTCTCTGAAATCATATCATCCTTCACTTCGAATGTGCGAATTATATTCCTTCATAACTTCTCAAATTCAATCTTAATGTCCCAATCCTTAAATTGCTCATTAGGGGCGAATTCTAATCTATTCAACCCCCAATCTATCAATCTTTTCGCAAATTCTTGTTCAGTCTTCTTTCAGCTTTTCAAATCATCGCTAAACATTATATACTCTTACATGAACTAAACCTAGCTTTAAAGGTGCTAATTGCTTAAAGGCATGACTAGATAAGTCTATTACTCTATCTTCCCTCTTAGGTCAGAAGTCATTATGGTAGCACGTTATACACTTATCATCAGCACATACCTTATAAGTCTGATACCTTTCATAGATTCTTAATGCACAAGTATCATGTGTCTTACTCCATTCCTTCTCAACTCAGTTTATATTGAGTGTATAATCATACCAAGAGGCAGTTCATTCGTACAGTAGAGATTCTTCCACTGTTGTTTGTTCTACCTCTTGAATCTGATTATTCTTCACGGTAGCACCTAGCATTACTAATCACAATATTATGCTATTTATCATCCTCATCATCATTATGTGGCAACCATTCATCCTTAATGTCGCCTAAATCATCTAACCAGTAGTTTAATAGCATGAACTTATCATATTTATCTAGTTCAGCATCCTCTGCTATCTTCTGGCATAAGTTGAGGATGTTCTTTAACCAACTCAGCAATTCTTCATGATGGCATTCGATTTTACTTGAACATGACTCTGTTCAATGGACTTCAAATGTGATGATGTCCTTTTCTTTATCCTCAGTATGAGGCATTAATTGATTTCGTAAACTCATGATGGTATATTAATTAGTAGGTAAATTAGCCATTGCTATTGCGTTCTTGTAGCAGATTCTCAAATCTGTCTCCTGTTGCTTAGTCATCTTAGCTCAGATTTCTGCACATCTTGATTTAATCTTGTTGATGCAGTCATCCTCATCTAAACAATCCTGCATGAACTTAGTTCATTGCTTAGCCTTCTCGAACCAATCTGGCTCTGGATTGCTTGGTTTATTATCTGTAAACAAGACATCTTCTGTGGCTTGTTTCATAGCCTTTTCTCTATTGATAGCCTTCTGCATTTCATTAGCTGATGCAATACCTCATGTTGAGTCGATTCACAGTCCAAAAGCTGCACAGCAACGGCCTCGTGCCGACGTTTCGCAATTTTCTAACGCACTGGTAGTATTAACTTTTCCATATTCTGTTGTTTCAACTTCTTGTGCCAATCATTCATAGACACATGAAGAAGTGTGGTCTTCACTCCAGATAGTAAGAGTAGCTTTTACTACCCACATCTTCCTTTCTGGGAAATAGTCATACTGAGATTCCATCTCATACCTACCATCATAGTTATCTGATAGGAATTGGATTCTATCCTTCACTTGGACGTAATCCTTCCCCTTAATGGAGATTGCCTTATCTTTAAGGCTCTTGTTAATTTGCTTATCTGTCATTTTAGTTGTAGTTATGGATTAAATAGGGTTGTCTTTTAAGAACTTTTTTTCTTCTTCTGTTTTTGCTAGACATTCTAAATGTCTCCTAAGTAGTTGTTTTTTTGTTCGGTCTGAGCAGTGGCTGTACTTTAATCTCTGCTCTATAAATCTGTTTTGTCTATTAACTTCTGACATAATAAGTCAGATTTTGTTTAATTGCTCGTTAGTCATTATTCTAATACTCATACTCAAATAAAAGTTCTTCTTCCATTTCTTTTTCCATTTGGTCGTCCCTTCTACGCTCATATTCCTCATCTGATGTATCTATCTTTCATGTTGCCATGAGATACTCTCAGAAGTCCAAACAATCGCCATCATAGTTGAATGGTCGCTGTTCTTTGTTAAATAGGTCTAAGTCTAATCAGTCCATTTTAATAATTGGTTAGGGGTTAAAAGGTTTTAGGCTTGTAGTATGTTAGGATGTTAGCCTCTAATCATGAGACGTATTCATCATCTGGGGCAAGTTCCCATATCCTTCGACCTGCGTCCTGCATGAACCATAGCGTTGGTATTAATGCTCTTGTCCTTACCATACACCAGTTCTCTTGCATAGCTAAGACCTCTATGTCTTCTATTGGCTCGAAGTCTGAATACTTATCCTTCCAGTTAAAATTTTTCATAGCGTCATCATCTGTAATAAACGTCTATCTCCTTATTATTGACGTATTTGTCCTTAATAAGTGCATAACTCCTGTATTGCTCTCATTCAGCGTCTACTTCCTTAGAAATCACTATCATCACATTAGATAAATCCATTATCTTCTGGCTACCTTCCCAAGTTCAGCTACGATTTGTGTGATGAAGGATGATGATTGCTACGTCTAGTCTCTGTGCTAATTCCTGTAATTCTCTCATGCACTTGTTCTGGTTTCATCTTGCGTCATTTCATGAATTGCCTTCAATCATTGAGAATGAATCCACCACAAACAGCTTGTATCATTCCATAGCTGATACCTCAATAATCTGTTCTAGTTTAGATAGAGATACTCAGTTAGGATTGTTGTAGTATTTGTATTTGTTTAGGTTATCTGAGACAAATCTTGCCATATCCTTCTTCTCATCTTCTGTAAGAGATTCTAGGTTAGTTAGACAGCTTTTAGATTTATTATTGAACCATAGCCATCTGGATTGCCACATAGTCTCCATAGGGAATTCCAGATTTATGTAGAATCATTTAACTCAATTTTCTGCATTCCTACGAATTAAGTCTAATGCAAACGTAGTCTTTCATGAGTTAGACTCAGCTACAATCGTAACTAATTCTCAGCTCATGATACATTCGAAGTCATCGAATGCCTCTGATGGATATACAATTCATGTCTTCTGTTTAAATTCATACATAGGTTAGGGTTGTTTAATAAATAAATTCTTAGGGCTATCCTTCTGCTGTATTGCCTTCACAATCTCATTGATACGTTCATCTCAGAAGGTTTGTTTAAGTTCTAATGAACGCTGTTTCATATCTCATCATGCGTTCAAGTGCCATTTGCATATCTTCACTAAGTCTTGTTTAATAACATCATCATTGATAGGGGTAAAATCTCTAATCCAACGTTCACAAGCAGGTATATACTGTCAATCTTGTAATCATGCTCTAATCTTCCATTTAAGTATCTGAACCTGTTTCATGACTTCATGTGAGTTTAGATTGTCGTAATATTTTTTAGATTCAGCTTTTTTTCATTTTCTAGCATGAGGATATTCAGACCAGAATGTCTCAAAAGGAACATTATTATATTCTATTGTATTATTAGTATATATATAAGGGCTTAGCGTTTTCGCTAACCCCCCCTTAGCGTTTTCGCTAACCCCCTTAGCATTATTGCTAATGGATATTTTCCTTCATTCTCAGTTAGTCTCTATGTTTATGAATCATTGTTCCTCTAATACAGATATATTTTTTGAGATGGTAATTTTATGAGCGTCTAGTAGACTTCATAAATACTCATTAGTAGCTCGGCAATATCACTTCTCAGCACATAGATTTGAGATAGCACAGAATAATAACTTCTGTTTGTCTGATAATTCCTTGCTATACAATACCTTATTAGGCATGATTCCATATCATTCACTCAGCATTGATGATTAGATTAAATGTTAAATGGCTTTTTCACAACTTCCTCTAATTCCTCTACGGTAAAGTGTTTTGCCTCATCCTTAGGAACTGCAAATCCACTCTGCAATGCGTACTTAGAAGTGAATGGAAATGTGAGTTTGTTTAGCTTGTCCATCCAAGCTGTTTGGTCTGAATTTACTGCTATAAATTCAACCACGTCGTTAAATGTAATTTCGTCTTTTTTCATCGTAATATTTTTTGTAAAATAAAAAGAGTAAACTTAATAAGCTAGGTTGTTTTGAGGTGGCGTAAGGTACGAGAACGGAAAACCTCTTTTCCTCATACCAACCACAGCTTATTAAATCTACTCTTGCTGTGTTCCACCGTGTTGTTTTTACGCCTATATCTAAGTTTACTCGACTTCACTATCTCTATGTCGTAAAGAAAAAGCCGATAGATTTCTCTACCGACTTTATCATGATATATATCATGGGAGGGGTGGGATTCGAACCCACGACCTTATATGTCCGATAGACAAATCTTTATTCACTTAGACAATTAGGTTATACAAAACTCCTAACTAATGTCAAGAGAAAGTTTAAATTTTATTTTTCCCAATTCTTGACTTGTATTTGTGTCGCTTAGCTCTCTGTGATTCTAAATATTTTTCTCTTTGTTTTGGAGTCATATTTCTATGACGCTCTCTTAATAGAAAATTTACTCTATCTCTATTGTCGTTAATTCGTTTTTTGTTCTTCTCTAGGATTCTTTCTTTATGCTCTTCGTAGTAATTCTTAAAGTATTCACGTCTTTTTTCTTTTATTACTTTCGTAGGAAGTTTCTTCCTTCATACATTTTTGTAGCGATTCTCCTTCATCGCTCGTGTAATTTTCTTTTTCATGTGTACATAATAAATTATGTAAAAACCTGCATTACTTTACTTTTTAGTCCACTCTTTAATACATGGCAATAATTTTGTGTTGTCTGTATATCACAGTGTCCTAGTAATTCTTGGATTTCCCTAATATTTAAGCCAGATTCAAGCAATCTGGTTGCATAAGAATGTCTTAATGAATGCACCGTTATTCTTTTTCATAATGCCAGTTCATCACTATACTTTTTGATTCTTTCACATACTGTATTTTTCTTCATCGGTTGTCAAAAATCATATCAGCTGTTGTGAGAGACGAATACATAATTGGATTTTATCACATCCTTACCTGTTCGGGGCGTAGGTTTACTTCTTTCACTTAAATAATCATCCAGAATCTCCAACGTAGATGGCGTAAAAAATGCTCGTCTAGTCTTACTTCATTTACCAGTTATTCTGCATTCCTTATTTTGAATCTCCTTTATAGTCAGATTTAGCATTTCAGATAGTCTTAATCAGCTTGTATATCATATATTTACTAATAATTGACTTCTTAATGCGTTTATCCTATACTTCTCATAAGTTCAGATAAACGATTTAAAAGTCTGAAATTCATCATCAGTCAGACATTCAATATAGTCAGATTTTATTCTTTTTGTTTCTATTTTTCTATAATCGAATCATTCATCATAAAATACATTAATGTATTTCAGAAATGATTTGATGGCAGTTAATTTTGACTGTATAGTTTGTTGAGAAATCGTAGGTCTAACCGTGTAGTAAATGCTAGTTTTTGGCGTTAAGGTTTTTCATAAGATAGTTTTTCGATTCTCAATTTCTATCAGCCTTAAATCTTCTGATGATATGGCATGAAGGTTGTTTTTATCCTTCAGCCATTCTAAGAATAATTTTACGTCTGTAAAGTAATTCTCAATAGTGCTTTCAGCATATTGGTTGTTTTCTAAATGTTGCAATCGTTCTAGTAGTAGTTTGTTCGTTATTTTCATGATATAAATAGTTAGAAAATAAAAAACAATTATACTCAGAAATCAGCTTTTTGTTTATTTTAGTTCTATCTCTAGTGTATTCCCAGTTCTCCTACGGTATAACGCTCTTATTTCATCTAGTCTGATATACATTATCCTATATGGTTTTGTTTGCTGTCATCTCCTATATCTATCCATAGCAGGTCAAGAATCCACTCTGACTGGTAAATATCTTTTGCTTGTTTTTACAGTTCTCTCATCTACTCAATCCATATAAGATATTTGAGCAGGGCTATAGCATTTAATCAGTTCTAATGCTGTGTTATCTCTATGGTCTCTTAATTCAAAAAGCTGTCATTCTGATAGACTTTTTTTTATTGCCATTTATAATTGGTTAGGGATTAAAATTAGTTGATTTTTATTAAAATAAATCTATAAGTCAAATCGTATCCATTATGGATACATTCTGTTTTCATGGTATAAACAGAATAAGGTTAGGGGAAGTCGGCTCTAGTAGTCGGCTTTTTCTTATCATAATAAAATAACATTTTCTAAATCTATTCAATCATCATGTATCAATCAGAATTCTTCGCATTCTTTTATCTCGTCGTAATCATCATTAAAAGCATAAAACAATCAATGATAACTATTTCATTCGTCATCTCCTGTTATAAGTATATGTTTATCTGCGTTTCAGCTTTCTATTTCTTTTTTACAAAAATCAAAAAGCTGTTTTACTGTTATGTATTGTTCCATCGTTATTATTTTTTAAGAGGTAAAAATTTCTCTTTATATTTTTTGTATATATTTTCCCACTCTATCACTTGGTCGGCTATATCTTCTAAAGTTTCAAAATTATAATTTCGTTCTTGCTCGTCCATAAGTATCACTGCATTGACTATCGGCTCAAAATAAGTTAAATAAAGTGTTTCTTCTCATTCTCATGCCATAGTTCCTAGTGTTTCTAAGTAGAAATCACATTGTAGTCAATAGAGTAAATCAGCCATTTTATAAGCTGTAAATTCTCATGGTAAATCTTCATGATAGCGTTCAGATTTAAGCCATTCTATAATTTCTTGTTTTTTCATGGTTATAATTGGTTAAGAGTTAAATTTCTAGTTTTGATATATTCTCTACATAATCTAGGCGTTTGTTTTCGCTCTGTATAATAAGTAGCTCAAACACTCGCACAAATTAGTTGGTTTATCTCAGATTTTAGTTCGCTTTTACTTGTAAAAGTTCGTGCGTCTAAATAACTGAAAAGTTGTTTTTTGTCTATTTTCATGGTTAGTAAGGGGTTATATTATAAAACTTCAATAATAGTGTTTCTATCTAGTTTTAGTCTCTTCGTATCCAATCAGCTTTTTAGTATCATTTTATAGAATTCGTATAATCCAGTAAATTTTAAAAAGTTTACTCATTTTTTTAGTGGTTTTGTGTATAAACTTATACACATATCATCACAATTAAAAGTGTGCGTTATATTCTTTTTTTCTTCTATTTTTTTGTATAAGTACTTCAGACGGTTATTATACTTTTTTTGTAAATCTCTATCGATTTTGATAGTTTGTCTATAAACTGTTCAATCAGTTCAATAGTGTGCTTTATAGTCAATTGTTTTCATGGTTGTATAAGGTAAGGGGTAAAAGGTTTTAAATAATTTTATTCAATTCTGAAATGAAATCAGAGACTTCTTTTCATCAAATCAAATAATTTCATTCAGAATTATAGATATATTCTCTAAAGTGGTCTATAGTATTATTCATTAAATTGAATAAATCATGGTTTTCAATCATATAATTGAAAATTGCTTTTTTAAGCTCTAAATGTATTGTTTTCATGGTTTTTTATTGGTTAATAAGTAAAGCGTCATCTATACATTCTAGCTTTCAACCTAGTTTCTCAACGTCAAAAGCCAGTCTATCATAAAATCAGTCTCAATGTTCAGCTCATTCATCTAGTCGTTCGTTTTCTCTCTTTTTCAGAATCTCCAAAAAATCAGATTTATTTATTCATTTTACGACAAAAAAATCGTTATAAGGTATTCATCAACACTCAAATCGTTGATTTAAAAAGTAGAATTTCTGCATGGTTATAAATTGGTAAGGGGTTAAAAATCAGATTATTCTTCATATTCTTTATAAAGGGCTTGTAATTTCTCCAAATTCTCCTTTATAAAATATTCGTAATTTTCGGCTTTTGTGTTTTCTTCGTTGATATGTCTTCAGCATCAAATACAATTTGTATACTCATAATCTTCTCATTCTTTCTCGTTTGCATATTCTAGGGCGTCTCTTACGCATTTTTCATTGCAATAGCTTTCGTCGTAATCAGAATCTCTTTCAGATTTTACTTGTTCTTGTCGGTCGTAATACGTACAATTAGGGTCTTCAGTACGTTGTAAATATTGAATATAAAAATCAAATCATTCTCCGTCAAATAGATTTTCTAGGCTCTCGTCTGCGTCTTCTTGCGTATGAAATTCAAGTTCAAATCCAGTCAATCCTTTTAATCAGACTTTTTTTGTTTCATCGTCTGTATATTTAAAAGCGTCTCCTAAAAAGACATAGGTTCAATCTATTGTTTTTCAAATAAATAGATTGTATTTTGTTCCGTCTCTCATGGTTTATATAAAATAAGGGTTAAAAATCAGATTTTTTTTGTTTTTGTTTGTTTTGTTGCTTTTTAGTTTAAAATGTAATTGTTAGCGTGTGTTATTCGTACGTCGTGTTTTACTCCGTTTTCGTCTATAACGTCTCAATAGATTGAAAACGTGCAAGAATTACCAATTAATCAATAAATAGAGTTTAGTTTTTCTTGCCATTCTCTAAAAATTGCTACTTTAGTTGTAGACGGTCTATCGTATAAGTCAAAAATAGACGTTTTACCGTTAAAATAAGGCTCAGCTTTTTTGACTGTGTACGTTGTACCGTTGATTTTTACTGTTTTCATGGTATAATAGAAAAAAGGTTAAAAATGGACTTTAAAACGTCCATATTTTCAAACTATAAAAACAATCTGAAAAAATGGACATTTTAAAAATTACTCACCCCCAGCCAGCTCTTAACGACTTTTCCAAGTCTCCCTTGACTCGATTTGTTGACTCTATTAAATACCAACGCATTAAAAGGTTTACAGTGTCTACTACTTGACTAATTGGATTATACATAATTGTAATTAAAATGCAAGAGAAAAACATAAAAAAAAGTTCTATCAGTTCAGAATTAATAAAAAGCAATATAAAATCAGCTAAAAAATGGGGTAAAATTTCAGACGTTAAATTGAAAAAATATCCAGATTTTAAAATCATTTATAAAAACGTATTAAATCACAGTTAAAAACTCAGATTTTTTTCTTCTCTTTATATGCTCTGCACCACCTATAAAAAAAGTATTAATGGATTCAATTCTGATTCAATCTAAATTTAGTCCATCTTCTGGCGTTTTGGCTTTTTCTTGCATTCTTTTGGTATGTTTACGCAAAAAGAGTACAAAAGAAGCACCAACTGATAAATTTATCCACTCTGTATATAAATCAATGCTTATTTTGTTTTTGTGTACGGTATAAACTGGCAAAACTCATCGAATTCAGATAGATTTTTTTTCAATTCTTCCATAATTCCGATTTCATTTTCTGATTGTTGCGTCTGATGGCGTGGGGTTGTGGATTGTGGTAGGTCAGAACTTATAAAATAGAGAACCCCCACCCCCCAAATCACGCGTGGGGGTGTATATGTATATATAGTCTCTCGCTATTTTTGGGTAAAACATACAAGGTAAAAAATACCTTATTTCCTCTTGTAAATTATATTTTTTTGGGTATAACCAACAAGGCACAAAATGCCTGACTTTTAGTTTATAATTAGTAAAATGCAGTTTGAGACAAAGAGAGCATTATTAACGTATTTAGGGAAGAATCCAGACGACAATAAATTAGTGGACAGGATGATTAAACGTTGAGAGGTATACAGAGAGGATTGAATGTATCATCTTATTACTAATAAGCAATCTCTTATAGATGAGATTAGAGAGCTTAAGGAAGAGATAAAGGAATTAAAAAAATCTGACTCTAAACAGATAATAGCTGTTCCAGAGTGAGAGTGAATCAGAAGGGTGGCAGAAGAGGTAAAGGATTTAAGGAGTCATCTTAGTTATATTTGGCAGAGGAATGAGCATAGGAGAGCCTGTATAGAGAAGATGGCACAAGCCTTTTTTGAGAAGAACAGGCAGAAGTATGATTTTGAGTCAGCAATGGAAGCATTTTATAAAGTAATCTGATTTATTGAGGACTTAGATGAAAATGAGGAGAGGGAATGGGCTATCAGTGAGTGACTATTACCTTTCTAAACATTAAATGGAAACTTTATTCCAAAAAAAAACTTGCAAAAATAAAAAAAAGTCTTAATAAGGAAATGTCGTAAAGAAAGCTCTGTAATGAGTCACTAATCTCTGTGATTTTATTACGGAGTTTTTTTTAATGAAGAAGACAAAGGATAGCATTAGGATAAAATGGGAGAAGAAGATAGAGCAGATGGCAGCACAGACTACGTTTAGGTATGAGATATTGAAGCAGAACAGGAAGAAGGTATGGGACAAGAGGGGGGAATATGAGTTAGAGAAGTTGGATAGGAAAAGGGAGGCACATATTAGGAAGAAGGAGTGAGAGTATAAGAGGAAGATGTTAAATGAGATAAGGGAGTTTGAGAACAAGCCAAAGAGGGAATATAAATCTGAATGACCTAAGATAAAGCCTATACAGTTTGCTATGCAGATAGCACAGGAGAATGCTAGACTTAGGGATGCGGATGCAGATGGGAATGGATATTGTATAAGTTGTGATAGATGGTGTACATGGGAAGAATTAGCGTGAGGGCATAGGTATAGTAGAAGGTTCACAAATATATGTTTAGAGCCAGAGAATATTAATGCACAGTGTCATACATGTAATCGTATAACTTGACCTTTATGAAATCCTGCATTAAAGTTAAAGACAAATGACAAATATGATGAAAATATGGATGCCAAGTATTGAGCATGAACATCTGAGAAGCTAAGGAAGTTAAGTAGGGATTTTGCACAAGGTAAAGGGAAGAAGTATGATTTAGAGAAGAAGATACCACAGTTAATAAAATTGAATGAGAAGCTCTGGAAGGAGAAGAATTTTTATAAACCTTGAAGGAAGTGGGGTAAGATTTGGGAAGAATACAGCAAGAGACATTAGTTCTTTATATTTTTCTTATTATATCATGGATTACTTATGAATTTATGGCAACAAACGTCATGCTTACAAGATTCATTTAGAGAGGATGCGTAGAGCATGAAAGAAACCTGTATCTTATCAAGCCTTTTGTGAGAGGCTAAGGAAATGATGGGATGTTAGCAAAGCTATTTATACACCATCAAACGAGAAGAAGATTCCGAATAAATATTGTATGAAGCCAGTAAAGAAATGGCGACAAATTTTAGCTGATTATTTCAGAATATGATAGACTGAGAAGAAGTAACCAACAATACTGAGTTAGCAAAGATAAAGACAGTTCATGAGATGATGCCAGTTAATTTAGATGAGAATCTAAGGAGTCATGGTAGACCAAAATTAACTGAGGAACATTTTAGGACTGTAGAAGATTGTCTCAGATTAGATTTTACTATTAAAGAAGCGTGTGATGCAGCATGAATAAGTGTGTCAGCCTTTTATAAATATTATAATGATGACTGAGATTTTGCACTTAGGATGGATAGAGCTAGGAACTTTCCTAAGCAGATGGCTAGAACAGCAGTTATGAAGCGTATTTGGCAATGAGATGCCAAGACAGCTCTTAGATATTTAGAGCTAAGGGACAAGAACAGATACAATACTGACTTAGATGTTAGAGACGAGGAAGAAGAAAAGAAAGAAGAATCGAAGGTTCAATTTATATCTATTCCTAGTAATGAATGAGCAGACCAGTGAAAAAATGACTCTCAGATACCTACAAACGTAAGTTATGCCTCTGATACATCTGTGACTTCCTCAGAGAAACAGACTCCACGAGAGAATGAGGAAGGAGTGTTACAGAGGTTGGGTTGTTAGAGTTTCAGCAGTGGATAGGCAAAGGCATTCCTACAGAGGAAGATGAGGAGTATGATAAACCTTTTTCTAACAATCCTAATACACTTAGATGGAGAAGATGGAAAGAGAGGAAAAGTAAGACTGACTATGAACAGATTTTGAAAGATATGAAAGGTAGGGCAAAAGAAAGTCAATAATTATTTTAGAATTCCAACGCACGTAATATAATGGCGAACGTAGAGATAAAACTGACAGAGAACCAACAGAAAGCATTTGAAGTATTAATGGACGATTATCATACGGCTATTTGATACTGATGATGAGCATGATGAGGTAAAACTTATCTATGAATCATTTGGTTATGGAGAATGTGTAATCAATATCCATGAGTCAGATATGCTCTAGTTAGAGACACCATTAAGAATATCAAGCAGACATCTGTTATCTCATTAGAGAAGTTCTATAGAGATTATAACATACCAGATAGTATGCGTGGTAAACTTAATAATGTATCTAATATTATAACGTTTCCTAATGGTAGTCAGATACTATTAAGGGAATGATGTTATTTACCACAAGACCCATTGTATAATAGGTTCTGAAGTCTGGAACTCACATGAGCATTTGTAGAGGAATCAGCAGAATGTCCTATCGAATGAATAGAGATATTACAGACCAGAGTATGAAGATTCAAGAATGAAGAATTCTGAATACTAGGTAAGGTGCTAGAAACCTTCAATCCTAATCCATGACACGTTTATGAGAGGTATTATAAAGGTAGACATAAGGATGGGGATAGAGCTGTATTTATACCATCATTGGTATATTCCAACAACTTCATCGATAAATGATATATTGCTAACCTAGAGAGAGCAAGTGAGAGGACAAAACAGAGGCTATTGTACTGAAAATGGGACTTTGATGATAACACATGGATGTTATTCAAGCAATCAGAGCTTGGTAATCTAAAAACTAATGAAAGTAAATGAGACCAATACTTCTTAATCTGTGACGTTGCCAGATTCTGAAAAGATACGACTAGAATATCTTTACGAAAATGAAATACATGGATAAGAGTATGGACTTATGCTAAAAGTAGCGTAGAAGATGTGAAGACATCAATTAGATTGATACAGAATCAGTACGAGATAGAGGCTAGGAACATAATAATTGATGCTGATTGAGTATGAGGATGAGTTGTAGACTGAATCCCCTACTCTACTGGGTTTGTGAACAATTCTAAGCCAGTAGAGACATGAACAAAGCAGAATTATGCTAACTTAAAGAGTCAATGTGCGTTCCTACTACAAGAAAAGATACAGAAATGAGAGATAGCGATTAAATGGGAACATTTGGATGCTGATAAGGACTGGGAGATATTAGTACAGGAGATGTTAAACTGTTATATAGATGAGAAAAGTATCGATGGTAAGACTAGAATAGAGACTAAGGATAAGATGAAAGCAAGAATATGAAGAAGTCCAGACTTATTAGATACGATGATAATGAGAATGTATCCATATTTAAGATACTATGATGATGAGATAACAGGTTATTTAACTTCAATAGCAAGGTAGATGGTTAAACTAACAGACGAGTTAAGGACTAAAATAATTGGAGAGTACAGACATGGTTTTGAAGCCAACAGGTCGAAGAACTCTCTTTTTCAAACTCAGAAAGACATATATTCAACTAAAAGGAACGATGAGTTATTAAGAAGTCAGATTTTCTGGAGTGTATCCAGAACAATGCAAGCCACTTGTATCATCAATGAGCCAGATGTATCATGGGAAGATGAGAATATATTATATCAAATGGAAGCCAGAAACTTCACAGATATGTTCAAGACTGACTATGTTAATGAGAGATGGGACTTTGATAGATATATGTGATTAGAAGATATTGCTAAATATTGAAAGGCCGTCTTTCTTTTTAGTGGGTATGACAGCAAGAAGAATGTACCTACAATCCAGAGGATAGACCCAAGATTCATCTATCCATATAATGATGGTTCACTACAGGTAAAAGATTATCCATTCTTTGGATTTGATAGAGTTGTAACAAGAAAACAGCTAGAGGAATTACCAGTAGCTGCTAATAAGGACTTCAAGGAGATGATTCTCAACAACTATGATGTATATATTAACTGATTAGAGACTGAGGACGCATTCCTAAGAAGCATAGATACTTGTTATAATGCTACTACATGACATTACACAATCCACTATCACTATACTTATATATATGATGAGGATACTGGAGAGAATAAATTATACTTAGTATTAATGTTATGTGACCAGATATTGGACATCTATGATGTGCCAGAGACAGATAATATTATACCTATTGCAGTATACTGATTTGCATACGATGCACAAGATTGGTGGGGAACATCATTAGTAAATATTATAGAAGACTGACATAGAACAGAGCAATTATTGCTCAACCTATATAAGATTAAGGTTACTAGGGAAGCTATGGGATGAAATATCTTCATAGACGAGCAGGTATTCATGAATAATATTAATACTTTGAAGAATCAGAGTATTAAGAACAGATGGTTTCCTGTGAAGATGAGAGATATTACAAAACCTATCTCTAGTATGGTATATGAATTGCCACAAACACAGATAAGTCAAGACTTATATAATTCATTATGATTAATTAAGAACAAAGCATTAGCTGAGTCATTCACTAATGCTACTGCACAGTGATTAGGATTATCTAGTAATAGTGACCCTAACACAGCTACAGCTAGTAAGATACAGAAAATCAATGCTAATATGATTACATCATTACAGAATCAGATTCTATCTTACTGAACTAAAGACTTTGCAGAATTATATAGAGACTTCATGTTATATCATTGGAAGAACTCTAGTAAGAAAGTCATTAGGAGAACAAATAACTGATTAAGCTGAACATATAAGAAAGTAACTAAGAAGGATATACGTTGAGACTTCTCAATCATGATAGTAGACCCAATATTAAAGGACATCATCTATCAAGAGAAGAAGGCTGCATACGTAGAGCAGTATAATATGCTAGTAGCAGACCCTAAGACACAACCATTCCTATTAGATAATATAAGAAGATGTATAGCATACTATAATTGATTAGATGAGAGCGAGATAGATAGCGTAACTCCATTGAGTCCAGAGGATTATCAATGTAAACAGGACGTACTTCTACTCAATCAGAATGTATCCATCTATATACCAGTTAATTGTAACATACAAATGAGATTATGGTACTACAATAGAGCAGAAGATACAGATGCTAAATTCAGAGCTATACAAGCATTACAATATATGGTTAGTCAATGATTATGAACAGCTGAGATGAATATGGCTAATCAACCTAAAGTGACAGATTTCAAATCTGCATGAGAAAATAACAATCCACTTACTAATATAAATTACTGAACTACAGATAATGTAGATTCATGAACATGATTTGATGTATGAAGTCATGCAGACAGATGAACAAGTCTGAATGTATGATGAATGCAGAATCTGGATGTTAGTAACTGAATGGGTTAGTTTATTTCTTAATATAATATTATGGCAGCAAAGAAAAAAATCGTCTTTAAGAAAAAAGAGAAGGTTGAAGAACCAAAAGTAAAGAAGACAAAGAAAGTAGCTGAGAAGAAGATGGAAAAGAGTCCAGTCAGATGAGAAATCGTTTGAATGTGAACAAAGACTGTTGTACAACAGCCAAAATGAAGAATCAGATTTGAAGCACAGCAATCTTCATTTCCTATGTTCAAACTTCCACCAGACATTAGACAATATCTACTTAACAAGTGATTTGGAACTAATGTATGGAAAAGAGACAAGGAATGGTTGGAGAAACACTGAGCAGATATGAAGATGATAGAGAAGTTAAAAAAGTTTTTATCTGGAAACCTATAATCATGTGGCAGGTACTTAGAGACATCGATGACCTCTTAAAGGAAGAACCATACAGAGAGAAGATAAATATAGAGGAAATTGATAGAGCTAAGAAGAAAAGGTACAAGAAAGAGGTTTACAGACAAATGATACGTAATTGGTTAAGAAAATACAATAAACCAATCTGAATGCTATCTAAGGAAGATATAGCAATCATGACAGAGTGAATGGATACGATAGATAAGACTCTGTTCATGGACCAAGTTAAATACTGTCTTGAAACTAATTGGGGTAAACCAATCAAGTGGATAGTTCAGAATAATAAATCCATTTTATTTGATAAGCAACACTAACTAATGGCTTTAGAAGAAGAAATCATGACAGCTGACCAAGAGTCAGCAAAAGAGGAAGAAGCAGAGAACAAAAACTTTGATGACCTCACAGATGAAGAAATTGAGCAGGTAAAAGAACTGGCTCAGAGTGCATGATGGGAAGTATTGAAAAAGTGTATGGAAAAGAGAATTGAGAAGCAGGATGAGAACATCCTAGTCCTAGCAAAGGATAATTGTTTCAATGCTAAGACAGAATGATTCTCTTTCTATGAAGTTCTATGAGCATTCACACAATGAATGTGAGAGATGGAGAGATTGGTAAATGTAATCATTACTGACCCAGAAGAAGTCAAGAAAGCAGTTGAGGAGATGCAAAAATCCGAGACTAGACTCACAGAGTGAAAGTAAACTCTCAAATACTTTCGTCCGAAGTTGCAAGACGTTAAACTAATCAATCGTAGTCAAGTTGTAAGGACTTAAAATCAATTCGGACTTGTAGAATGGTCTGACTTTACATTCTATTTATTATCAGATGACTGATATGGAAGAAATTGATAGCACTGAGGTAGAACAGAAAAAATCATGATATGCTGCTATGAGAGAAAAGCATAATCAAGAGATGGCTGAGCTACAGGCTAAATTAGATGAACAGATTGCAGGTAGAGCTGCAGATAAAAAAGCGTTCTTTGGTAACATGATGAAAAGTAGAGGTTATGAATGAGACTTTGATTCATTCGCTGACAAATATTCATCATTAAGTATCGATGATATGGCTTCTTTATATGAGTGACAGAACTGAAAAGTTACAGTTACTCAAACTCCCACTGCTGATGCTACAGCAACTACTAATGACTGACCTAAAAGTGTTATCGCATGAGCTAATCCAACAACTGAGGTTGGAGGTAAAAAGCTAAGTGAGATGAACACAGATGAATTATTGAACTATGCTAAGACACAATCTCGGTATCATAATTAATATGGATTAGCTAAATACTTTTATTTAGCTTTAACATTTATTTATCATGCCTTTTGACAGATTTAACATTGCAACTGACCAAGCTGCTAACGTTATGCAAACAGGAAACATTAATGACGTAAGCAACGTAAATGATTTCCTTACTTATTTACTTAAAAAATCTTTCCTTGAAAATGGAGAACCATCTACAGTATTCATGAAATTCTGAGTAAAGGCTTCTCATCAAGGATATAAATCAATTACTTGGCCAAGATTAGGAGTTATGAGAACTACTCTTGAACAAGCTGCTTTGACTGAAGGAGTTACTCCAGATGGACACACTAACATCGTAAAGACAGTTACTGCTGTACCTGTACAATTAGGAGACTACTCTATCATTTCAGATGTATTAGATGTAGAAACATTGCTTCCTATTATTGCTGCACAAGGTAGAGAATTAGCAAACAATGCAGGAAGACTTATCGATGAATTCATCCAAGACGTATTAGTTGGAGATGAAGTAGGTGCTATGTATGCAGGAGAAGCTACTTCAAGAGCTGAATTAACTGATGGAGATACTATGGACTTAGACCTAGTATTAAAAGCAACTACATTCCTTAGTTCACAAGGACAGACTGGAGAAAGATTCAAGATTATTATGCACCCTAATGTATTCTTAGATTATGCTAAATCATCTTCTACTAATACATGGTTGAACAAATTAATCTATGAAGACTTCAAAGGAGTTAAAGATGGATTTGTAACTAGTGGAGTAAACTACGATATTTATGTATCAGCTAACGTAAAACCAATCGCAACAGACGAAGGAAACGTTTGGCCTTCTTATGCTTTCAGAGATGGTGCTTACGGAGTTGGAACACTTCAAAATCTTCAGACTTTCTACAAACCATTTGGTGCTGCAGGAACAGAAGACCCATTGAATCAAAGAGCAACAGTAGGATGGAAATGTATGTATGGATGTGCTGTTCTTAACGACTTATTCATCGTTAGAATGGAAACAAAAGCAGGAACAGACTACGAATGGCAGAACTCTTTGGCTGACTAATCTAGTTAGTTTGCTTATATACTACAGGATGGGAAACTATCCTGTAGGAATAAACAGACTTATTTATCTCTTTAAGGCAGTATATATGGCAACAGTAAGACAAAGGTTAAATAGTTGGGCATTAGAAGAAATCAGATGAGCTAGTCAAGTGAATGAGGATGTATTAGTAGCATGGTATAATAAATGATTACAGATATTCCAGAAAGCTGTATTAGAATATGTGTCTGGAATGCAGAACGTTGCTAATGCAGTATTTCCTATCGTTGCTAATCAATCAGAATATAAATTACCTCTGGGAGAATCATTAGTCCCAGATTTTTATAGTATTATTCAACTTAGAGTAGCATATAGGGAGAAGAATTGACTACCAGTATATAGAGTATGTAAACAAATCAATCCATCAGATTATAATATTAATCCTAAAAATGGTAAACAAATCTGAGAACCTATCATCTGGAAAAGAATATCTAAATGTAATCCTAGATTCACATTTATAGATAAAAATCATATCAAAATCTATCCTACTCCAGATGAGAATGTAACAAACTGATTATCACTAAGTTATAATTATATAGAGCAACCAGTAGTAGCCACAACAAATGAAAATAGTCTGAATTTACCACGATATTTCTTTGATGCTATTGAGGATTATCTTACATTCAGACTTTATCAAGCTGAGAATCCAGAAATGGCACAATGGTATTATCAACAATTCGAGAATACATTACATGATAATATATACTGACTAAACAAAGATAAGAGACCAATAGATGAGAATTTTGCAGATACTTCATATTTTAGTCATTACTAATCAGAATTATGGCATTATGAGAAGCAAAAAAAGTAGTAACATGAGCCAAATGAGGTAATAAGATAACTGAGGTTAGTTGGACATGATGAACAGCACAGGATGTCTATTACTGACTAGACCATAGTTTTCAATATAGTGCTAATATCAATACAGATGATGAGATGCACTGAATCAAACTATCTACTAGAGCAGTATATATAAATGATTATGCAAAATGTCAGTTGGTTAGTTTATGAGAGCATTGAGTTATGGCGTTACCTATGGATATATGACAAGGAGACGATAGGTCATTAAGAAGAATGCAGTTCAACTGATATTATGAGCAGAATAGATGGACAGAATTCGATTCTGATGCAGGTAGTATGCTATCTAGTAAATATGACACAGTTCCATGAGTAGTATTTCAAAACAGATTCTGGTTCTGAGCTAATCTAAACAATACAACAGATACTATCTGATATATACATAGTGTACCATTATCAGTAAGTGTATGACATTGAGTAGATGACCAGAAGATATATAAACCATACGACCATTTTGATTATACAGATGAAGATATAGAGACGCCAACAGACCAGACTTCATATATGAAATGAAATATAACAGCTATACTTAATTATAACAATACAAGATTAGTAGTAGCTTGTGGACAGGAACTTTGGGTATATTATCCAGAATTAGATGACTGAGATACTCATTGAACTACTTATTACTGACAGACTTGATGGAAAAAAGTGCTTAATTATGAAGCATGAGTAACCATTGTGGCTCTGACTTGTTCATTTGAGTATTTGAAGGTATGGGCAGTAGATGAATGATGGAATACTAAAGTTTACTACTATCAAGGTAACAACAACCTAAGAAGTACATTTGTATATAATATAGTAGACCTAACATGAGTTAGAGTTCTTCATGTTTATCCTGTAAACTGAATAGATTATTATACATCTAGTATATGACAATACGCTTCAGACGCTCTTATTGATTTTAATAAGATGGTATGAGCAACACCAGTAAAATTATTCTCACAAAGAGCAGGTATGACCGTATACGATGTGAATAACAAAGCACCTTACTTTGTCTGACCTACAAGTATTAGCTGAGCATATAATAACGGTCATATTTACGTTGCTGATGCCTATGGAGTCTTTAGTTTCAGATATACACCAAACTGATACGATAAATGATATATGAAATGGAAGTTAAGAGATAGTATAGTTCCATGAAATCAAGTATACTGACTATGTGAGAATAAATGAATACTATATGTATCAGATTCTACAGGATGTCGAGCAATGAGACTGTATGATACGTGATATGACTGATACCAAGCAGAGTGAATTCTGATTTCTAGGGAATTTGAGTGAGCAGAATGAGGAACTATAACTAAGATGTTGGATGAGATTAGATTAAACTTTGAGCTTAATCCATTAACAACAGATAACTGAGAGATAATAGTATTTGTAAGTCCTAATAACTTATGGAAGGATACAGACCCAACATGAGATTGAAGCGATAATTGGTATCAAGTAATGACTATTAGACAAGATAGTAGTGGAACGAGGACAGAGAAGTCTAGCTTACTTAACCAGTTATGACCAGATGGAAAGCCTGCTTTTACTTTTGATTGGCAAACAATCACATACGCTATAGTAATATATAGATGAGACCAAGAGCAAGCTACACCAATAGTAAGACAGATAGATATTAAATATCACTGTAAAGATAAAGTTAATAACGTTTATGATATAAATTAGCAATGGAACGATTACAAGAAGACTGACAGCATGAATACAGATTGACTCCTATAGAGTTTCCTATTTCTGATAATGACAGGAAGGCTACTTACGACCAGTTCATGTCACTTAGAGATACGATGGTATATAGTAATAAGTTCTATGGAAACAATGCAGGAAGAAGTCTGATAATCTGAATGAAGACTGATGGTAATCCTACAAACACGATAGAGATTCGAGAGCCAAATATATCGTATATGAGATTCGAACCTAACTGAGATGTATCTAGTTCGACAAAGTGAAAATATATATCAGTATGAGACCACGCAACTACAAATCCTATAAGTTGTGAGATAAATACTCCATGAAGGTATGTATTACAGCATAAGGAACAGTTCAATAATATAGATTCAAGTATAACTAGGATTCATAGTTATGTGGTACAGCATAAAGAAGACTGAACAGATATAAGTAGAGCTGTATTTGATTGGGAATGGAATACTGCATGAGAGATAATCAGACTTACAGCTTTCTGATATATAGAATGCGACCTAGAGAAATGAGATTGGTTAGAGTTAAAGGTAGAAGACCAATGAGGTAATGACATCACATCAGCAATGGATAGTAATTCAAACTGGTGGATTGTAGAATATAAAGATTTAGCTTATAATATTTAATTAAATGGCAGAGACTAAAAGTAGCAAGAAAAACCAACCTATGCTAGACCCTATAGCATATAGAAGCGACTACCCAGAGGAAGACATCATCTGAGGAGAAGGTAAAGCTACAAGAGAGCTTAATGAAAAATATATAGGGGAAGGTGCTAACAATATATATAATCCATACAATAAGGATATAACTATTGCTGACTTAGACCCAAATTATCAATACTGACAGCCTGCTAAAGAAATCTATGCTGTGGATGATTCATATATTACAAGGAGAAACGACAATATAGCTTCAGCTTTGTATAATGAATGAAAAGTATGATATAATGATGTAGTTAATTTCTTACAATGACAGAACAACTGGTATAATTCTACAGAAGAAGATAGAAATAATACCATATCTAATGTATGGAATAGGTTATGACAAATATCAGCAGAGAATCCTAAGGAAGAAAAAAAAGAAGCTGATACAAGTAGAATGGAATCAGACTTAAATAAAGATACTAATGGAGTAATCTACGGTAAGACTACAGCAGATAGTGGTAATCCAGAGAAAGGTATTCAGACTAGTGAAGATGTAAACTCTCCTTTCAGAATTATGGAAGAAGCAAGAGTGGCACAGATTAAGTGACTTTTGGCTATGGATGATTCAGAAATAGCTGTTAGTATATTCGCATGAATAAATCCTTATGGAGAACAAGCTATGACAGATTTCCAGAGCTATTATCCAGAGAGATATGCTAATGTACAGAATATTCTTAAGCAATTAGTATGACAGATGAATGTAGATGCTATCTCAAACTGATGAGAGATTACAACAGTAGCAGATAGGACAGACACTACAACTCAGACTACTAATTACGCTGTAAATAATGCTACACTTAGCGTAAGTGCTACTCAGCTTTTGAAATCTATTGATTCTATATTAGAATCTAACGATACAGCTAAATCTGCCAATGAGTTAATGTGAAGTATAGAGAACGATATGGCTAAATTGAAGAACAGACTTAAAAATCTGACTAAAGAAGCCAATACAGTATTCAAATGAGACGCACCAGATTATCTAGTTAAGGCTTATGTAAATAACAGGACGCAAGAGATTCAGAATCAGCTTTCTATTTTAGAAGATAGATATAACGCTGCTTATAATAGATACAAGACAGAACAATCTCATGCTGAATGGGAAGCAGAAATGGAACTAAAGAAAGATTCACTAGAACTGGATTGGTGGAAAGCAAAGAACACATCTTCATCTACTACCAGTTCATCTGATGATGCTAATTATACAGTAGCAGAAAGAAATAATAACCCTCTAAATATGACTGTAGATTTTATGAAGATAGTATGAGCAGAATTGTGAGTAGATTATGAAGTAGGTACTGACTCATTCGTTAATTCTAACTGAGGTAGACAATACTATGCTAAACTTATATGAGACCCTGTAGATACTACAATCAATGTTTTAGATAAGGCTTTGGCTAATTGAGTAAACCCATTCACTACTACATCTTGGAGTTATATCTGAAAACTATGACTAACTAAAGAGAAATGGCAGAATATGAGTCTGGATGAAAAGAGAGAGATGATAAACAAATGGTTACCATACGAATGATGAAAGATGGAGAACATGGAATATTATAGAGAAAATCCATGAGTAGAATATATATCAGATAAGACATGATATTGATATAAGTGATTTGAGTATTGATTTGATAAGAGATTAGAGCCTCTATTCAAATCATACCTAGAGAATGGTAAACTATGATGAAACGCTAGTACCTATACTCAGATTAAGAATCTTACTTGATATACAGATGAAGAAATCTGAATACAGCTTAAGAACTGGCAGAAATATAATCAGAATCAATTTAACTCAGCTTGAATGGATGTGCTTGAAGCTATGGCTGCGTTCTGGTTAGCTGCTGATACTAAAGAAATTAAGACAGATAGCTGAGAAGAATCTGTATTTAATAAGACATGGACTTGGGATTACTGAATCTGATGATGAGATGCCAGAGCTGCTCTTGAAGACATATTAAACGAAAAGTTGTTACAGAGATACGTAGAAGCTAGACAAAGATGAGTCTCTTTCTGACAGACTACTGAGGCAGAGTGGGACATCATGAACTCTACGAACAGACTTAAGAAAAACGTTAAGTTCAGTTCATCTGATAAAGACTTTACTGAGGCATATAAAGACCTTTTACAGTGAGTTTGGGAACAGACTTTCCATAGTGAATATAATGAGAATGACTGGAAACAATATCTTGAAGACATGAAGGCATGAAGAACTAATATAAATGTTGCTTTGCTTACAAACACTACAGCGTGAGTTAGACAAAACACAACTTCAGCAAATGATGCTATTTCTAATACATTTACTCAATTCCAGACATGAAATAATCAGTGAAATGTATGATGAGTCCCATCTATATCTTCAATAAAATAATTTTAATTACATAACTAGCATATAATGGCAGAGGAAAATCAAAATGTTGTTCAGAGTAATTGAACTGATACACAAGTGTCTCCTATCAGATTTCTTGCTAACTCTTTACAGTCACGTAAGGAATCTATAAAGAATAGTGTAAACAATGCTTCTACTCAGCAATGACAAGCTGAATTAGAAACTATGTATGAGAAGTCTATGACAGCTAATAACAAAGACCTATGTAATGAATATGATAGAGAATGTAGGAAGTGAGAGTTTGCTTATTACCTTAAAGAGAAAGGTAAAGAAGCAGGATATAACACTGAATGAATCGCTAACGATGCTCTTATAGATAATTACATACAGAATACAGAGAATCCACAGCTCACATTCAATATCATGAAAGACTATATCACTCATCCAGAAGAAGATGATATAACTCCTTATCTAGTTAAATTATGATGGGTAGAGCCTACAGAAGAAGATGAAGCTAATTCATGGTTTGAAGATGCGTGGGATAACTTTACACGGTCGTTCTGAAAAGCATGACAATGATTCAGAACTATATGGAATGACTCTAATATGTATGACCGTAGTTGAGAAATCTGAGCTTTACAAGATTATGTATACGAGAAATACTGACCTAACGCTACTGATGAGGAATGGGATGAGGCTACTAGAGATTTTAGGATTGACAACTCAATTATAGATAAATATAAAGACCCAGAAACTTGAATAAAAGACCTTATTATGTGATTGCCTATAAGTTTATGGAATGTGACTGGTTTATGAGCCTTAATAAATATAGGTACTTCTGCTATTGCTGCTACATGACCATGAGAAAAGGCATTTTGATATTTATGAGAGAAGGCTGAAACTATATGATACTATGCTAATAAATTCCCATGACTTAAACAATATAGAGATGAATTGGCAACTGAAGAAGATAAGAGAGAGCGAGACCAGTTCGTATGACAGGAAATAATTGCTCTAATAACTAGATGAACTATTAAATGATATAAAGGCATTAAAAAAATGTCTAATGATAGCTCTTGGGGATGAGGATTGTTCCAGAAATTTCAAGAAAGTAGGAGAGAAAAGCTGAATCAGAAACTACAAGATACTGGTGGAAAGATAGCATGAACTAAAACAGTTAAGGAAAGAGAAACTGCTACTAGAGCATTACAGGACGCAGATATAGAGTGAAGTAAAGATTACACAGAATTGTCTGAGAGGCTAAAAAGTAGAGGTAAAGAAATAGAAGCACAGGAAGATATAGAATATGCTAAGAATGAGAGAAAATGGAAGCCAGAAGAAACACGCTCAATGAAAGATTTTGAGAAAGACTGATATAAGAGTTCAGTATTATTAAAACCTATAGAAGACTGAATCGAACTTCTTAAGGACTTATATGAATGAAACCCAGAAAAGACTGCTCAGTTAGACTTAATCGAACAGAAATTCAAAAATGAATGACTTACTAAGGGTGAAATGAATAATATAGCTAGAGCTATAGTAGATGAATATGATACTTACAAGAAAAGATGAGAACCTAAACCTAGTATGGCTGCGAAAGATGTAGAGTGAATAAGAAGAGCAATTAAAGAATTTGCAAGAGAAGGTAATGACAAATTAGTTGAATTAGATAAGAAATGGAGTGATAATCTAAATACTAGGCAAATGATTAGCGATATACAGGATAAAATCGTTAATTTCACAAGTAATCAGAGATATAAAAATGTATTCCAGAAATTAACATGAGCTGCTGCTGATATTATTGTATATCTATGATGAAGGGAAGTTCTACAGAAATTATGATTGGTAAGTAAAGAAATCTCATGACCTAATGAGTATACACCTATATTAAGACAATCAGACTTAAAGAAACTTACTAATAAGTTTACAAAGTTAGATAAAAAACTTAACTGAGCTAAAACTAAGGTTGAAGCAGAGAAAGTAGTAGAAGAATTCAACAATGAAATGAATGAAGAATTCTGACCTATCGAAGGAGAAGTAATAAAGAACGAACAAGAATGATACTATGGTTGAAATTGACCTAAAAATCTTGAAGATATAGTAGAAATAAACCCGAGATAGAACCGTGAAGTTCTAAAACTAATTGAATTGACAATGGTGGTAAAAATGATATAAATACATCAGCTTTACCTTCTAAATTAATTAAAAATGGCTGAGAAGTTACACAAAATTGAGAACAAGGGGTACAGACCTCCAATGCTGGAACATCCAGAGGAGCGAACTGAGGAAGAGGTGAAGAGGTATTGTGAGAAAACGTGAATCAACTATGAACTAGTAAAGAAAGAGTATGAAAGACTAAAGAATACACAGAAGTAACTGACCCACAGGAAGCCTCAGTTTTAGTGTATAAACTCGCAAATGAATCTGATTGAAATAAGGTACTAAACTCTACGGTATGAGACTTAGACTGAATGAGGACGTTCACTAACTCAGATAGAAATGTCGCAGTAAGTATTAATAAAGACTGAGAAATAGTTGAGTTCGCAGCATCTAAAGACGCACCAAGAGAAGCTATTGATAACATGATTCTTGACGCTGTAGATAAGTGAGCTAATAAAATTACGTTAAACTGACAGTTGCTACTTAGAGATTTTGAGAGATTATGATTCAGAGCTATATGAAGACTATGAGACCGAGAATATGACCCATCAATAAACAAATACAGATTCAATAATAAGAAATTCTATATGGTTCATAACTGAGACCCTGTAGAAGCTATTAAATGAAAACTGGCTGATTATAGTCCTGACGAGAGACTTTCATGGATAAAGAGATTTGAGAATGAGGACGAGGCTATAACTCATAGAGACTGGTTCATAAGAGATAATGTTTGATATGAATTGTGAGACATAAAGTGATGGAATTGAAAAGCTAATTTCGGAAATTTCTGAAAGAACTTCAAAACCAACACAGATATTAAAAATTATGTAACTGGGAAGGTGAAATCGTTTAAGAATAAGGCTACTAGGGACATAGAAGACGAATACAACAGGTTTGTCGCAGAAACAATGCAAATATATAATGGCCATATAGATACTAGTGATTTATCTCTTCTCTATTATGATAGGGTAAAAGCAGACGAACCTCTATGAAAATTCTATAGAGGCGATGTAGAACTAAAGGTTTGAGAGGAAGGATATACAATACCTCATGAATATACACACTATAATGATTATTGATTCTGAAAGGAATTAGTATGAAGAGAAGTTAAGATTTCACAAATTGTAAATCAAATCAAGAAGAGGAAAAGACCTAAAACAATCTCAAAGAGGGCTGAGTTGATATGGGATTTGGCTGACATCTTTAAGGACGTGGAAGAATTCGCAAGAGATAAGGAAACTACAGCAAAATGAAGTAAATGATACATTGTAGAGCCAGAAGAAATATTTGCTAGGTTCTGAGAATGATTTGTGTCATTTGTTAAGGGTAAATGAGCCGTATCAACAAGGTGAGAAATTTATCCGAAGAAAGCAGTCGTAAAATATGCAGAGTGGCTATGAAAATTAGACGAGGCTAGACAAAATTGAGTGCTGTTTGATTGAACCTTAGAAGAATGATACACTCATTATAGAAAACAGGACATATATATCCCAGATGTATGAACACTGCGTTGAATAGAGGTAAATGTAGCACCTAATAAATGAGTATATTGGTAATAGAAGCACCACTAATGTGGTGTTTTTTCTTAATTTTCAAATTTCAACGCTCTGATTATATTACCATCAGATTTATTCTCTAATTATAACCTATGGAAGTTAAGACTATATACCTAGATTTACAGGAAGGAGTAAAGAAGGGAAATGTATGGAGATTAGAGAGTGAAGCGTTCAAAGACCCAATAAAGGTAGAAATCTGTTATGATGACGACGATAAGAAGTTCTATAATGAGAAGATTGAAGAAGTAAGAAAGATTATGGAAACTCATAATAAGTTGTTCGATAAACTAGAGAATCAGATAACAGAACAACAAGAAACTCTGAAGTCGTATGAAGATGCCTTAGCAAAATATGAAAATGTAATAGCAGACTATGATAAACAATTAGCAGAAAAAGAGAGAGACATACAGAGCCTACTTAAACTGATAGCTGACTTAAAAACAGTTCAAGATATGCACAGTGGAACAATTATCCAACTACAAGAGGCTACGAAGCAGATTTCACAAAAGATAACGAAACAACCTATAGTTATTCATGATAAATGATTCATATCTTGACATGAGCCTGCATGATTATGAATGATAAATCTACCAGACTGAGATTATCTGTTAAATGCTAGATATACTGTATGAGAGCATAACGAATATGTGACTAATAAGGATGACTTAGTATTCGATAAAATCCATGTAGAATGACAGCATTATGTTCCATTCTATAAGCTAGAGTGAGGTACAGAATTAGATGTTCCTACAGCTACTATATATTATGATTTAATCTTTATGCCTTTATAAGATGTATGTATATGTCAGTGATAAGTGAAACATAATAATGAAAAGTAATATAAGGCTGACAGGACTATGGAATCAATACAGAGAATACAATACAGCTTATACAATGGAAGATAATATTATATTCGAGTGAGGTAAGATAGTGAAGTATGAGAACTCCAAGCAGTATATAGAAGATAGTAACAGATACCATCTAAGCAAGGAATTAGAAGAAACTAAGAGGAAGAATGCAGAGTTAGAGACTATAGCAAACGCTAAGGTCAAGAAGGATATGGAACTAGATAAGATATGAAGGGAGACAACAGAGAGAGATAAAAAGGTTTATTTACTAAAAAATATGAGATGATTGCAACAATCGTAATGACATGAGAGTGGCAAGAGCTACCTATCGACATCTGAATAGAGAAAGAGAAATTGTCTGATAGGATTACTGCTAAAGACCATGTTACTGACAGCTTCTGAGCATTATATGATAGTTTATGTATTACAGCAGATGCTGATAATGCTGAATCTATCCTAGTAAGTGATTACTCAGAGGAGAATCAAGTAAACGATGGTACAATGGCAGACTTCATTGAGCTAATGCCTAGTGGAGAGCTACACTTACCACGAAACAGACAGGTTTCAGCCTTAAACAGACCTTTCGTTATGTGACAGGCATGAGATGTCTTAAAAGTGGTTGCTAGATAGCAATCAGATTTATTTATTATTTATTTAGAGAAAATGACAATCGATTCTAAGAGACCTCTAAAGGTTCGAGACAAGGACTGAGAGTTATACGTCTATACTAATAGATGGATAAAGATTGACGAGGAATTACAGTGAACAAGAAGCACGAGAAGAACTACGAAGAAAGTAGCAAAAACAAAAAAATAAATCAGACTTTTTATTATTTATTAATTATTTAACAATGTGAGCAAAACAAGTATGGTTAAAAGATGGTAAGTTACAGACTTACACGAACAAATGGGAGGACGTTAATGTATGACCAACTCCAACACCTGTACCAGTAACAGGAGTAAGCCTAGACCAAAATTCAGCTACTATTGTACCAGAAGGAACGCTTCAATTAACAGCAACGATTACTCCTTCAGATGCAACTAACAAGAAAGTTACATGGAGTTCAAGTAATAATACAATCGCTCATGTAAGTTCAGCATGATTAGTAACAGCAGGAAGCCTAGAATGAGAAACTACAATTACTGTAAAGACTAAAGATGGAAACTACACAGACACTTGTGCAGTTACAGTAAGTAATCACGTTCCAGAAGTACAGAGCGTAGACTTAGCTTCATTAAGTGAAGAAAATACAGGATATGCTAATAGAACTATGAGTTCTGTATTTACAGTTAGTCCTTATACAGCAAGTAATCCAAACGTAAGTATCGTATCAAGTGATTCAAGCGTAGTAGAAGTATGAGAAATATACTATAACCCATATCCTAGTGAATGGAATTCATGAGATGTACAGTTCTATTTCAATGGAACAGGAACAGCTACAGTAACTATTACATCATTAGATAATCCAGAAGCTACTGCAACTTACAATTTCGAAGTATTAGAAGATGTACCTGTGACATCAATTTCTAACGTTTCATCTAGTAGTGCTTCTGTATATTCTGGTATTTCAAACAATCTTGTAACATTCGAATACTCTCCTACTGATGCAATAGCACCAAGTGAGGATATATCATTCTCTCTTAAAGAAGGAGAAGATGATATTGGATACGGATATATAAACGGAAATGGATGAGATGGTCAAGTAACATTCAATGCTAATGGAAACCAATGAGACAGTGCAGTATATGAATTATATGCTCTAAATGATTCTTCAAATAAAGAAGAAATTACTGTAACAATAGCAGGAGAATGAGTTGCTTATATAGAAGATTTAGACCAAACTGGTATTACAATCACAGAATGAGCAACTGATAGCACAAAAACATTCACATACGCACCAATTAGTGCAGATATAGATTCTATCGATGTAACTATTGATGATACAGGTGTTGCAACAGCACAACTAGTTAAAGATAGCGACTGAAACGCTCATGTAGAAGTTACAGGAGTATCAGAATGACAAGCATATATCTCATTATGAGTAACATGAATTATTCAATATGGATGATTCTATGTAGATGTTGAGGCTGTGCCTGTTGTATATATAGAATCAATCAGCAACTTATCAAGCACTTCTGTATCTGTATTAGAAACACAAACAGCTACAATAACAGCTGATTACTTACCATTAGACGCTGTGGATTATAGCAACGTTACATTTGTACCAACTGTAGATAATATTGCTACTGCGTATGTATCTTCTATTAATTCTGGAACAATGACTATTCAAATAGATGGAGATTCTGCAGGAACTACACAATTCGAAATATATATAGACTGAACAGCTACAGGATTAACGATTGATGTAACTGTGAATTCAGCATACACGATAACATTTACACCACGAGACACAACATATAATCAAGAATGAGGATGAACTATATCTCAAAGTTCAATAGTTGTTCCTACATCATGAGCGTCTATAATATTATGAACTTCAGATTCAGCTGATGCTATTGTAAGTGTAACAGGACAACCAGATGTCAATATAATACCAACTGAAGATTCATGATATACTATGCAAGGTTGGTATTATTGGGATGAATCAGACCAACAATGGAAAACTTGATACATGACAACATTACAAATAACTGGCGATTTAAATGCTAGATATTATTTCGGATTAAATCAATAATAATGCTAATTAGGATAATGGCATGTAAGGAGAGAGAGGATAACATCAATAAGATGTTGTCCTCGCTACCTCCAGAAACAGAGTGTATATGGGACACGGACCATAACCCATGTCACACTTTATGTAGAGTAGTAGATAGCGATGAATCAATGCTAGTAATGGAAGATGATATAGAACTATGCAAAAACTTCTATGAAAAAGCTAAGGCTGAAATAGAACAAAGACCAGATTCATTTATTATGTTCTATCTAAGTAGTAGGTCTGAATGACCAGAGATAAGAAACAAAGAAAATGGGCTTCCATATACTAGACCATTTGTATCCACACAGGCATATTATATACCTGCAGGGATAGGTAAGAAATTATCTAAGTTCTTAGAGACTAATGAGAAAGCTAATAATCATAGATGGTCAAGATGAATAAATGAATTCCTAATGAAAGAGAGAATAGAAAGGTATTGGACATATCCAAGTCTAGTACAACATATCGCTAAAGAATCACTAAATGAACCAGATATGCCATTTAATAGAATTATGCACCAATCTGGGACATATAGATATGAATAATTTAATTCAATAAAACAATCAAATGGCTGTAAGAGAAGTAGAATGAAAAAATCCTTATACATGAGGTAAGGCAATAGAGATAGATGAGAACAAGGTCATATCTCTAAGGCTAAGAGCAGAAAATAATCTGATTATCTATGATGAATGAGATGATGAGATTTATGTAGACCTACAGTTAGATGATGAGATAAGACCAACAGACGCTTTTCCTGTATGAGTAACAACAGGGAGAGTAATAATAGATAACTGATGGGATGTTACATGAACAGTCCTAATATTCAAAACAACTAGTGGAGACTATGTAATGCTTCTCTACTGAGATGATGGTAAAGTATATGTAGATAATGGAACAGGAAGTCTGAAACAGATTTATTTAAAAGCTGAGGTGGACGCATTAATACAAGATTTAACGACATATATAAATACAGAATTAGCAAAGAAGCAGGATATACTCACAGCATGAGCTAATATAATAATCCAAGATATAGTAGACCCTGTAACGTGAGAGATAACTCACGAGATAAGTGCTAATAATACAATATATTCAGCATGAGCAGGAATCAATATCAATAACGATGAAATATCAGTAGATACAAGTTATATCACTGTAATAGATTCTACAGCACCTGCAACACCATCAGCATGACAACTATGGTTGGATACAGCAAGTTACGAATTCAAATTATATGACGGAACATGATGGTTGGTAATAGCTCAAATACAACCACCAGTTTAATTCATAATCTAAAATAAACATGGCAACAAGAATTAAAGAAGGTATGATTCCATATAAAGGATGAGTCTGAATAGAAATTACAGAGAATCACATTATTAACGTCCTATTAAGAGAAGCTAATAATCTGATTCACGTAAACGAGAATAATGAACTCTACGTAGACCTTCAATTAGACGATGGAATCCAACCAGATGATGACTTTCCTGTAGGAGTGACAACAGGTAAAATCTTACAAGAAGACTGACGACCTCAAAGCTGATTGATTCTTAATTGGAAGACAACCAGTTGAGACTATGCCAGACTTATATATGCTAATGACTGAAATGTCTATATAGATTGTTGAGACTGAATCTGGAGACTACTATGAGAAGGAAGCTCTATATTAAATTGTAATACTAGAACATTCTACCTACCAAATGACGCAACAGGTAGAGTTGACCCAGACCTAGAAGAAGTCCAAAAAGCTATAGATTGGTACTTTGAAGGTAAGAATCCTATCTTAGCATTCAGAGATAATATGTACATATATGACTTTAACAATCTAAGCTATCAAGCTGACCCAATCATCGTCTTTACAGACCCATGAGTAGGAAGTACGCTATGGGAGAGCAGAGGAACGGTAGAATTCTGGCAACATGAATTAAGAGTACACATAGATACTTCTGATAATACTGTAATCCGAGTAGAGAATGATGAGAACCACACTAAAGGATACTGATTACTACCTACATCATGAAATCCTAGAGAAGCATTTATGCCTACACAGGATTATCAACCTACGTCTAAAAAATACGTAGATGATGAGCTTGCAAAGAAACAAGACATTCTAACTCCATGAACTAGAATCACAATCCAAGTAGACCCAAACACAGGAGAAACAATAATCAGTGCAGATGTAAGTGGAGTAATGACATACAAGGGTAACGTAAATAGTTACTCAGACTTAGCAAATATTCAGAATCCTAGTGTATGAGATTGTTGGTATGCAGAAACTGAACACACACTCTACGCTTGGGATGGAACGCAATGGAATGATGTATGAGGAACAGCAATAGACCTCACTAATTACTTCAATAAGAATGTAGATGATTCTGATGATATAACTGAATGAAGTACACATCTATTCGTTACTCCAACAGAGAAAGACAGATGGAATAATAAACAAGACCATCTAACTGCATGAGATAATATCACAATAGACGCTAATAACGTAATAAGTGCAGTAGATACAAAATACACAGGATGAAACTGAATATCAATCAATGGTACAGAAATAACAAACGATATGCCATTTGACCCATGACAAGGAAGTATGGGACAGATTCTTCAAAAAACTAGTGATTGATATAGATGGGCTAACTTCCCTAACGTAGTAAATTCTGTAAACGGTAATACTTGAAATGTAACAGTATCAGAATTTGACCCAGATAATGCAGGTACTAACTGACAGGTTTTGAAAAAGACAGCCAATGGATATGAATGGGCGAACGAGACAGCAGGAAGCTATACTGCATGACACTGAGTAAATATCAATCAAGCAGATAAGGAGATTTCTAACACATTACCATTTGAGCCTACAAATACAGGTAGAGCATGACAGGTAATTAAATTAAATTCAGACTGAGTAACATACTCATGGCAGAATGATGAGAGCTGATGAGGATGAGGATGATGATGAGGAACTACATATTATGGATGAGATTATATCAGCATAGATTCTTCACATCACATAAACAATACAGCACCATTCATTCCTACATGATGACAGGGAACAGTAGGTCAAGTAATCACAAAGACGCAAAACTGATATGAATGGGCAGACGCATTACCAAGTGGAGATAATAATGTTAAATTCTGGACGATTGATAGTAACAATGTAAGCTCTGCTGTATTACAAGAAATATGGGATTGGGTATCAGCAGACCCTAATAACTGAGCTGTAATCAATGACACACGTACAAAAGATGTATTCATATCTTATGAAGCAGATTCTATATGAGCTACCTTCTTAGGTAAAAAGAGAATCACACAAGTAACTCAACTAGATTGAACTCATCAATGACAAGAGATAACTTCATGATATGAACAGAAAATGATAATTATGGAAGGTTCTGGTGGTGTTTATTGTCAAGTTTCTCCAAATCCAGACTCATCAACGAGAACTAATTATATATCAGCTATTTGAGCAAATTACCAGACGCCATTTATGCCACTAGACCCATGAGAGCCTGCTACTAAGGCTTATGTAGACGCACAAGTTGCATGATGATGAGTAGGTAACGCAATCCTAAATAATAGAACGGGAACTACTACAACAGTAACATGAATCTGGGCATGAACTACGACAGAATTAAGTCAAATCTCACAAAGAGACCAAAGTTGTATTTATTTCGCATTCAATAACTAATGGCAATCAAAATGTGGAGACCAGAACCACCTGCACCACCATCAGTACAGGTATTCAACTTCCCTCTTACAGAGGATATGGATGATACGCTTGCAAACTATTATCTTCCTCGAGTCAGTTATTATGAACAAAGACCTATATGACGATATTTTGATATATCTGGTTGGATTAGTTATCGAAAAAGTAATATGGACGCAGAAACACCATATTATGTTCAATATTGGGTAAAAGTAGAATGATATACACCTGTAACGCCATGAGTTACATCAGTACAGTTACCTTGAAGTCCATGATGAAGAATAACATATAACTACGATTCATGATTCAGTGCAGAATCAATAAATACATTTGAGTATATGCCTGCAGAGAATGAGTATGTTGGTATACAACCACCTACTCAACCATTAGGGGCATCACGGCATTTTATCTGTATGTGATATAGTCAGACAGACCAGAAAGTACGTTGCTATATAGATTGACAACTAGTGGCAGAGGATGACTCAGCAACAGCATACGCTAATTATGATGGTAGTGGTCTATTCTGATGGAATATTGAAATTCTACTATCAGATTTCCAATGATGGACAGAACCTCGAACAGACCAACAAATCTTAGACTACTACAATCAGACTAAAAATATTTATCAATAATCTCTAACCAATGACAGTATCATTACAATGAGTAGATAAAATATACGTAGGACAACATGAGGTAACGGAAGTATATTTGTGAAATACACTGATACGACCAGAATGATGACCTTCTCCTGTTTGAAACCCATGAATATATCATAATACAGTATCTGGAATATTATCTATTTCTGATGATGGAACGAATTGGATGAGTATTGCAGATTATGATTTAGATTATTGAGATATATTTCAACGAGGAAATAACTGTCCATATAGTAATATGACATCTACTATCAACTATCAGAGAGATGTATCAGCATACTGACCATGAAACTATTTCTACAGTACAGAATTCTATGAAGATATATCGTATAGTGATTGGGCTAACCCACATAATGATGATTTACGATGAGGAGTAACAGATACGGAGAGTGCAATGCAATGACCATGTCCTAATGGATTTAATGTATGAAGTTATACATTCTGGAATGACTTGATAACTATGCTGAATAATATGGGATGAAATGATGTGCAATACTTGTTTATGCTATGACACTTTGGGCTTATACTTCGAACTGCTACATGAGTTGGTAATACAAATCTATCTTATATGATAAGAAACTCTAATGATACATTAGATATTACTAGTGCTAGTAAATCACTATTAACATCCATTCGTCCTGTATGTAATACGCCAGTAGTTCCAGATGATAGTGGAGACCGAACAGTTTTATATCAACCTATTTAGTAAAAATGACAGCAAAAATAGATTCATGAACTATCGCAGAGACGTGAAACGCTCTTGCTAAACTAACGTCTAGTGAGAGATGAACGTTCCTTGCTATAATGATATGTGCATTAATCAGCATTGTATGAATCGTTATCTTCTATGTGAACAGCATGGACTGATTAATCGATAAATACAACGAGACTATTAATCAGCAACAAAAAGAGTTCCTACAGGCTTTAAAAGAATTCAAATAAATATGAAACGAGACTATAAGATAGCACACTTTCCTAAGGAGAATGAACGAGCCATCATGAGAGTCAATGAAGATGATACATGGTGGCTATCTCCAGACCAAGTGTGGACAAAGAAAAAAGAACGAGCTAGAAGATTTTATCATGAATCTGAAGCTACTTCAGCTTTATCTATTGTTAAGATGTCCAAATGAAAATATGAGGAAGAAGAACAGCCATACAGACCAGAGGGTGTTGCACAGTCGTGGGGCGAGCTGTCATCATAATAGCTGTATTGCTACTTTTATATCCTACAATCGTATGATAACATTATTAGAAAATCTGATTATATCCATCTGTAAGTGGTGGAACGATAGGAAATTCAAAAAGAGGATTTTAGCTTATAAACTAAGCTATGAAACACAAAGAATACAAACCAAGAATCATTCAGAGAGATTGAGTGACGTATAAGTTAAATAGAGTAATACCTTATAATGAGGAAGACAATCATCATATAATTAGCAAGAAATTGAAAGATAAATTTAAGGTAAATGAGCAAGATAATATAGTAAAAATCAAAAGGAGAACTCATGTAGCATTAAACAATCTATTTGAGAATAAACAAAATCCTAAGGAACAGTTAGCGATGATGTATGATATATGGAAGACTGCATTAAGTACATGAGTAAGAAATGAGTTATGGGCAATACTAAATTTGCCAGATGATGTATTTTATAATGAGAATCTAATCAATGGAAAAAGAAAAAAGAGAGAGAAATCAGAATAATATATGTAGATATGGTCTACAAATAGAGAACTGCTCAAGATGCCTATTTGATGCTTTATGTACTATGCAGGATAATAATGCTAGGCTACAGTCGAAGTAGATATGATTTCATTCAAAAACTTGCAAAAAAATATACAGAAAACCCAGTTTATTCCGTAACCAAAAATCAAATGAAAGAATGTGTATTAGTCACAACGAATGATTGTAATAAGTGTAGATTCATCAAACCACATTTAGAAAATCGATGCAAAGAGAATTGATATAAGTTCAAAGAGATGGAATATTGACCATGAATGGATGAAGTTACATCAGTTCCCTGTGCTATGATATGAAATGACGTTATATTGGATAACGAATGAATAATTGAGCTTATTACGAATAAAAAGAGCTTTTATTAGTTAATCATATAATCATGTATCCATTTACTGAGAAACTACCCACTACAAAAAAGAGTGCAGGAACTAATAAATGCACTGGTATAGTTATCCATCATACAGCAGGATGAACGTTTGCATCTAACATGACTTACTTATCTAGTAGTCCTGCAAAAGCAAGTGTTCATTTCGTTATATGAGAGAATTGAGAAGTCTGAAAGATATGAGACCCTAAAGATATTCTACGACACGCAGGAAACTGAAGTTGGGGATGATGCTCTAATGTGAATACCAAATTCCTATGAATAGAAGTAGTCTGATTCTGAGAGTACAATATTCATCAGATGCTCAGACTTACTGATTTAGTTGAGTATCTTATGTGAAACTTTCCTATCGATAAAGAGAATATAATCAGACATTCTGATTGTACGCAGGAAAGGAAGATAACTAAGGAGAGAATCTTATGGGATGGTATTAGACCAGTAAAGAAAAGAGATATAGGATTACCATTCTTCTGAGATAATCTACATTTCAAGAAATGGAGAGACCAACTAACTCCTATTAAAGAATCACGTTTTAGATAATAACTAATATAGTCATGCCATGTGGTAGAGGTTGAAAAAGAAAATAAGATAGTTATAAGGAACTATCTTCGTACAATTAAAAAAGAGGGAAACGTTATCCCTCTTTTTTGTTATCATGATTCTGCTGAGGACATAATTGTGGAATCGAACCACTATCGTCAATCACGGTCGACAATCTAAAATCCATTAGAGATTTATGTTGCTGTAAGTCCTCAATTATATTCTATTACAGATGGCGTAATGTAGTACGTCGCTCTACCGTTGAGCTACATTCCAATGGAATGGTTGGAGTCGAACCAACTCAACACGGCTTAGAAGGCTGAGTGTTTTTGCTGTAAGCCATCTTTATGTCTCAAGATTACAGACGACGTAATAGAGCATCCCAAACGCTATATTAATTGCTGTAAGTCGTCTTTAAGAGTTTTATAAGTTAACACTGGAGACAGTGTGTTCAGAAGTTACAGTTCTGTTTATTATTTTTGCTGTGCGTCTCCAATCCGAACATGGTAATTAGACTATACATTTATATCTTGGTAAATCAAGTGTTTCTTTCATTACATCGTAAGGAGTTACAACCTTAGATGATAATACTGACTTAATAATTGCAGGGGAGTATCCAGAAACCAATGCTACACCATCGTCATTGATAGTTACAGGCACATTACCTATTCTACCATTTAGATTCCAGAATATTAGCTTAGGCATCTCATATTGATGTATGCTACTGTATGTTCTAAACTTTCTCTTAATCATCTCGAAGTTAGTGTATTTACCACCAATATCTGGGTCATCAAACTCCATATCAGATAGGATAATAATGTAATCTGGTAAGTCTTCTTGCGTAAGGTTATTATCTATAGCAGAGTTTAATACCAAGTCAAATACTGCTTGTATGTCAGTGTTTAATCACTGGTCTGGGTCATGTTTAATGTACTCAAACTTAGGTATTACTGAATCTCATTTGATATAGTGCATTTTAGGAACTTCTGAGAAAGTAATGAATGCGTCCTTAAAGATAGACTTATTTCTCTCAGCTAGATATACCCCTAGAGATATTGAGTTCATTATAGGAGTAATCCCAGTTTCTCTTGTACCAGACCCCCATGACATAGAACCAGATACGTCTACTACAGGTAGGAATGTCTTTCCATTCTCTATGTAGTTAGGTAGGTTCTTCCATTGAGCCTCTATTACTTTATCGTTATGATTCCATGCGTCAAATTCCTTATAGATATCAGCAGGAAATAAAGTAGTAGATTTAATCTTCTCTGGAGTCTTATCTACGAACTGGCTAAATCTTTCAGCATCATGTCTTTCAAATGCTTTCTGATATTTAGCGAATGCCTTAGAAGGTACGTGTTCATATAGAATCTTATCCCATTCTTTAGCAGACATTTTCTGCTCTACTGTATCAGAACCTTTTACAATAATCTGACGTAACTTTCATGGTTTTACTCAGAGTTCTTTTCTGACTTTATTGAAGACTATACCCTTTCTAGGAAACCATTTACAGAATAATCAGAAGTCTGGTTGTACTGGTCACTGTTTAAGATGAAACATGATAAGTTCCTTAAATGGTTCGAAGTCTTGTTCAGCTAATTCAAATACATCCTTCCATCTACCATATTCTGGTATATAATGAGCAAAATGCTTTTTCTCATCAGCTGATAATCCGTTATAGATATAGTTAAAAGCGTCTCTTACTCATGCTCATCATCTAACGTCTCTCATCCAGAATAAGAGTCTCATTGCTAATTCCTTATCCTCTCCATAGGCTCAGTACCATTTTTGCATATAATTCTGAGGGTCTTGACCTATAAGAGTTCATGCGATAAAGAATAGGTCTACTAACTGTGACTGTGATGTCGAGTTAGTAATAGCACCGTTTCTAGTACGTGCGTCGTGTGTCTGAGTAGCAGACACTAGTTTGCTTAATGTTGGCATTTTATCTTAATATAGAAATTAAAAGTTCAATAGGCTGTTCGCTAATACTGAGTAGCATTAGGACTACTCATTCTTTAATCTGATTTCGTTTATAGTCTTTCTCATCTGTTAAGTATGAGATTATTTTTCAATGTCATTTCATATGTTCAAAGTCTATCTTATCTTGTTCTACTAACCATTTGATAAATCAGAATTTCTTACTACATATAACCATAGCCTCATCTTGCATAGTCCATCACTTATGGTCTGTAACATCATCATAACAAAATAACCATCAATTGTCTTCTAATTCAAAAGTATAATATAAGTCTGATTTATTATGTTTTTCTACATACTCATTAAGCAACTCCAATAGCTTTCAGATTTCTTTTTCTTTCATCTTTAAACAAATAAACAAGTAAATAAAACTCATACTCCAAATCATAATCAAAATCGTTGTATTGGCTCTAATTTATATTCAGATTTCTTTTCTTTCTTTTCCATAGGTTATTAAATTAAGTAAATAAATCTGATTAATTATTAAGTAAATTCTGATTTAATATCATTCTCCAAGTTTTTTTATTTGATTTACTTTCTATCAATATTCCCCTCAAATTTTCTTTTCTTTGCATAATCTTATCTTCTTCTACACAAGCCTCATTTATATTTTTATAGTCTTTCCGACATCGGTCTCTCTTTTTATCATAGAAATATTGGACATAATATTTCATTCGGATTTTTATTTAAGATATAAAAGTCTGATTACTTATCAAACAATAAACATAAAGTTCATGTAAGCAGTATATAATATGGGATTTCTAGTAAAAGCCACCGTCCATATATTACTCCATTCAGAGCTAATACAAATGGTATTATATACAATGCAACTATTAAAAACAAGATAGTTACATATAAATAATGTTCTCGTCGTTCTCGCATATTATATAAGTTAAAATATAAATCTGATTAACTTCATCTAAGCATTCGGTTTAGTGTTTTTCAACTCCCAAACTCTCATACTTGTCAGAATAAATCTCTTTCCTCCCTCATCTGCTTTAGATGATGTCTAAAGTAATATTCATAAGGACGGTCTGCTTCTCCTCAGAACTCTTCATTGACACGCTCACGACATTTCTTGCATCGTAATGTTCTTTCTTCAGTTAAGTGTACACCACAACGTACACATTGTTTTTTCATGTTATATATCTTACATAATAAATAATCGTTAAGGAGGACGCTGTTTAGTGAGTTAGCGTCCCCACGATGAAAAACGCACGAATCGAACGTGCCACCCTAGAAGAGACCAAGTCCCAGCATCAGATATTTTGCGGAATACCTGTATATAGCTTACATCTCTACTCCATCAAGCCGACCTAGTTCATAGGTATGTATCGCACAAGATAGTTAAGGCGAAACCCTAATAAACGCAAACATTACACGCTCTGCGTCACGTGTCTGTTCTTTAAAGGCATCCAGCATTCCATTTCTTTTAACTTACAGGGATGCTTATCTCATATTCCCAACGTATTATTACTAATATTATCATTATTGCTATAATCAGAATTAGTTTTTTCATGTGATAATGAATCTATCTAAAACGTAATCTTTACACTTCACTCATTTAATCTTCCTATCGGGTCAGTAATAAGGTGTTCATGTACTCCACTTTTGATAACAATAATTAATCTGATACTCCCAATCGTTATAATATGCTTTCGGGATTTTATGATACCTAGAGTTCATCTGACATAAACCATAAGCACGTCATGAATCTCATCTAGCTCTGGGATTAAATCAGCTTTCACATTCTATCATCAGAACAAAATCTAAT
>Ga0265299_10000607_pt1 | contig 43930 bp, 31 predicted proteins | sample AusTroGonzalo_MG_4_FD_193485 | JGI IMG/M metagenome (GOLD analysis project Ga0265299, IMG submission 193485) | Bovine rumen microbial communities from tropical cattle in Woodstock, Queensland, Australia - Gonzalo_02 | ecosystem: Host-associated > Mammals > Digestive system > Stomach > Rumen ...
TCAGCTGTTCGTCCGGAACAGCCATATTCACGAGTTTAAGGTAAAAATCGTTAAGTCCCATGCAGCGCGCAACGCCTTCTTCGACATTTGCGCCGAAATCTTTAAGTTTTTCGATTGTCAGCATCTCTTTCTCCCCTCTTTTTCTATCATTTCGGAAAATTGATCAACCGGAAGCGGTTTCGAGAAGTAGTATCCCTGGATTATGTCGCAGCCGTTTTCCTTCAAAAGCCTGTACTGTTCCTCGGTTTCAACACCTTCAGCGATAACGGGAACATTCAGGAACGACGCGATTTCTATCATAAGCTGGACCATACGCAAATCCTTGGCATTTTCGCAGATGCGACGGACAAATTTCATGTCGAGCTTGAGTGCGTCAATCGGGAGAGATGCAAGCATGTTGAGCGACGAATAGCCGGAACCAAAGTCATCCATTTCAAGTTTGAAACCGTGCGATCTCAGAGAATTTGCTATCTCGATTATACGTTCGGAGTTTTCCGTGTATGCCGATTCTGTGATTTCAAGCAGCATATCCGACGGCTGAAGAAAATTTGTATGCACAAGCCAGAGCATATTTTCCTCGTATCCCGGGGAAAGCAGGTCAACTCTTGAAACATTGACTGAAACAGGAACCGTCACACCGAATGCGACTTTCCATGATTTTATCTGCCGCGCCACTTCGCTCCATACATAGTTGTCGAGACTGTTTATGAGACCGTTTTCTTCAAAAAGCGGTATAAAAATGCCGGGGCTTATCATGCCAAGTTCAGGATGTTGCCATCTGACGAGCGCTTCAGCACTGCAAAGACGCGGTTCATCGCCTTTTATGTTGAATTTAGGCTGATACACGACTTTGAACTGCTTTTCTGCAAGTGCGCCGTCCATCTCGTGGATAAGTTTCTCCGCGAAAAGTTCCTTCTCATGCAGGTTTGAATCATATACCGTGTAATGTTCCGAGACACTTTTCCGCAGCAAATTGCAGGCGATGTTCGCCCTGTCGAAACGTTCCTCCATACCGACCGAGAAATCGACATTCTGGTAGACACCCATCCTCAGATTTATCCTTGCCTCACCAGCAATATCAGCCACAGCATCGCTGATGCCTTCAAGAAAATCTTCGTGAGAATCACTATGCGGCAGATAAGCGTAAAACAGATCCGATCCGCCGCGTCCTGCAAGACCTTCGCTCTGAAAAGCGTAATATTTTATTTCATCAGCAATAGCACAAAGAATCTGGTTGCCGAAAGCCCTCCCTTTAAGCTCGTTTACAAGATGGAAGCGCGAAACATTGACAGCAATCGCGTCCATTGCTCTGTCAGGGTTATAAAGATCGCTTTTTGCACAGTATTGGAAAAAAAAGTCCTTGTTGTAAAGCCTTGTGAGACGGTCGGTTTCAGTAGCAAGGATTATGTCGCTGTCCTCGGCGAGCTCTATGGAACGCTGGACGCGCGCCATGATTACTTCAGGCATGTTGTAAGGTTTCGGGATGAAATCCGCCGCCCCGAGCTGAAGACTTTCGACTTCGGCATCTTTTTCCGACGTGAGAACGATAATCGGAATCTTCCTGAGTTTAGAATCGGCCTGAAGCGTTTTGAGAACCTCATATCCGTTAACTTCCGGCATAAGAAGATCAAGCAGAACAAGCGATATTCTCCCTGGAATTTTTCTGACAATATCAATCGCTTTTCTGCCGTTTTCGGCATAAATTACATCGTATTTCTGCTGAAGTATCATTCCCAGAAGTTCACGGTTTATAACCTCGTCGTCAACAACAAGAACCGTTCTCTTTAACTTGTGTATTCCATCTTTTATATTCTGTTCGTCCATCTCTCCTCCGAGGAAAAGCAAAAAACAATGGGAAAATAATGTTTTGCCAAAATTTTGTCAATTTTGACAAAACCAACGTGACGACGTAACGACGTAACGGCGTGACGATAATTTGAAATTCTTGAGGTTCCCGTGTAACATCACGGGATTTTTGACTGCGAGCGGAGGGATAAAATGGACGAAAAAATCAAAAAATTGAGAGATTTTATCGAAGAATCGGAAAACATCGTATTTTTCGGCGGAGCCGGCGTCTCGACCGAAAGCGGCGTTCCCGATTTCAGAAGCAAAGACGGCTTATACAACCAGCACGATGTCCAGTTCGAAAAATACCGCCCTGAATATCTTTTAAGCCACAGCTGCTTAGAGGATCACCCTGACGTATTTTTCGAGTTCTACAGGCAGAAAATGGACGCTAGAAACGTAAAACCGAACGCGGCACACATATTCCTCGCCGAACTTGAGAAACGCGGCAAACTCAAAGCTGTAGTTACGCAGAATATCGACGGACTTCACCAGAAAGCGGGAAGCACAAACGTCTACGAAATCCACGGCACAACAACGCGCAACTACTGCTCGAAATGCGGCAAAAAATATCCTGCGGACTATATTTTCGAATCGAAAGAGCAGATCCCGCGCTGCGAATGCGGAGGAATCGTCCGCTGCGATGTCACTCTTTACGAAGAACAGCTTCCGGCTGAGGCCGTCACAAAGGCGATTGCGGCGATCTCATCAGCTGACATGCTCATTATCGGCGGAACTTCGCTTTCGGTCTATCCCGCGGCATCCTACGTCGGCTATTTCCGCGGAAAGCACCTTGTAATAATCAACAAGGAGCATCTGATATACAAACTTGATCCCGTCAACGATCTGGAAATCAACGAGCCTATCGGAAAAGTTTTTTCGGCGGTCGCGGAATAGATTTTACGCCGTTACATCGACCTGTCCCGACTCTTCGACACTTTTTTTGTCCCACTCGATCTTCGAGCAGTACCCTTCCCTTTTGAGCTGTCTCAAAAGAATGTCTATCGCGTTTCTGAGAACGGGCGAAGTTTTGGAATGGAGTCCTTTGCCGGTGACGATCCTGATTTTGTAGATCCTGCCGCTTTTCATGGCGCGGACATTGGTTTCGACAACTTTTTCGGCCTCGTCCTGATTGAGTCCGTGAAGATCTATCTCGAATTCGGGAAGAACGTTTTCGCTGCGCGGCCTGAAAAGCTCTTTCTGCTCCTCTGCGCTTGATTCCTTCTCGCGTTTGTGGATCTCGAAATCGATGTCGGAGTATTCCTCGAGAAGATCTGCAAAACTCTCTTTTTCACCCTCTTTTTTCCCGGTTTTACCGGAAAAAAGTTCGGCGAAATTCATTGAATTATTATTCTGGAATTTTTTGCTCATTACAACCTCTTGCCCAGATGGAGCCTTTCTGAAAGTATGTCAAAGAAACTTCTTTCGGGATTCGAGACGACGCTCAGATCGCGCCCGTTTCTTCGGATAAGAACGACATCGTTTTCGCATACCTGGACTGAATTTTTGCCGTCACAGGTCAAAAATCCGAGAACGCATTCCTTCAAAGTGACTTTTATCGAACCTGATGCCGGAAGCACTATCGGCCTATGCGTGAGAGCGTGCGGAGCGACCGCGTTGATGACGAAAGACTCGTCAGCGGGATAGATTATCGGACCGTTGCACGAAAGGTTGTATGCCGTGGAACCGGTCGGAGTCGCCGCGATAAGCCCGTCACATTTGTACTGAGGCATCTCCTCGCCGTTGTATTCGATTCCGAAACAGAGCATCGGGGAAGCGTTTATGTCACGGATTATCGTCACTTCGTTGAGAGCTGTGAAAGCCGCCGTTTCCGCGCCGTTTCTGAGGAGTCTTACATCCATCATCATGCGGTGCTTAACATCGAAATCGCCTTTAAGGAGATTCGTTATCATTTTTTCTTCGCCCGGATTTATCTCGGCAAGGAACCCGAGCTGCCCGACATTGATACCGGCGATAGGGATATCGCGCTCGAAAGCCATCGATGCGCCCGCAAGGAAAGTTCCGTCGCCGCCGACCGTCACAATGAGGTCGGAACCGTCAATCTCATCGATATTTTCTACAACTTTCACACCGAGTTCCCTGCTCTTTCCGGTGATGAAAGCGCGTGTTTCCTGCTGTTCGGCCATTTTTCTGCCGTCGCGCCTGAAAAAGAGGAAAACTTTTGAAATTTTATTTGATGTCATGCTTTTTTATCCCGTATTTAAAGCCGCAGCGAGGACATTCAACATTGAGAACGGGCTCGTTCTCGAACAGGAAATCAATATCCTTTTTCGGCATCCGTTTGAAAATTCCGGCGATTTTTTCTTTCGTGCAGCCGCACCTGAAAGCGAGGCTCACGTCTTCTTCCGAAGCATCTTCGGCAAAAGCGAGAGATTCGGAATTGTTTTTTATACCTGCAATTTCGTCATCCACGTAAAATTCAAGGTATTCCTGCGACTGGTCGGCGAAAAATCTTTTGAAAAGATCGTCCAAAATCCTGTCGGAAGGAATATTTTCGGCACAGTCAACCATTGTGACGCTTTCCATTCCCGAAACATCCGAAACCATCTGCACAGACATACGCGGATTTTTCTCGTAAGGCGAAGGCTCCCAAGAATGTGTTTTCGCGACAAAAGTGCCGTTTTCGGAATCGACACAGCAGAAAAGCCTCCGTTTCTGCAAAGGCATCGAGACGTTCCACGCGAAAGTCCACCCCTGCGGCATGAAAGGAAGATAAGAAACAGCGAACGAAATCAGTTTTTTCAGATTCGGGAAGCACTCTTTCGGCACAGCTTCTATCGGATTCTGGACATAGAAATCGAGGTAAAGTCCCATAAAATCGACGGCATTAAGCTCTGAACGCGCCGTTTCGCCGTTTTTCGACACAATTTTCAATGTTGCGAATGACATTTTTACCTTTGTTTGAGCTGCATATTGATCTGGCGGTTTTCTGGAGTCGGTGTAAATTCAAGACCACCTATCATATCGTCTTTTCTGAATTCGATGATATACTTTTTATTCAACTCAAGTTGGAGGGATGACGGCGTAACCTTTCCGGTATCCTCACCGTTGACAAAAATCTGTGCTCCGCCTGGCGATGAAAACACCGTGACGGTTTCGACTTCGACATCGGGATCGACGAAAAGGAACTTAAGTATCAGGGCTATCACTGCAAGAGCCGCGACAATACCGGACAAAAGGCCTAACCTCGAAAAGAAGGCTTTCTTTTTTTCGTGCTTTTTCTCTGCCTCTTCCTTCTGGCGTGCTGCTTCCGCAGTTTTCTTTTTTTCCTCGAGATCTATATCTTCCAGCTCACCGATATTGTTGAACAACTCATCCATAAGATACTCTGTCTGAGCCTGTTCGATGATTTTTGTCATCTTGATGAAGTGAGCCGGAAAAAGTTTTTTTACGAACGCCGGAAGCATCTCGCTGTTCGGGTCAAATTCAAGCGAATTGTATACCCTCTGTAAATCTTCACGCATATCCATGGCCGAAGCATAGCGCCTGTTCGGATTCTTTTCCAAAGCCTTCATAACAATTTTGGCAAGATTCGGATCAATATCGGGCATAAGTTCGTTTATCGGCTCGATTTCATCGTTCAGAATCGAATTCATAATCGCCATATCGTTGTCAAGCTGTTTGAAAAGAGGCCGTCCGCTAAGCATTTCGTAAAGAATTATACCGACTGAAAATATATCGCTGCGCCTGTCAACCGCCTGACCGCTGCACTGCTCGGGAGAAAGATATGCGTAAGTCCCCTGAATCCCGGCTGCCCCCTTGATTTTTTTGGTGTAATTCGCGTTTGCAATACCGAAATCGACAACTTTTATCTTTCCTTCGTAGGAAATCAGAATGTTGTTCGGATTCATGTCAAGGTGAACAATGTTAAGGAAGTTGCCGTTTCTGTCCTGGGCGTTGTGGGCATGGTCAAGCCCGCACAAAACCGCGGAAATTATCTCAATCGTGAGATTAAGCGGCATCATTGCATCTCTTTCGTCAAGTTTTTCGATAATTGAGCCCAAATTCTGCCCGAAAACATACTCCATAGCGATGAAATACTGATCGTCGAACTTTCCGAAATCGTAGATTTTAACAATATTCTCGTGACTTATATTGCAGATTATTCTAGCTTCTGCAAGGAACATTTTAACAAGCATCGGATTGTTGCTATACTGCTTCAACACCTTCTTGATTGCAATAGGCATCGAATTGACAGGTGAATTTACATGTTTGGCAAGAAAAATCTCCGCCATTCCGCCCGTCGCTATCTTGGAAAGCAACTGATAATTGTCAAATCTCTCAAGCATGCAGAAACCTCCTTTCGACGCGGTACTGCGCGCGCTTTCGACGTCACGTTGTCACGTCGTTCCGTCGTTACTACGATTCGGCGCGCTGAAAATAACGGCAAAATCGGTGTATTATATTTAATTTTTTTGAAATTGCGAGTGTAAAAACAGGTTACTTGTTGATTTCTGCGATAACGGCTTTGGTGATGTCGAATTTATCGTTGTAATAAAGGGTCTGCTCAGCCGGGATGACCATGTCATAGCCTTTCTGAATAGCTATTTTCATCACTATTTTGCGGACTTTTGCAAGGAACTCTTCCTGAGCGGCCGCATCTTTTTCCGCAAGTTCTTTTTCTTTCTGTCCAGCCATTTTCTGAAGTTCGAGAGCTTTTTTCTGATATTCTTCAAGCATCATAGCCTGAGCTTCTTCTGTCGCCATTTTGGCTTCTCTTTTGATTTTCTCCTGAATTTTTATAACTTCGGCTTCTTTAGCCTTAAGCTCTTCCTGGCTCTTTTTCAGCAAAGCTTCGACTTTTTTCCTCTCTTTTTCAACTTCTTTGGATTCTGACCAAACCTTTTTTACGTCAACGAATGCAATTTTTTCAGCATAAACCGGTGTAATCATCAACAAAACAAATAAAGCCGCAAAAATTTTGAATTTTGTCATAATTTTCCTCCTATTCTTCAATTACAACTATTTCAGCATCTTTCCATGAAAAACGGTCCATATCGGCTTTTGCCTCGTCTTTCGAAGCGTATCTGCCGTATCTGACTTCAAATTTTCCGTCGCTAGTGAAAATATATGTGTCCTCTTTTATTTCGTTCTGATAGTTCTTAGCAGCATCTATATTGCCGAATGCAGCAAGAACGATTGCGTAGGCGACTTCTTTCTTAACCTCTTTCGGGGCCTCTTTTGCCTCTTCTTTTTCTTCGGTTTTCTCTTCCTCGGAGTCAGCTTTGTTCTCTTCCGCATTTTTTTCGGGTTCAGTCGCAGCAGATGCCGCTTTCGGAGCATTTTCGGCAAGTCCGACGACCTTTATCTTGGCCCTGATTTTTCCTTTTGTTGCATTGTCTATCTCATCAAAAGCCTTTCTTGTAAGATCTATAACTTCTTTTCCCGGCCTGTCTGTAACAGTAACTTCGACTTTTTTACCGGTATCAAGAGACTGTACTTCAAGCACGGTTCCGAATGGAAAACCTTTTGCCGCGCACGTCATCGCGTCATTCGAAAAAGACTCGCCGTTAGCCATATTCTTGCCGTTATATTCATCACCATAGAATGTTACCCAATAGTAATATGTGTCACCTCTCGAAACCGGATGCTTCACAACACGTGGAGATTCGCAACAGACGGAAAAAAAACAGAAAAATACCGTGCAGAGCAAAAGACTAAGAATGTTTTTTCTTCTTTTTAACTTTTCCATCTTCCTCTGAGGTATAGTAGTAATAATTGGATTTGTAATAAGACGAATGATAGTACGAATAACCGTAATAAGATTTGAACTTCTTTTCCTGTTTGAAATCAAGGTTGTTGACAACTACTCCAAGACGAACGATGCCTGGTTTCGAAATATTTGCAATTACCGACTTGAATACATCGCGCGGAGTTTCACTGATGTTGACGGCGAGTATCAATCCGTCTGTCAAAGGCGCAATCGTTGCAGCATCGCTTACAGGACTTAGCGGCGGCGTATCAATAAGAACAACATCATATTCCTCGGAGAATTCCTTAAGTATGTCGGCAAAGCGAGTACTTTCAAGAAGTTCTGCCGGGTTAGGCGGAATAATGCCGGCCGTAACGACATCAAGTCCGTCATAAACATTTTTATTGATAACATCTTCCTTTGAATGTTCGCCGACGATCAAAGTCGAAAGACCTTTTTCGTTCTTGAGGCCGAAAACCTTGTGAACACGCGGCTTTCTCATATCGGCGTCAATAAGAAGTACTTTCTTGCCGGCAACGGAATAACTCGCGGCAAGGTTTGAGGAAACAATCGTTTTACCCTCATGCGGTACGGAACTCGTAACAAGCATGATTTTGAGCTTCGAATCAGGGTTGCTCAGCTTGATATTGGTTCTTAGAGATCTGAAAGCCTCTACTGCAAGATTCTTACCGCTCTTATCCTCAAATGCAATTTCCTTAAACTGGGCAGTTTCCGGCTGCTGGAACTTCGGAATTATACCAAGAAGCGACTTTCCGGAAATAGTTTCAACATCTTTGAAACTCTTGAACTTGGTATCGAAAAACTCAACAAGAAAAACTGCGAGCGATGCCAGAACAAGCGCAATCGCAAACCCTGCGAGAAGAATTATCTGCTTTCTCGGTTTCACCGGAATCTTCGAAATGAGCGCACGGTCAATCATGCGGATGTTGTTGTTTTTCAGAAGTGCGCTGAGATCCGCCTCTTTCGATCTTTCGAGAACTATGTCGTAAAGTTTTTTATTTGTTTCGACTTCACGGCGCAGCTTGCTGTAATTTATATCCAGTTTGTTAAGGTTGATTGCCTCTGTCTGTGAGTCAGACAACATCTTGCGGTTCTTTTTCATCTCGTTGTCAAGCATTTTCAGCTCAAGATTGTAACTGCTGATAACGCCTGCGATCTCGCTTTTGAAGGTTTTTTCGATATTTTCCTTGTCGGCAAGCAGAGTAACGACTTTCGGATGTTTTTCACCGTAAACCTGTTCCGACTCGTTTATCTTCGAAACGACTTCGAGATATTTCAGCTTAAGATTCCCGACAATCGGATTTTCCTTACTTATTTCCTTGAAGAAACCGTCTTCCGGGTTGTCAATATCAAGATGAGCATATTCCTCAATTTTTGCCGAAAGAGCGTTGCGCTTTATCTCCTGATCGGTCAGAGTATTCGTCAGCTTTATTATGCGGTTCGAAAGAAGTTCCTGTTTAGCCTCGAAAGTCGTTGCAAGAACGTTGTTGCTCTGCTTGAACTCGAAAAGCACCATCTCCGAATTTTCGAGATTCTGCTTGAGGCTCACACTCTGATCCATAAGCCAGCGGGCCGCATCCTTTGTCTCGAAATATTTCTTTTCGAGATTGAATTCGATATAGGAAGAAGCTACCGCATTTGCAAGAAAAGCTGCTTTTTCAGGATCTTTGTCTTCGACTGAAATACGGACAATATTGCTGTTTTTCTGAGGACTTACTGTAATCTTAGCCAAAAGAATAGCGACTGGATCTATATCCTTGATTTTGTCCGGTTCGATTTTTTCAAGATCAAAACCTAAATACTCAAGAACATTATCCCCTGGCACCATTTCGAGTACTTTCTGGGCAACCGCACGGCTTTGGATTATTTCATACTGAGTGGCGTAATAATCTTTATTTGCAAAAACATTTCCCTGACTTCCGCTCTGAATGACCTCCATATTACCGCCGAGAACATTCGCAGCTTTGGGTTCAATTTCAATCGTCGCAGTCGACTCGTAGATTTTAACCATGCGGTAAATCTGAGCGACCGTAAAAGTCATCACGATCAGGATTATCGCGATAAAAAGATAAATATGCCTCTTTAACAAGGCAAGAATTTCCATTAAATCTATTTCGCGTTCCTGCTCATTCATCAGAAGAATCTCTCTCCCACAAAAACTATATCTCCGGCATCAAGATAAAAATTTTCCTTCGCACCGTTCACTATCGACTTTATATCAATTACGAATCTTGTTTCTTTGCCGTCGCCACCTTTTCTAGTAACAACAACATTCGAAAGGTCTGCAAGATTGGTAAATCCACCGGCAAGACTGATCGCTTCAATAACACTCATGCTTCTCCTAATAGGAAAACTGCCTGCTTCTTTGACCTGCCCAAGCACAAAAATTCTTTTGCTGACAAACTCCTCGACCAAAACCGTAACATTCGGATCCTTCAGATAACCTTCTTTCAGCTTTGACGAAATCTTTACTGCGAGTGTAAAAATATTAAGTCCGTCAACTTTAATCTTACCGATAAAAGGGAAAGTGATGTAACCTTCCGGGCTGACCTGATAAACACCGGAGAGTTCCTTTTCATTGTAGACCTGAATATTGATCTTGTCACCCGCACCAATAAAGGAAAGGTGATCCTCTTCGTTTCCCCCTTCTTCAGCGGAAGCCTGAGAGACTATCTGCCTGTCGGAGTTATTTTCACCTACTCTGATTGTGCAGGATACAAAAAATGACAAACTAAAAAAAAATAACAGAATTGGGAGAAGTTTGTTCATAAGAATTAGTAATCCAGAACTATGGAAAGCATTACCCTGTGGTCTATATAGTCATAATGGGTAGACGTCGTACGGGTATAATTCTTTTCAGCATCAGAAGCATTGTTGTAGTTTGTGGTCGAAGTCCTGACAAAATCTGTATCTTTGTATTCAAGATTATAGCCAAGCTTGAGACCGAACCACGGGAAAATAGCATACGAAAGCGAAGGAGCAAAGTTTATAAGATGATCTCTGCGTTTTCCTTTCGGCATAAGAACCGAGTATGTAACAGAAGAACCGTCTTCATATTCGGTAACTCTCTGATAAGAACCGTCTTCAGCCTGAGTATATTCTTCATTAGCGCTGAATTCTATATTTTTACCAAACATAAGGTAAGAATAGCTGAAGTTAAGTGAAGCAAGGAAATATTTTGCAAATTTCTGTTTGAAATTCAAATAAACCTTATGCGTTGAATTATACTGGAAATAAGAAGAAGGACGCATATTTTTAAGGTAACCGATAGCAAGACCGGTATCCTGATATTTGAAAATCAACTCAGCATTTGCGTTGTAGTCATGGTGAACACTCTTACCCGCATTTACTGAATAACCTAAAGAAACTTTAGACGAAATGATAGGAGTGATCTGGCTCATTACACCAAGGAAAATATTGATCGGAACCGCTCTTGAATCATCACGCAGTTTCGACTCGTAGTAATCCTGGTATTTTGTTGAAAAAGATGCAAAAGCCATTGTTTTCGGGAGGAATTTCCATCTTCCGAAAAGATCAAGGAACGGAGCGACATAGTTGTAATCCTTATAAGCGCTATTGTCTTTAGACTGCTCAAGATAATTGATATCAAAACCGATTTTAATTTTTCCGTAAAGAACATCTTCAACACTCTTAAATGCAACACCGAGAGCAAAAGAATCCATAAGGTTTCTGTTTTTTCCGGAAAGTTCCTGACCGTCAGGCGTGGAAGATCTTGAAAGAGAGTTTTTAAAATCAAATATAACAAGACCGTCTTTGTTGAACTCACCGAGAAGGTCTGATCTGAGATCCAATTCGGAAAGTTTCTTTGCCGTTTTGCTGTTTTCGATACCAAGATAGTGGTTATAATCAAGAAGCAGCGAAAAACCGATAGTTTTCTTATCGTCATCAAGTTTGATACGGAGAGACGGACTGTAGTGAAGAATCATATCCGAAAGAATTTCGGTATTTCGCGTTGTAGTCGTAGTCGCAACCTTTCCGTTTTCATCTGTCGAAGTTCTGGTTTCAGTAGTTACTGTGTCTTCCGAAGCCTTTGTTATGTTGGACTCAAATTCTGGATTGATAGCAATACCGACATTAAGCACGGTATCTTTGGTTATTTTAAAACCTTTTTCCGGAGCATCTTCCGATAATACAGACACAGGGAAAACCATAACAAGCAGTATAAAACAAACTGCCAAGAAAAATTTTCTGTTAGTTATCATCTCACGTTACCTAAAAACAATATGATTTACATAGTAGGACTTTGTTCTTCCTGCACAGGAACCTGCTCCTCTATCTGAGTAGCATCTTCCGGAGTCTCTGTTGGAGCAACAGCAACTTCCGCCTCTGCAGAACCGTCATTTGTAGTCTGAATGACACCGCTTGCATCAATACCTGCTGCATCTGCAGCATCCGAACCTTCCACTGCGCCGCGGTTCGTTTCAGTCGGCATATCGCTAGTCATACTGCTAAGGCTCATTGCACTGCTTACAGAGCCTCTTACATTTGCTCTCTGCATTTCGACTTTAGAATTTGCCTGCTGCTTAGCAGATGAACGTTCACAATTCTGAGCATCAGCCAGCAACTTCTCTGCCGACGTTACCATACTGTCTAAAGTAGGCATACTTTTTTGAGCTGCAGAAATATTGCCACCAGCAAGAGCCGCAGCAATCTGGGCAACCAAATTTCCTGCCCCGCCAGCCAATTGGGTCGCATCAGATAAATATTTGCCGACACATCCCTGCCAAACTTGATCTTTTGCCGCAGCAGCTTCAGCAGCCACACCTTTCAACTGTGACTGAATTTCAGCAATCTTATCTGCTTTTCCTTTAGCTTCATCTTTAATCGTTGAAGCCTCATCTGCATAAATTGCAAATGCAAAAAATACAGAAACAAACAGTAAAACAAATTTTGAGAAAGACATTCTACACCTCTATACTCATTAATTACTAAACATAAACGGGAAAGTAACGCTTGCAGGGCCACCTTCCGGTTTCGGGAAACGCAGTCTGCTGATAACACCCTTGATGCACTTTATAGTTTCGGCATCTTTAAGTGTATCTTCAGCTATATCAATACTTTCAACACGTCCCTTTTCATTTATCAAAATAGTAACAGAAACTTTACCTTTCAAAGTCGGATTAGCAAGCAAAGCTTTGTCATAGCAACGTTTTACTGCAGCACTGCTACCTTTAATAGTCTTTGATACGCTTGCAGAATCAACAGCACCGTCTACTTCAGTTTTTCCAACAGAAGCTTTACCAACAACAGCCTTTTCAGCTCTCCCTTTAACAGCTACCGCACCTTCTGATTTTTCAACTTTAAGATCATCAATTTTTGCTGTTTCGACAGCTCCGGCGTCACCCTTTCTGCTACGCTGCGAAGAACTTGTAGCGACACCGATCTGCTTTACGCCTGAAAGAGCCGAGTCTATATCTCTATCTTTTCCACCGTCACCAAGAACATCTGTGATAAAACCGCCGGTACCGCCCTCTCCGACAGAACCGATCATCTTCAAAAGACCTTTGCCGGCAACTTTCTTTTGCATTTCAGCCACACGGACAGATTCTTCACGTTGGATAGTAGAAGCATCTCTCGGCTTTTCAGCTTTCTTAGGAGCAGCTTCCTGCGGTTCAGCAGCCTTTTTGGCTTTTGCAGCAGTTGCCGTAGCATTCGGATCTACTTCTTTCTCTTCCTTCGGAGTTTTATCATCTAATTCTTTTTCTTCTATAACTTCGTCCTTTGTTTCAAGTTCCGGAGCAATAAGTTTAGCAAAACGGTTGGGAACATCAACAAGTTCCTTAGGCTCCGGTTTCGGAACATTCATGAGATAAATAGCGAAAAAGAAATAGCCGAAAATCATGATGATCAATTCTATCGAAACAAACGGCCAGTCGACATGCTGTGTCCACGACCCTCTGATCGACTTTGGAAGTCTCAACTTTGGAGGTTTCGGCGAAGGAACTACGAATTGAAAAAGTACTATTGCATTCCCGATAAGAATTTTACCGCGATAATCTTCAGAAATAGGAAGAACATAATCATCACCGCGTTTCTTCAACGTTCCGCTTTTGATCAAATCTTCAATTTCTCTCGGCTCGCCCTTCAGAAAAATCTTACCAGTCATTTTTTGGGTAAGAACAAGTTCATAGCGCCCCGATCTGAAATAAAACATCGGAAATTTGCCGGACAAAAAAGACGAAGGCACAACAAAATGCGCTTTTTCCGAATCACCTATAAAAACCGTCTCAGCTTTTCTGAATACCTGCTCGTCAAGGATTCTGCCGTTCTGAATAACGCCGACCCTTAAGACCTTATCTGATATCCCCTGGGGCATAACAACCTCGTAAAATGCAATAATAATCTTTCAAAAAACCGTGACCGGCAACTTAATGCCGGCCACATAAACACAATACTAACCGGCAGTGGAAATCGTAGCGAACTTAAAGTTCGAGAATTCCGCCTGACCAGCTGTATACATAACCTCTGTCAACAAACGATAGGGACTTTCTTTGTCCATAACGATTGTGCAAATTCCGTCAAATTTGATAGTAGGGTTGATAGCTTCAAGACGTCTTTTCTTTTCAACCGCCTCGACAAGAGCCTTATTCAAAGGAATAATGAAATAAGCATCTTCGCCGCCACGTTTTTGGGAAGCTTCAACTTTACCGTCTTTTACAACCGTAACAGGTTCGTTGTCAACAACTATTGAAGACTTAGCAACCGTAACAGTAACAGTTGCTGCAGGCTGCAACAATGAAGTTGACTTCGGAATATCCAAATCCGGTCCGGGAGTAATGTTTACAGGGTCTGTAGCATAACTCTTAAGCAAGAAAACAAGCATGATTGTAAGAATATCCATCAACGAGTTGATGTTTAATTTCTGCCCGCCTGCACTCTCCCTGCCAGTTTTAGATTTTTTCCTGCTCATCAGGATTTCTTCTTCATAATTTTCCGGAAGGTATTCGTAAGTTTTGTTTTCTTCTGCCATAACACCCTCCTTATGCGATACCTGCGCTAAGTACTACGTTCGGGAAAAGAGTTTTCTTCTTTTCGCCGTCCTTTTTCTCTCTTGTAGCGTCCATTATCTTCATAATGTACTTGTACTTAGTGTTAGGTTCAGCAGTTATAATAATATTTTCTTCAGCCGGATTTGCATCTTTCAAATCCGAAATGATCTCAACAAGCTTATCAATATCGTAAACTTTAGCATCGATCATTTTGCCTTCCGCATCTTCTTCTTGTCCGTCAATCTTGAGAATTGTCGGGCCCAACGGATCGTCTTTGTTTTCAATAACCTGATCTCTTACAAAAACAGTGATGCCTCTGTCAGTAAGGGCAACTGTCAGTTTAAGAGGTTTATCGTCCGGTCTGTCTGCCGGCGGATTTGCCTCGGAAGAAGGACCGATCTGCGGTGTAGCAACGTTGACAACGGCTATTTTTACAGACTCCATTGAGGTCAACAACAACGGTATAAGAATAAGAATGAGGTTCATTGCAGCCGTCATGTCGAGATCCTGACCGGATCCTTGTGAACGCCTCTTACCCATTTTTTATTCCTCCAAATCGTGTCTGTTTACTTTACTCAGCCGTTCCTTTTTCTCTGCTAACAAGCAAGTTGGAAAGTTTTACAGAGTAAAGATCAAGGTCATTGAGTATTTTTCCTGCAAGACCGTTAAGAACAAGGTGAATAACCGTTCCGGGAATAGCGATCATAAGACCCCAACCGGTGGTGTTCATAGCGATAGCAATACCGTTTGCAAGCATTGCCGATTTCTGCTCAGGAGCAGCGTGAGCAACTGCTTCGAATGCATCGATAAGTCCGAAAATCGTTCCGAGAAGTCCGAACATTGTAGCTGTACTCGAAATTGCGAACAAGCTGGGAAGGAGTTTTGAAATTTTCGGGGTTACTTCAAGAGTAGCCTCTTCCATTGCGTTCTGAATTTCAAGCTCGCCTCTGTTAGCTCTGGAAAGACCAGCCTTCATAACTTTTGCAAGTGCTGCATCGCCTGCTGCATCGCAAAGTTTGATAGCTTTGTCAACACTGTTTGCCATAACAAGTTTCTGGATCTGTTTCATCAAATTTGCGCCGTTTGTGTTAAACTTTACAAGAAGGAAAATAAGCTTGTAAATTGCAACACCGAGAACGTAAAGACCGCAAATAGCGATGAAGTGCATAAACGTTCCGCCTGAACGATAAAACTCAGCAAACCATTCCATAGTAAATCCTCCTAAAAATAAAAATAATAATTAGAAAGCATCGTCTACACAGACGGCTTTCTCCACCTCTTCTAAAAAACTTACATCAAGATCCAATGAACGGTACGAGAACTTTGCCCTTGACAAAAACGTCATAACTTCAGGTTTTTGTATCGTTCCTTCAATCTGAATCTCCTCTATAACAATAGTTTTTGCTTCGACATTAAACGAAAAAAGTAACGAAGCAATAAGTGTAAAAACAAAAAGCATCACAAAATTACCTTTTACAAGAACAAAGTTGCCGGCAATATATACAAACATTTTTTTTAAAGCAATTTTTTTGGCGAAAGCACACAAAAAAACTTGTAACACACCAATTTTGCTAAATAATTTTTCTTTTATATACACTATTCAGCCTCTGTATTTTCTTCCGTTCCGGTATTCATTTCATCGTTTTCATGATTTGGAGCCGCTTCGGCATCAGTTTCAGTTTTCTGTTCATGTGCAACTTCCGCAGGAGTTTCTGCTGCCTGAGCCTCTGCCGATCCTTCCGTTGCTTCCGCATTCGATTCTTCTGCTTTCTGCTCAGGATCCGCAGAAGCCTCTGCCGGTGCCGCAGTTTCCTGATTTTCAGCCTGCTCAGGGGCTTTATTAGGCATCAATTCTTCAAGTTTAGCCTTTGCCGAAAGACTGAGCGTATCGTTCTCGTCTACAACAGGGTATTCTTCAAGATACTTGCTCCAAGCTTCCGCAGTGTTGGCTTCTTCAGCCTTTTTGAAAGCTGCTTCCTTGTTCTCCTTGAACAGTCTCGCCTCTTCTTCCTGTGCCTGTTTTCTCTTCTCAGCCTTTGCCTTTGCCGCAAGCGCGAACTCAAGTTTTTTCTTCTCAGTTTTAGCTTCTTTTATGTAACCGTCAAGAAGAGCCTTATGTTCCTTGAAATCCTTACTCTTGGCAATAAGCTTAAGGTAGTCATTGAAATATTTTACCGCCGTATCGAAACGTGCAGGATTCTTGTCGCCTGCAACATCAGCATCGAGATAAAGCAATCCCTTGTTGAAGATCACGCTGTTACGAAGTGCTTCAGAGAGATCGCTACGTTCTTCAAGTTCGTCAAGCAGAACAGCAGCATTCTTGTAATCCTCAAGACCTTTGCAGGCTAGAGCAAGGTTCAACTTGGCTGACCAAAAATCATACTTGACCTTCAAAGCTGCTTCAAGCTGTTCTTTTGCCGTGGAATAATCCTCGATTTTCATTGCAAGAATAGCCAGAATATTTCTGACTTCCGGTTGGTCGGGGTTCGCTTTTACCGATTTCATAAGATGAGTTGCCGCACCTTTTGAATCGCCAGTTCTGTAAAGCAGGAAGCCGTAAAGCCTCTGAAGTCTGAAATTTTCGGGATCCCACTTTTCTGCCGTTTCTAGAGCCGATTCAGCAAGTTCGTACATCTTTTTGTTGAAGTATGAAGTTGCAAGCGAAATTACCGCCTCGGAATTCTGTTCGTCTTCCTTCAGAACCATTTTTGCATATTTTTCAGCTTCGTCGGTGCGTCCCAGCTGGAGATTGAGCCACGCAATGAAATTGTATTTTTCAACCACGTCAGCATTCTTTTCGGCAAGCTGTGTGAGATAACCCTCTTTCTCCTTAATCTGACCCGGCATATAGAGCAGAGCCAGATTGTAGAGAGGTTTCGTGAATGAGTTGTCAGCAAGATAAGCCTTTTCGTACCAAGCGGCTGCCTCTTCACTGTTTTTCATGCGGCTGTAGCAGACAGCAATATTGAAAGCTATATGAGCATTTTTCTGATCTATGTCAAAAGCCGCTTTCCAGAACTTTACTGCCTTTTCACAACCTTCCGATGCATATGCACGAAGACCTTCCGCAAAATCTTCCGAAGCTGGTCCGACATATTTGCCGTCTTCATAGTTAGGATCTTTTTCAGGAGCTACTTCAGTTTCTGTCGGTTCAGCGTTTTCCCCTGCCGCATCTTCAGATGAAAGAGTCTCCTGTTTTGTCATGCTTTCTTCGCCCTCAGATGATGAAACAGCCTCCTGTTTCGCCATGTTTTCTTCGCCTTCAGATGCAGATTCAGACTGTTCCTCATGAAATTCATTTTCTGCATTTTCTGCGTTTCCTTCCGGTTTTTCGGAATTATAAGAAGAAGCTACAGATGCAGTCCCGCACGAAACAAAAGAGAGCAAAACAAACAATACTATAATTTTATTCAGCTTTTTCATTTTCCACCTCGTTAGGCGCTTCATTCTTCTGTTCGGAAGATTCTTCCGTAGCAGCAGCAGCTCCGAGTCCCGCCTTCTTATAAACCTTCTTCTCAGCCTTATCAAGCGAAACAACCGGTGCGAAACCAGAATCTACAGTGTTTTCTTCAGCGAATATCGGTGGCTTGCCGACTTTGTACTCAGCTGGCCGCATAACTGCGAGCTTTTCGGTTATGAGTTGCGTCCATTTGTTGAAGACTTTAAGTTCACGCGCCTTTTCCAAAGCCTTCGAATAGTAGGTTACAGCCTGTTCCTCGATAGGTTCAGCCTGCTGTTTAAGCATATCGGTGTAAATTTCCTCTTCTTCCTCGGTGAGTCCTGCTGGCGGCTCCGCATCGAACAGAGCGTCGGAGAAACTCTGATAGAGGAAACCGATTCTGTACATTCCGGCCATCATCCAGTCGTAAACCTGAAATTTCAAGACTTCGTTGTATTTTCCTTCAAGTTCTTTCATCGCAGCAACTTTTTTCTTGAGATTTTCCTCAAGCTGCTTGTCGTTCTTTCCGACGATCTTGAGCTTCAGATAAGTATTGAACTCGTCTTCGAGAAGTTTGAACTTCGCCTCAGCCGCATAAAGCATTGACTCTTCAGTCGTGACCTTCTTGGTAGCAATGTAAGCAAGTATCTTCTCGTAGGAAGCCTTAGCCATTTTCTGATTGTTAAGTTTTTCCTCGTAGATCTTTGCTATCTGATAGCGCGCCCTTGCCACAAGGTGTGTAACCGAAAGATCGTTCTCGAAAGTCGAAATAAAACTTTCGTAATTTTTAATTGCTCCTTTCCAGTCTTCAGCCTTCTGATACATTCTGCCGACGTCGTAAAGCGCCTCTTTTCCTTCTGGTTTGGACTTTTCCTCGGTGTAGTAAAGCCTGTAGTAAGTAGCAGCCTCTTTATATTTCTGAAGTTTTTCAAGAAGGAAGGCAGCGTTGAAAACCGCGTTCGATTTTTCCTTATACTTCGGATATTTGTCATAAAGCTGTTTGTAAGCCTTGACCGCCTTTTCGTGGTCATAACTCATTTCAGCGTTGTATGCAACCAGATAAAGCGACTGGGGAGCAAGTTCTGAATTAGGATATTCAGTGTAAATCCTTTCGTGCAGACGCAGAGCCGATTCGAACATCGTTGCTCTCGAATAGTTGACGGCAGCGTTGTAAATCGCTTTGTCTGCATCTTTGTTGCCGGGATTCTCCTCGACCATCCTCAGATATTCCTCGGCAGCCTCTGCATGTTTGCCTTCTTCCTCGAGCTGCTGGGCGTGTTTGAAGAGAGCATTTGCGCGGTATGTCGAGAACTCTTCCTTTGCCTTCTTTCCGGTCTTGGCCTTTGATGCAAGTCTTTCAGCAAAAATCTTGGACCATTTTGCAACATTTACCCAGTCTTTCTTAGCCGTGTAGTATGCAATAATGTCTGTAGATGCTAAAACTGCCGGCTGGCTTTCAGGGAACTCGCTGATTATACGGAGATAACGCGGCTCGGCATCGCTGTAGAGATCATGATCGTAGTAAATTCTCGCGACATTGTATGCAACAACCGGCTTATCCTCAACCTCTTTCGCCAGTTTCAAGTATGTGTCACTCGAAAAAACCAGTTTGTTCTCAAGTTTGCTGAGCGGTTTACCAGCTTTTTCGGAAGCCGGAATATTCTTTTCGTCGGAACTTTCCCAAATGCTGTTATAGCAGTAAAAAACCTGGAACGCCGCATCGTCCCTGTATTTGTCCTGATTTTTGTCATCCCTTACACGTTCGTAAACAACAACCGCAGCCTTGATGTCTCCTGAATAGAAGAGGGTATCTGCAAGGCTGTAGGTTATGTCGTATGTTTCCGAAGTGTACGGAAAATCCTTGAGATATGCTGCGTAGAAATCAGCTGCTTTACGGTATTCCGCAACAGCTCCGTCAGCATCGCCGTTTTCCTTGAGGACCTGAGCTTGTTTGTGGTGAAATACCGCCGTATCAAGAAGCGCGACCTTTGCAAGTTCCGCAGCCGCACGAACTGCCGCAGGATTTCCGCGGTTAATACGCGCCCACTCGCTTGAAGAATTGTATTTTGACGCAAAAATTTCTGTCTCTGCAGCTGCTTTGTCGAATTCACGCGCCTTGTTGCAAAGCTGAATAAGAGAATTGTGAATAACTGGCGTGTTTTCGTAGTAAGGATAATGTCCTATGATGTAGCGGTAAACCTTTTCGGCTTCAGCATACTTGTTGTTTTCGTTGAAATAACCGCCAAGCTGCTCGAACACTTCGATCTCGAATGACGGAGCTTTGAGAGGCGTAAAGTAGGCAATTGCCTTATCGGCGCTTCCCCACTCGTCGTCTGCAAAACTGATAGCAATATACTGGATAGCCTCTTTCCTCAGATTCTGACCTTTGTCAATGCCGCTTGCCCTCATGTCGTCCGCGTAGAAAAGGAGCTGCGTAAATGTCTTGACGGCATCTTCAAGACGGAACTGTCTGTAGTATGTCCAGGCCAGCTTGTAGAGTATCTGATCGTAGAAATTACTTTCTGGAAATTTTTTACCTTCCAGGTAGTGCATTTCAGCTTTTTTAAGGTCATTCTCAGCAAAATAGTAATCGCCAAGACGAAGCCTGATTTCAACATAATTCTCGCCGGCAAGGCCTTTTTCAAGAAGCGTCAGCCATACAGCTGCAGCCTTGTCGCCATGACCGGACTCTGAGTAGCAGTAACCAAGCAGATAGTATACCGAACCAATATACTCGAAATCGGGGAAACGGCGTATCATCTCAGTATAGAGCCTGATTGAATCGGAGAAATCGATTTCGGGAAGTTCCGGCTCGACATCAATTTCGTGGTTGTCAAATTTTTCGAGCGCCGCCTCATATCCTTCAGTTTTCTCGTTGTAGGCAATCATTGAACGTTCATAGTAAAGCTCTGCAAGCCTGTACATTGCATTCGGAGTGTATTTTGGATTGTCGGGATACTTTCTGATAAATTCCTCAAAAAGGATTATAGCATCCTTTCTAGCTTGAATCTCTTTAAGTTCCTGCTCAGATATAGCTTCGGAATATTTTAACTCGACAAATCTTCTTTTTTCCGCGACTTCTCTTAGAACGAGCTGTCGGAATTCCTTCTGGTATTCCCTGACGCGCCCTTCGAAACGAACGACTTCCCTAGCAAAAGCCTCGCTGTTGAAAAGATCGCTGTCAACGATCACGTTGTCCGGAGAAGAAGCAGACTTTTCCGCTTCGGCGTTCTGTGTTTCAGCCTTCTGTTCATCCGCAGAAACAGGCAGAGCCGCAAATAACGCAAATAGAAAAATCAGAAAATATCTCATTGTTCACCGTCTAAATTAAACTGGAGTTGCTGTATTTCGTTGGCTTTCTTGGTTTTGAGACGCAGGATCTCTGAAGAGGATTCCTCTTTTTTCTCCCATGCCACATCTATCAACCCGAGATCGCCCTGAAGCACAAGGTCTGCAAAGACATTGCGTGCGGTATTCATATTCGAATAAATCGCGAGTACTGCCATTTCCTCGACTTCGCGCTTTGCCCTCATAAGCTCGCTCTTGTAAGAATCGACATTGCTTCTTTCCTGCTCGTAGGAAACACGGAGATCAGCAATAATCTCTTTCATTGAGTCATTCAACCTGTCGTAGAAATCGGCAAGTTTCGCGTCAATCCTGTCAGCTTCCCTGAAAAGCGCTGCAACCTCTACAGCATCCCGTCCATCGGGGGCTTTTCCTATAACACCCTGCTGACGAGCCACAATTCCGTTAAAAGAATCCCTTATCGAATTTTCGGTTTCAATCAAAGTTCCGCCGAGAACAAGAGCGTTTTTCTCGTCGTCTATCTCTGACTGGCAGGATTCGCTTTCAGCCGAAAGCGCTTTGAACTTTTCGCGTTCCTGACTAATCTTTTCGAGAACCTCTTTTCCGTTTTTTTTCTCTATCTTTTCAGAATACGAAGCTATCAAATTGTCGAGCCTCTCAGCAAACTTCTCGACTTCCATTGAAAGACTGTGCATTTTTTCGTCAAGCTTTAGAACTTCGTCACCGTATTCTTCCGCACGTTCCCGAATCCGTTCCGGTGGAATCGAAGAAGTGTCACTTACATCAAGAAGACTACGCTTTTCGGAATCTAGTTTATCAAATTCGCCACGTTCCGTTTCCGAAAGGCTTAATCCTGCATATCCGTTTCTTGTCATAACAAGCGAATTCTTTATCACAGCAATTTTGTTTCTGAGTGTCATAGTACTTTTCGCAGCAACTTTGAGAGGCGGGAAAATAGCTGAAGAATTCTTGTTGCCGGATATCACCGAAATCTTCTTCCCGATATCGTTGATACGCTTCAACTCTTCCTCAAGTTCTATAATCGCATCGTTCAGAGCGACTGTCTCAGAAAACTTTTTGCTGTCTTGAAGTATCAACCTGACTGCCGGAGAGTATGGAAGAAGAAAATCAGAAACCTTCCCGACTCTTCCGCTTGCAAGAAAAGCCTTTCCGTCAATCGAGAAAAGCTCGTCCTGATATCGGCTGTACTTTAAAACTATGGAATTGAAAAGCTGCGAAGCCTCGCCGAATCTTCCCATTTTAACCAGCAACGTTCCTTCAAGAATTTCAGCCTGGCTTGCAACTTTTGAATACGAAGCTGTGTTCTGTACAAGACGCAGAGTATCTATCGCCTCGTTGAACATATCGCGCTTAATAAAAGCCCAGCTCAGTTCATAATAAGCCTGCGAAAAAGAAGGAGACTCGAATCTCACCCCTGTATAGTTTTCCAAAGCGCTTGTAGTGTCGTTAAGCTCGAAAGCTATTCTTGCTACAGCAAGTTCCGCCAGTTCGCGTATATTTTCGAAACTATGATATTCCGCGTTGTCTGGAAGCGCCATAATTTCTTCATAGTAAGCACGCGCCTCTTCAAGTTTTTTATCACGAAGCGCCATGACTCCGAGGAAATAACGTGCCTGCGGATAAAACGCTGCATCTTTTTGAAGCGAAGCAAAAATTTTCGCCGCTTCATCGGTCTTTCCACCAAAGAAAAGCGATTTTGCGAAATAATACTGAAGCTCCGGATCATCGGAGATACCGTTTCCACTATTTGCAAACTGATAATAATACTTTTCAGCCGCAGCATATTCGCCCAAAGAATAGTTCATAAAGATAAGTCTTGCGAGAGCCTTAACTTTAAAAGGACTGTTACCGGAAGTCACAAGCATCTCATAATAGCGAGTCGCTGAAATGTAATTTTTCTGCATAAAAAGTGATTCGCCAAGCTTGTAAAGAGCCTCCGGCTTTACTGCGTCATTGTCCGAAACCGACACTGTCACCGAATAAAAAATACTCGCGGAAGTAACAAAATCGCCTCTTCCAAAGAAGAAATCACCTCTCTTCATCTTTTCATAAGGCGACAGCTTGTAATCAGCGTCGGAAATATTAAGAGAAAGATATCTTTTTAAGTTGTTCTCCAATTCGGCATCAATCTCTTTCAAAGAAGCTTCAGCCTGATCAAGAACGCCAGCTGCCCCCACGAAAGCTTCCTGCGAATCCTCCGCTATGACAACAGTTGGAAAACAGAGCAACAACAGAAAAAGAACTTTAAGCTCTTTGATCATAACTACTCCTCTTGAGCTGAATCCCTGTTTTCAAACGTATTTTTTGTAACTTCGAAATGAACTCCGATTCTGTTTTCGAAGTCGTGCATTCCACCTTTGTCTATTGCCGAAACTTCAATTTCTACAATGTCACCTTCTTCAAGAGTGAAAGAGTGTTCCTCCGAAGCTTTTACAGAATAATCCTTCAGATAAGAGAAGAAACCGTAGCCTTTACCCTCAAAAACATAATAAACAGAAACACGGTGAGGACCTGGGACAACAGCATTGTCGTAAACCTGAATCTCTCTCTCAGTCAACTCTTCCGGAAGATCAAGCTTTTTAAACACCGGTTTGTCGTCAAAATAGAAAACAGCCGAAACAAGCTTGAAAAGAGAACCGACTTCGTTCCTGTGAATTATCGTTACTGTAGAACCGCCTACAGTTCCGCCGAGAACAGTTTCCTGAAGAATTGCAAGTCTCTGTTTTGATTTGAATATCTTGTCCTTCAAAGCATCGATTTTTTCCTCAAGAGCCCTGAGTTTAAGGTTGTAGCCCTGCTCATCTTCGTTTGCTGAATCAGTTTTAGCCGGCTCTGCAGCTTTCAGCTCTTCAGCAGGTTTTTCAGCAGTCTCTGCAGCAGATGCCGCTTCCTGAGTATTTTCGGCAGGTGCCGCTTCAGGCGCATTCTCAGCAGGCGCTGCTTCAGGTGCCTTATCAGCAGGTGCCGCTTCAGGTGCCTTATCAGCAGGTGCCTTATCAGCAGGTGCCGCTTCAGGCGCATTCTCGGCAGGCGCTGCTTCAGGTGCCTTATCGGCAGGTGTTGCTTCCTGAGTATTTTCGGCAGGTGCTTCTGCTGTTGCTTCAGCGTTGTTTTGATCCTGAGCCGGAGTCTGCGGCTCCTCAGCCCCTAAAAAAGAAAAAACTAAAAAAGATACGATCATCAAAAAAACTTTCATTTCAAACTCCGCAAAAAAAATCCAGCCATGCATAATAGGCAATAATTAAAAAAAGGCAAACTTTATACAAAAATAAAATCAAATATGGAACACATTACCGACTTTATACCCTAAAAAAAGCTCTGCCGTAGCTTTGAAAGAATTCGGGTCATCAGTAACAAAAAACCTGTCATTTTCAATACTTCCACAATTAAGCATGTGGTTTTCCGATAAAATTCCGGCGAGTTTTTTCGCCGTATAAAAAGCTGTATCAAGAATCTCAACTTTTCCACCCAAAAAATCGGAAATTACATTTCTCAGCATCGGATAGTGTGTACATCCAAGAACAAGTGCGTCCGGTGGATTCTTTTTCATTCCCGAAAGATACATCTCGATAGCCTTTTCAGTGATTTCACCTTTAAAAAGCCCCTCTTCAACCAGATGTACAAACAGCGGACAGGCTTTGGCAGAAATATCCAGATCTTTGTTGCCGCGGATAAGAGCCTTCTGATAAGCACCTGACAAAATAGTCGTATTCGTTCCGATGATGCCTATCCTTTTCAACTCCGGCCGTGTCAGAAGATATTCGACCACAGGTTCTATAACACCTATAATATTAAGATGTGGAAAACGTTCCTGCAGAAAAGAAAGAGCTGCCGCCGAGGCCGTATTGCATGCAACAACAACCGCCTTGACACCGAGAGCCATCAACAGATTGACGTTGGCAAGCGAATAGTGTTTTACCACATCAACCGACTTGCTTCCGTACGGAACCCTTGCAGTATCGCCAAGATAAAAAACGCTTTCATTAGGCAAAGCTTTTTTAACTTCATCAAAAACAGTAAGACCACCGACGCCGCTGTCAAAGATACCTACAGGATTTTTATTAAGGGAAAACACAGCACTTAGAAGAACGTGTACTTCATGAAAGGAGTAAAAATAATATTCATACCGTCAAAATCAACAATGTAGTTGAACTCAACAGAAGCACCTACTGAGAAATGACGGGCAAAAGTGTAACGCTCGAAAATCAGACCGCCGCCGACAGCAATGTTGCCGTTGTTAGTTTTATTTTCAAGAGCATTACTTCCTTTTTTATAAGTTTTTGCCAAAGCGTAATAATCAAAATTGATAATAGCACCGAATTCCCATCTCGGGTCAATCATCCATGTAACATCAACATCGAGACCGACTGCGAGCGGGCTGTAATCCTCGACCCAAGGTGAATCTTTGTGATTCTGCTCAAGATCGGCATCATTTTCTTTGGCATTAAACTGAAGCATACCGACAGAAAGCGCAATTCCGATGTTTACGACATCCTGAACAGGAATATCATAACCGAAATTGAGTCTCAAAGTCGAACCGATAGGACTTCCGGCATTGTCTCCGCCTGCTTTGCCGACATAACCTACGAGACCGCCAGAGAACTGGAGATGCAGACCTCTGAGAATCGGGTCCAGATCGTTACCTGAAACATCACCCGTAGCTTCTTCGGACTCAGCCAGCAGCGAAAAACTGACCAAAAGCGCCATAAGCAACATAAACAACTTTTTCATGTTTTCTCTCCTTAGCTTTCTGAGTTCTTAAATACGAACGGGTAGTTTACGATAACGATACCGCCGCCCTTAGGAGCAGGAAAACGAATCTTTTTAATCTGGTCAGCGACACAGCTTTCAACCGTTGCGTTGCCCATCGTGGTTCTCTGCACTTTGGAACTGCTTACTGCACCTGTTGCAGAAATTATGAAGTTGATAACGATTCTTCCGAAAAGTTTCGGATCTTTGTTAAGTTCCTTCTCGTAGCACCATCTGATCTTCGCAAGGTTTCTTCTGATGTATGCGTCAATGACAGATCTGTCAAGAGCACCCATGATGACTGCCTGACCGCCGCCAGCAGAAATATCCGAACGGCCTTTTCTTCCGATCTGACCAGCTGCCATACCGTATTTTCCACCGGCACCGCCGCCGCCACGTCCCCTTGTTCCGAGACCGCCAATTCCAAGTGCGTTACCGCCGCCGCCTGTACCGAAACCTCTTGTTCCAAGACCGCCGGAGCCGAACTGGTCAACACCTGCAAGACCCGTTACGGAACCAAGTGTCTTTTCCATGCCGGCACCAAGACCGCCGCCGCCGAATACTCGGTCGAAGCTTGCTGCACCGGATGAAAGAGCACCCATAATACCGGAGCTCTGTGCAACTTTCGCGTCAAGACCTCTTCTTGCAGAACCCTGAGCGTTTGCAACACGGCTCTTCTTGTCACCGACTCTACCTTCTTCACCGAGAGACTTTCTCTGTGAAGTAGCCTCGACAAGACCTTCTTTCGGCTTTTCAAGTTTAACTTTCTTTTCTTCTTCGATCTCCTCAACCTTTATCTCTTCTTCTTTCGTCTCAACAATCAGTTTTGCGAATCTGTTGTCGAGTTCGAAAATATCGACTTCGATAGGCGGAGTTTCAACAATCATATTGAAAACAAAACCACCGATAATAAAGATGGCAAGCAGGATTATCGCAAATGCGAAATCAAACTGCAACGCACCGCCTTTGTACTTTTCCGCAGGAGATTTCAGAGCACAGACTGAAATCTTGCCGAAATCAGCAACGAGAAGTGTCGTATCATCGATATCAACACTTGTATGACCCGAAGCGATGTACTGCTCCAAATCCGTTTTCTCTGTTCCTTTGTAAAGAGTTCCTTTAAATCCGTTTTTGAGACTTACGGAAAAATTCTGACCAGAAACTGAAGCGAAATCAAACGCATTATCAGACAAATAAGCTTCATCCACAATACAATCCGCACCGTTTTCCGTTCCCAAAGTGAACTTTTTGTCAACTTTGTGCAAATCAAGCAGGACTTTGTTGTCGTAAACGACCCTGATTTCCGGCTCCAATTTTCCTTTGGCTCCCTCGTTTACCGGCACACCCGGGATGGGAGACAAATCATAAAGCAATCTTTTTCTCATTTTTGATTCAGGCATAGTCTCGGCCTCATATAATGGTTAACATCAACATACTACTAGTTAAGCAAATCCACAGACCTTACCAACTCTTTGTTAAAATCCTGTTTGAGGTTAATCAAAGAGTTGAATTTGGTTTTGGATCTATCCATAAGGAAGGAACCCGAAGGTTTCTTGATCTGACCTTCCAACATAACATCTTCAAAATCGATGACTGTTTTTTCACGGTATTTGATAAGTCTACCTTCTTCATCAGTTTCCTGTGCAGCAAGGAACGAGAAAGAAAGCAACAAAAACAAAACAGCGACCAACTTTTTCATAGCAACGACCTCCGTCATATAAAAATCAACCCGCTTAGTGTAGCCATTACACTCGAAATATCAAATTTTCTCTTACTCAGTTTTTTCAACCGGTCTAATATTTACCTTGTCACTCAAATATTGGTTGACAATATGGTCAGCAGGCAGACTGCCACCAACCAAGGAAATATATTTTCTGAAATTTCTTTTCGCTTCAACCTGCTTGTTCATATGATCATTGTAAAGAACAGCAAGATTGAATGTTGCAACAGCATTGTTCGGATCTTTCTGGAGAACTGCAAGATACTCTTTTTCGGCATCTTCAAATCTTCCAAGCCCTCTCAAAGCCATGGCCAGCCCGATTCTTGCATTCAAGTTATCGGGGTCCTGAGAAAGAACTACCGAAAATCTTTCATATGCAGTCTCAGCATCACCGTATTTCATAGCGATAGAACCAACATTGAAGTTTGCACTTTTGTTCTTCGGATCATTCGCAATAGCACGGGTGAAGTAAAGCATCGCAAGAGAGTCATCGTTCTGAGCAGAGTAAAGAACACCACGGTTGTTAGCGATACCAGCATCATCGGACTTCAGGTTGTAAGAGTTTGTTGTTACCATCGAAGCAAGTCCGGAATCATTCTTTTTGAAGTAAATCATACCAAGGTTTTTGAGTGCATCGACATCAGCCTGATCCTGAATGAGAATCTTTCTAACTGACTGAATCGCATTGATGAAGTCACCTTTCAAAAGGTAAAAACCAGCAACCGCCGAAAGGACACCTTTATCCTTGTCGTTTTCCTTCTCGAGAAACTTTTCGCAAACTTCTATTGCACGGTTGTACTCAAGTTTGTTGGCATAAATAGCCGCCTTGTTGATGACCGGAAGAGAATATTTCGGGTCAAGTTCAAGAGCTTTGTTGTAATTTTTAACAGCATTCTGGTCATCGCCTTTGCGCTGATAAGCCAGACCAAGGTTGTAGTGAAGAATCGGAGCCGTCGGATAAGCTTCGATTGCGAGCTCGAAATTTTTGATTGCGGCATCGAAATTAACTTTACCGTCTTTTACTTCGAGAGCCTTCATACCCTCTTCTGTGTAATATTTTGCCCAATCTTCCGGTTCTTTCGGTTTTGTCTTTGCAACAGGCGCTTCTGACGACTTAGCCTGTGCAGGTTTATCTTCCTGAGCTTTCTCCGGAGCCGTTCCGCAGGAAGCCAAAATCAAGGAAAATACCAACAAGAAAGATAATACTATTTTTTTCATGATTATTCTCCCTGTTCCTGATCGTTATTTTCAACTTTTTCAGCTTTTGGCTGTTCAGCTTCCTCCGCTTTCGGAGCAGATTCTGCCGGAGCTTCCTCCGCTACCGGCGCAGCCTTAGGCTGACCAGCAGTCTTTTTAAGTTTAGCTCTTTCTTCGTCTGAAATCTTCGGGAATTTGTAATCTGTATCGATCTTTCCGATCAAAGATGATGTTTCGATCATGTCAGAAGCCGGAACGATTTCGTTTTCATCATAATATTTCCCGCCTGTAACTTCCTGGAAGAAACGAAGCTCGTATTTAGCCTTTGCAACCCACTCGTTGTAAACGGAACTTTCGTAACCTTTCTTCATTGCGGTTTCGAAGTATGTAACAGCGTTTTTCTGAGCACCGAATGCCTTTTCATCGAGGTAGTTCTTGTACTCGGAAATCTGAGCTTCGCTGAGCCACGGAGCGATAGGAGCATTGAACATCTGGTCGGTCAGATCTTTGTAAATCTTACCGATGTAGTAAAGAACCGCCGGCGTAAATCTCGGAGAGGTCGTAATCGAGATGATCTGCTCGTATTTCTGCGAAAGAGAAACAGTGAGCTCGATCTTTTTGGTCATTCTCTCCTGAGAAATTTTGTTGAACTCGTCCTTTACCTTTGCAGCTGCCTTCAAATTAGCCTTTTCATCAGGATAAAGCTCATCAGGATTTGCATCGCCGTGATGGATGATTTTGCCGTCCTCAACGTCGAAACCAAGTTGAAGAAGTTCATATCCTTTGTGCTTCTTCGCAAACGGAATATTGTCGAATTTGATAGACATATATTCATTGTATTCCGGAAGCAGTTCTTCAAGAAGTGCCTCTGCGATGATGTCTCTCGAAATCTCGTTGAGTTCAGATTTTTCTTTAAATTCAGCACCTCTCGAAATCTGGAGAATCTTGTCAACACTCTTGTAGTATTCTTTCGTGTTGTTCTGCTCTTTGTACATCTTCATCTTTGCACCGTAAAGAGCAAGGAGAGTGTTGGGTTCGCCCTTATCAACGCTTATTTTATTAACTTCACTGACAGGTTTCTTCTTGCCGGCGTCATCAATATAATAATAGTCTTTGAGACCTTTCATCTCGGTATGTTCAGCAACAAACTTGTCAAAACCTTTTTCAGCTCTGTCGTAGAAAGTTTTACCCTTTCTCATCCAGATGTAGCCGTACTGAAGAGCGATTTCAGCTTTTTCTTTGTCGTCTTTCGCATACTTATCAACAAAAAGTCTGTAGTTGTCGATAGCTTTTTCGGTTTCACCAAGGCTCTCGTAAAGAACAGCAGCGTTGTAAACAGCGTCACCTGCATCTTTGCTCTGCGGAGATTTCTCGACGAAATCGATATAAAGCTGAGCAGCTTTGTCATAGTAAGCAATTGCTTCGTAGTTCTTTGCAAGTCCGAACATGATTTTGTCTCTGTGTGGAGACTTCTTGTAAACATCGTCGGACTCTCTGAGGAACTGTTCCTGAACACGGATTGACTTGTAAAGGTCGCCGCCTTTCTGATAGTAAACGATTGCGTTGTACATAGCGACATCGTTAAACTTCGATTTCTGGAATTCGTTTACGAATGCCATGTATCTGTCAGCCGATTCAAGGCTCTTTCCGTTTTTGTGCGGAATATCAGCTGAGTAGAAAGTTGCCATTTCTTTGAATTTTTCAAGGTCGGTTTTAAGTCTGTTTCTTCCAGAAAGAAGAGCCGAGTTCTTGAGGAATTCTCTTGATTTGTTGTTAATAGCTTCCCAGTCCCTCGCCATGTTGAGAGAGTCCATGATGAGGTCAGCCGAGAACTCCGCAAGTTCGTGTCTCGGATACTTCTGAACGATCATCTCGAAAACAGGAACCGCTTTTTCAAAGTGGTTGAAAACGTAGTAAGTAATAGCCTGTTTGTAAATAATATCGACAAGATATTTCGATCTCGGGATATTTTTAATATAGGTATCACATGCCGTGATGAATTTCTGATGAAGTTCAGGAATCGGTTTTTCCTTGTTTTCATCAGCGATTTTGTCTTTTTTGTCAGCATCTTTGTCATCAGCCGCCTTTACGAGATCAGCGCTGATTTCACCAGTTTTTTCCTGTTTTGCCTTTGCAATTCTGTTCTGAGCCTCTTTCTTCGCTTTTTCCTGTTCTTCTTCAAGAAGAGCACCGAAGCAGCTTACTGCACCGTAGGAAGCATCTTCAAAATGATGACCTTTCGGGTTCATGTCGGCAACTGCCTGATACTGGTCGCCGGCTTCAGTATATTTTTTGTGGTCATAAAGGTACTCAGCGTAGTTGAAACGCATATCGTACGAAGCTTCCGATTTCGGGAAATATTTAAGGTATGTCGGGTAAAGCTCGCCGACAATCTTCCATGTTTCAGCCGATTTCGTCTTTCTTGCTTCGTTGTGGTAGTCAACGGTAAGAATTCTGAGAGCAGCTTCTGCCGTCTGCTGTGCGCTTTCGAGTGTAGCTTCGTCTTTTTCGTTTGCCTTTACCCAACGTGCGTTTTTGTCAGCATAATTGGCAACGAGAACGATGATCTCCTTTCTGACGGCATCTTTGTTGTTGAGCTTTTTGTAGCACTCAACAATCTGTTTCTGCCAAGTCGGACCTTCCGGTCTTTCCGGAGCTTCCTGCTGCAACTTTCTGTAAATTTTGATAGCTTCTTCAGATCTGTCCTGATCGAAGTAGATCTGCGCAAGTCTTTTAAGAACTGCGATGAAGTATTTCTGTTCTTTGACGATGTTTTTGAAATATTTTTCAGCTTCGTCAACAGAACCTGCTTCAGCATACGGAGCAACCATGTCGTTAAGAGCATCTTCTTTGAGCGACTGGTCGTTGATTTTTTCAGCAACTTCAACAACCTGCTGGAAAAGTTTTACCGACTGCTCGTATTCACCGACGTTGTACATACACCATGCATATTTATAAAGAGCGAATCCGTAGAATTTGTTATCCGGATACTTGTCAATGATGGCTTTGTAGTTCGGTATAGCTTTGAAAACGTTGTTGTTGTTAAAGAAGTATTCACCCATTTCGAAGTAAGCATCGGATGCAAACTTCGAGTTCTGGAACTTCTCGACAACAAGTGTGTAGTAGCGGACAGCTGCAAGAGCCTGACCGGTTTCCATAAGGTTGGAAGCCATGAAGAAGTAAACCTCGTCCAGATTCTGGAATGTCGGATACTTCTTTATAATGTAATCGCAGACTTCGATTGCTTTTTTGTTCCAGTCAAGCGAAGCCTCAAGGTTAAGCTCTGGCATAGGAGCGTTCGGATCGTTCATTTCGTAGTACTTATCAATCTTTTTGTTGTACTCGTCCATGATGACGGCCTTGATGCCTCTTGCTTTCTCCCAGTAAAGTTCGGCAAGACGTCTGTAAACCTCAGCCTTTCTCGGACCTTCAGGATAATCCTTTATGAGATCATTAAGCTGTTTGATAGCCTCGTCTCTTTTTTCCATCGATCTGCTGTCGGTTTTGACATCATTTGTCTCGATACGCGCCTTTGCCGGACCGTTGGAAGTTGTTGTTTCGTCATCTCTTTTCTTTCTCTGCGCCGAGAGCGTCATAGTAAAGGAAAGAACTAACAAAACCGCTAAAAAAACTCTCAGTGTTTTGTTATTTAACATTTTCAGAAACCTCTAACTAATTTACCAAATTACTCTTTGCACAAATTGTCGACATTGAAGAAGTAGTAGCCGAGTTCGTCTTCCCAGTACTCGCCGTCAAACGGGAAATAGTAGGAATTCTGCGGAACAGAAGGATTCATCTCAGTCTTCTTCTGAACTGTCTCTTCCTCTTCCTTTACTTCCTTGCCGTAAAGCTCTTCTTTTTCGAGAGAAGATTTCATACTATCTGTCATCTCGAAACGTATTGCTCTCATATCTGCGATGAGCTGACCAAGTTCGTTATTGAGATTCTGTACTCTCTGAACAAGCCATACGCCGGCTTCGTTTCTGAGAGTAGTCAGCTGATACATCATTTTTTTGGAGACATCCTGAGCAATAACGCTGTTTTTGAAAGATTCCGGAGATTTTTCAATAATAGTGAGCTCTCTTTCTACCTCTTTGATGTGATTATATTTTCTTACGAACAGAGATTCGGTAAGGATGGTCCTGAGAACAGCTTCCGGAAGTTCGGTATTCTCGCCTGCCTGAGCCTGTTTGTACATTACAAGGAGTTCCTTATAAATGTCGAGACCTGTCTTCGTGGAAACATTTTCAAGCCATGAAGCCATTTTCTTCTGATAGTCCGGATAAACACCAAAGAAGTAGTCGATTACGTTGTTTACTTCGTCGTACTGGCAGAGGTTGTAGTAAGTAACAGCCTCAACAATGTTTACTTCCGGGAAGTAAATGTCGGTGAAGAAAGGTGAGCGGAGCGTTACAACTGTACCAAGTGTCGAATCAAATCTTCCGATCATGAGTGAAGCCCATGTTCTTGCAAAGAGTGACTCGAACCACTGAGCATTGTCTCTTCCGACGTTCGAGAAGTAGTTGAGCGCTACGTTGAACATCGCGAGCTTGTTCTGCGACTGCCATGCAGCTGCGTAGTAAAGTTCGCCGAGTGCAAGTTCAGCCATACCTTTCAGCTTTTTGATGTCGGTACCGATATATTTGTCATCCGGCATCTCTTTGATCTCGGTGAAGCTCTTCATTGCGTCTGCAAACATCTGCTGACGAACCTGAATGACTCCGAGGAAGTATTTCGCTTTCGGGTAGAAGGAGCTGTAGTCCTTAACCTGCGAGAACATTTTGAGTGCCTGCTCGTCCTGGCCGTTGTAGAAGTTGATTTTGCCGAGGTAGTAAGTCAACTCGTTGGCGAACTTCTTCGGGAGAGCTTCATAGTCAACGTTTGAAAGGACTGCAAAAAGAACCTTTTCATCTTCCGTTTTGTAGGTAACGGCAAGAAGTTTAAGAAGGCTCGATACGAAATAGTGCGATTCCGAACCTTCGAAAAGGATTTCAGCAAGCTGATATTCGGAAGCCTGGTAAAGCCCCATTCTGAAAAGAGACTCTGCATAGTAATATCTTGCGGTATCGTGCAGTCTGTCCCATTCCTGATTTTTCATAATCGCATAGAAACCGACAGCAGAAGTAAAGTAGTCTTCGCTGTTGTATGCGTTTACGACTTTTGTGATCGCTTCCGGCATACCTTCAACGAGAGATGCATCGATCTTCTCGTATTTTTTCATTTCCTTTTCGCGGACAGTAAGCTGCGACGCACAGGACGTCACAAGCATCACCGCGAAGGAGATAAGAACAAGAGTCAGTATTTTTTTCATAGTACCACCCCACTACTTAGCAAAGGGAAGGAACATGCTTGCATTGATCGTGAACAAAAAGTCTGACTTGAGATATGACGAACTGCCGCCTTCCTGTTTCGGGCGTTTATCCTTCATGATGAACCAGTCGAAATTCAAGCTCAGACTTGCGTTTTTACCCAAGAAAATTCTCGGAGCGAAACCAACCTGGAACGCTACATTGTTGTTGTTCATTTTCTTGACGCCTTCGCCTTCCGCAACTGTTCTATAGTAGTAAACACCTACTGAAGCATTAAGGTCATACTTCGGAATGAAATCACCGAAAACGCTGAGTTTGCCGTAGAAAGGAGTGAAAACGGCACTTGCACCGCCGGTAAGCATAAGGTTGCTTTTCGCAACATAAGCATCAGCTTCCTTAGCCTGTTTGAGGGTTTCATTTTCCCACGAAACAGCGCCGTAGAGGAAACGTGCCTGCAAAGCGATGTATTCGTTGAAGTGATAAGCCGCTCTGATGCCGACTGCAAGAAGATCTTCCCAGTCGCCGCATGCGAAACCGATGTCGATTCCAAGCTCAAAACGTCCGTCCTTCGTGAAGTCTTTCTTCTGAACAACTTTGATCTGTTTTTTCTTTTCAACATTAAGGTCTCTGAGCTCTTTCTCAGACTCAGAATCAGCAGCCGATGCGTTGACATCAAGCTGTGCGGTCTTCGGTGCATCAGCATTCTGAGGAGCTTCGGCAGCAGGTGCCTCGCCGTCTTCAGCCGGTGCTTCTGCAGCAGTAGGATCTTCAGGACCGGCAGCTCCGCCGTCTAAATCGAAAAGATCATCTGCGAAAACCTGAAAAGAAACAAATGCGAAAAAAGCAAGTGTTAAAGCGACTAATTTACTGTGTTTCATGACTCCTTACCTAAATAGAATTGTTAAACCACCAAAAAGTCGGAAAGCAACTTAGCGGATTTGAAAATAATGTCAAGAATTTTCAGGAAGACGGATAACTTTTTATCCTATTGATAATACTAAGTTTTTCGAGCACTCAATTCTTTAAGCCAATTTTTTGCACTGCTTTTTTGATTCAAAGAGCGTTACACCGCTTCAATGACCGACAGAAAAAAATCGACATTTGACAAAAGACGACTGAAAAAATTTCCGCGGGAAAAATTGTCATATTCAAACGCAAAAGCAAGAGCAACTACCGAAAGAAAAACTGACGAAAAAGCAAGTTCTTTTTCACAAAATTCAATTTTTCCGTTTTCTGAAAGTTTTGCCGCAAGCGATGTCAATTTTTCAACGCGCCGTAGAACACTTTCCGCAAGTTCGGATTTTTCCTGACCGGCAAGAATAGATTTCACAAGCCGCTCGGAAGTTCCGTCTGTCGTTTTTTTCACAACTGCGGCAATCTGAATCTGGCTCGTTCCTTCATAAATAGATGTTATGCGCGCATCTCTGATAAGCCTTTCGGCCGTGACTCCGCGCAAATAACCGGTTCCGCCGTGAATCTGGAGAGAATCGCCGGTAACTTTTTCTGCCGTAACGGCCGCAAAAAATTTGACGAGAGCAACCAGAAACTCAACTTCATTTTTTATAACGCGTCCTTTTTCGGCAATTCCTGAACTTTGCTCTGAAGCAGAAAACTCAAGCATCGAATCGTACTTTGAAGCCGCAAAATAAAGCAGCAGCCGGAGAGCAGCTACACTTTCGTTCATCTGTTCAAGCATCACCGCGACCTGAGGAAGTTCAGCGATTTTCTTTCCGAACTGAATCCTGTGCTCGGCATAATTTCTCGCTTCACCCAAAGCCGCTTCGGCGATTCCCAAAGCCTGAGCCGCAACAGAAAATCTCGCGGAGAGCAGAAGTTCAAGCGTATATTTCACAAGACCGAACCTTCGCTTTCCCAAAAGTTCGCACTTTGCATTTTCAAAGCGGATATCGCATGTCGGAGAACCGCAGATTCCGTGCTTCTCTGCAACTTTTACGATTTTGCAGTTGTCATCCGCACCCTTTTCGCGGATAAAAAGCGAAAGTCCGCGCCCGCCGGAAACCCCTTCTTCGCTTCTGGCGAGAACAAGCATGATATCGGCGCCTCCGTTCGTCACGAAATGCTTCGAACCGGTAAGATACCACGAACCGTTTTCTTCGCGTGCTTCCGTTGCGACAGCCTGGAGGTCACTCCCCGCCCCCGCTTCAGAAAGTGCCATCGCACAGCTCAGTTTTCCACTCGCAATCCCAGGAAGAATGCGCTTTTTCTGCTCCTCGCTGCCGTACAGATATATGAGCTGACCGACTTCAGTCAGTGAAACCAGAGTCATAAGCGATGCGTCGGCGCGCGAAATCATCTCGATTGCCGCAATGTCGAAAAGTTTTGGGAGCGATTTTCCGCCGTAAATTTCGGATAAAACGGCTCCGAGATAGCCGGCATCCTTCAAATTTTCTATATTTTCCAGCGTTTCAGACGGCAGAATTACCGAATTTCCTTCAAGTTTCACCCCGGTTTTATCTACTTTTGCGGCATTAGCCGCGATTTTTTCACCGCAGACTTCACCGATTTTGACAAGAAAATCTGAATATTTTGCGGTGTCTGCCGAAAAAAGTGAGAGTGAATCTTTGATTTTGTCACTGAAAAAATTTGTCATTTTTCCTCACGGCTTCAGTTCTATCAAAGTGATTTCAGGTGTTGCGCCGAATCTGACAGGCGGCCCCCACGAACCGGTTCCGCGGCTGACGTAAAGTTTCGTGCCGCTCTCAAGCTCATAAAGTCCAGCAAGATATCTGGTGGAAATTTTCACAAAAAGCGTAAACGGAAAAATCTGCCCGCCGTGGGTATGCCCCGAAAGCATGAGATCAAAATGCGACGAATCACCATCTTCAAGTTCAGGTCTGTGCTTCAGATAGATATTGAAATTTTCGTTTTTGAATTGTTTCAGAACTTTTTCGTCCTCGTGGTAAAAAACATTTGCCTCTTCCGCGCTTCTGTCCATCACACCGCCGACCACGATGTTGCGCCCGATATTCTCAACCCTTCCGTCCATGAATTCAAAACCGTTCTGCTCGATAAAATCCATGCAGTCAAAGTAGCCGGTATAAAATTCATGGTTGCCGCTTATCGCGTATTTTCCCATCGGAGCTTCGATTTTTTTCATGATTTCCGCGATTTTCAGCGGGTTTGCAATTCCTTTGTCCATGTAGTCACCGGTAAAAAGGACAATATCGGGTTTCAAATCATTTATCATCGGGACAATTTTTTCGGCAAAACGCTCATCAATCACGCGGCTGAAATGAATATCGGAAATCTGAACAACTCTTGTATATTGTTCGATTTTTTTACTATCAACCTCAACATTTTTCACTACAATGTTCTGTGCCAGCAGCCATCCTGCGGCTACTGTATTGAAAGCGATCAGCGTAATAACGGCCAAAACAATCTTTCTTTTGCCAGGAGAAAGGTGTTTTTCATACAAATCCGTGAAAAAACGGCGCGCAAAAATCATAATTTCGCAAAAGATCCCGTATGCGACAAAGACAAAAAGAAAGGTGAAGTAGAAATAAATCACAAGCGAGACAACCTCTGCGGCCTTCGTGTTGAGAAAAGTTCTTTCTTTAAAAAGGGCAAAACCTGCCAGATTGACAATATACAGCAAATTCAGCAGTTTTTTAAATTGCTTCAGTCCAGGAAACGCTTTTATCAAAGCAAAAATCAAATATTTTGTCATCAGAACAGCGGCTATAATTACTACCGCCGCGAAAGTGAGCATCTTAACCCAAGTCATCATTCCTCCGGCAGAAAAATCTGGAAACAATAGAAAATAACCAAATAAAATCAAATAAAAATCATCAATCACCGAATTAGATTGTAGAAACGTGACCTGACATGTTTCACATCGTCAGGCGTCTAATTTTTTTATCGGCACGAACCGCCGCCGCTCTCTAGATTCCTTAGACACCTTAAATTCCCTAGATTCACTATTGATGCGGCGGCAGATAGCAAAGAATTGCGGCGACGGCAGTATCCACGCTTACCAGGTAATAATAAGATCATCGATGCAGAAGCGGTCGATATCGGAGTCGACACTGCTGTCTTTTGCGTACCGGAATGTCAAAGTGTGGATTCCTGAGGTAAGATCAAAGTTTTGCAGAGTCCAGTTTTCCCATCCTGATATTCCGTTGCTGGTCAGAGCATCAGTTGTTTCATCAACATCAAGGTGGAATATATCCCAGCCGTATTCTCCTGATCCTTTTATGTAGAAAGAGAGTGTACCGGCTGACGGCATATTTACGGTAACCGTCATTTCAGCAGTCGAGCTGCCGACATTGTAATTGTTTGAGCACATTGCATAACTTCCGGTCATTGCTCCGAGAGCAGTCATTCTCTCCCAGTGATATTCGGCAGAGTTGTCTACCGAAACAGCTCCGGAAGAGGTGTCGTCTCCGCCGTTTTCAAAACTCAATATAACTCCAGGCCGGCACTGTGAACCTGTCCAGAAATAGCCGGAATTGCATCCGCAGGTATATTCCGTTAAACTTGTCGCGCCAAGGCATTCACCTGTTGAATTGGGATCACTGCCGCACAAATCACACGGATTTACACATTTCCTTCCGTTCCAGAAATAACCGGAATTACACTCTACCGCGTTTCTGACACATACGAAATTGAAAGAATGGTTCATGGTGGTGGTGTATATGGTATCCATTTCTGAATTTTCAATATGGAAAGGCCCAATCATTGATGACAATTCGTCCGACGGATCATTCAAATACGATGATGTCCAATACCATGGATGGTAAGAATCAAATGCGGATGATGCCGGATCCAGTGCCGGATCAAAAACAGAGAGCATTTCGTTGATATTCGGCAGTCTCCAGTCTGTGTATCCGGCATATTCAAGACCTTCACAGTATGCAAGAGCATTCTGCCACGTACTTCCAATCCCGTGATTAGTCCACATGAAACCGGTTGTTGTATCCTTTATAATATCGTAGCCGTCCACCGTTGTTCTGACGAAATGATATTTGGTAAGAGTCGTTCCTCTGACACAGCGGACCGGTTGTTCTATATTTTTGTTGTTGACATCGAATTGAGCTGCGGTATCGACTACTCCTTCTGAGTAATCAAGTCCGTTTTTATCGATTGTCCAGAATGATGTTTTATGGTTCCATGCATGAGAGTAAGGTGTGTCGGGGAAATATTTTTCATCGATAAACGGAGCCTCTCCTTTACCCAAATCAACAAGAGAGAAAAGTTCATGGATTGTCGGAAGTCTCCAGTCATCATGTCCGCCGTATTCAAGGTCTGAGCAGTATGCTACAGCGTGAGCCCAGTTATATTTTTCTGCCGGTATGGTCTGCTGCCACTCAAGACCGAGGTTGTTGTCGATAACTGTCTTTTCAGCCGGAACCGTTCTGTCGATTGAGAAATCTTTCGGAACACATGTTCCGAGTTCGGCATACTGTGTATCCTGACCGTAAAGATATTCGCCTTCTGCCGGACATGCAGTTGTGCTGATATCAATAACATCATAGTGAAAAGTCTCACTATAGCCTATGAAATCACCTTCGCCGGCACAAGTTTTTGCACCGGTGCAGATATTGCCGAAAGAAGTCTTTCTGCACATCGCACCGTTCCAGAAGTATCCGGTTTCACATTCGCAAGTATAAATATCGACATCTTTCGGTTCGCATTTTCCTGTTGTGTGTGACAAAGCCATGCATGGTTCGGCTACACAAGGATCTGCAACACATTCAGAGCCGTTCCAGAAGAAGCCTTCATCTTTGCAGCCGCAGGTGTATTTCTCTTCGCTTACCGGTGTGCATATTCCGTTTGACGAAGCGACAGAGCCGCACAAATTCGATGTACACGGATTGGAGAGGCACTCTGAACCGTTCCAGAAAAGTCCTTCGCCGCAGAGATCGGATCTGACACATTTTACAAAATTGTGATTGGTTAATGCATTCGAAGCGATGTTTATAGAATTATCTCCTATATATGCACCTTTACCATAACTTGAAGACCAATAGTACCAATAGCGCGCATGTTCCGGAAAATCTGATGCCGGAGTTGTAGAACGCTCAAAGTCGATAAGAGAACCCAATTCCCTGATATTCGGAAGTCTCCAGTCTCCGTATCCGGCGTAAGTCAGTTCCTCGCAGTATTTAAGAGCCTCTTTCCAAGTTTTATTTTCCTCATACCCTTTCTGCCAGTAAAGATTTGTAACGCGATCTTTGACTATCATTACTTCCCCGTTGATCTCAATTTCCTCGAAATCATTGTCAAGCTGAGCAGTTCCTCTGACACAGCGCACAGAAACAATACCAGAGCCAGGTGAAATAAGTTCAAATGAGTCGCTCGAGCCCCAGCCTGTCGAGTTACCGTAGTCATGTGCAAATATCTGGTCGTCATCTTCGACAAAAGATGTTGTAGATGACCAGAAAGGAGCCCTACCGTAATGACTGTAACTAGGCAAATCAGGATTTTTATCAAGGAAATCAAGAGTTTCCCACTCTTTCATAGTCGGAAGCCTCCAGTCGTTATGACCGCCGTATTCCAAATTGTCGCAGTATGCTTTTGCAACATCCCATGTGTAAAATTCATACTTTGGAATATCCTGCTGCCATTCAAGTCCGGTATTGTCATCCACAACAACGACCTCGGTTTTGCTTTCACTGTTGACATATTCATACGTAGAGTAGCTCGGTGCGATGCAGTATCCGGACAACGAGTAGTGAGCATCCTGACCGTAGAAATCTTCTCCTTCATTCGGACATGTCATTTCACCGTTTTCGTCGTAACAAAGTGTTGACCAGTATGTGCAGATGTTTGCATAACTCGGTTTTTCAGGTCTGCATCCTGCTTTACCTTTCCAGTAGAATCCATCTTCGCATTCGCATGTGTAAGGCATTGCTTTGTTCTCGCTGTTGCTGGTGCAGATATTATTCGAGTGGGCAACATTCGCGCAAGGATTGCTGTCGCAGATATCGCCTGCAACGCATTCGTCGTCGTGGAAATAATATCCTTCATCACAGATGAAATAACATTCCTTTGAACTTGTCATCACATTGTATGTTGCAGTTGTCTCGGGCAGCCACTTTCTGCCGTTCCAGGTCTGGGTAATGTAAGGAACTTCGTTCCAGAGCGAGTTGGCAGGTCTGCCGGTGCATTCTGCTATTCTTGTATTTGCTTCACAGATTTTGCTTTCTTCGTTCCAAGTGTAGTTCTCTTTACATTTGTAGCGGCATTCCGTTGTGGAGGCCTCAGTGTCATATACCGGATCATCGACCGAAGGTGTCCAGTCTGAACCTGTGTATGTCTGCGTGATTTCAGAAGCTATGTTCCAAACCGCGTACTTCGGAAGTTTTTCGACATCACACGGAGTCTTTCTTGTCTGCGGAACACATGCGCCGTTCTGCAGCATGTAGTTGTCTCTGCATTTGTAACGGCAGTTTTCAGTTGTCGGAGTTTCACCGTAAAGACCGGCAAGCGACGGAAGCCACTCGCTTCCGCTCCAGGTCTGAGTGATGCTTTCAACTGAGTTCCATTCAGCATTATCCGGAAGTCCGGTGCAATCTCTTTGTCTTGTTGCAGGAACGCAGGATTTCTGGTCATTGGAAACAGTGTAGTTTTCAATGCACTTGAAGCAGCATTTTTCAGTTGACGCATTGTCACAGTAGGATGCTGTCAGTTCAGGCGTGTAAATTGTTCCGTTGTAAGTCTGCATTATGCTCGAAACAGTGTTGTAGACCGCATGATCGGGAAGTCCGGTGCAGTTTGCAGTCTTTGTCGCGCCGACACATGCAGTGCCGTCCCATTCGTAGTTTTCATCACATGTGAAGTAGCATCTCGTTTCGTCTGCCGTTGCGCTGTAAGTTCCGGCTGTTGGCGGGAACCACTCTGTTCCGTTCCAAGTCTGGGAGATAGCGCTGTACTGGTTCCAGTGTGCGTGATCTTTAAGACCAGTGCACTGCTGGCCTGTCTTGGTGTTGGCTACGCACAGCTTGCTGTTGTTATCCCACTTGTACTGGTCGTTTTCCGCGATGCAGTGGAAGCGGCATTCCTGCGCGTTGCCGTCGGTTGCATGGATTCCTGTCGTTGCCGGTTGCCATGTCGTGCCGTTCCAGGTCTGCTCGACTGTATCGTAGAACCACTGTGCATTTGCCGGAAGTCCAGTGCAGGCAACAGTCTGTTTCTTTGCGACACATGAGCCGTTTTTAAACTCGTAGTTCTCTTTGCAGGTGTAGCGGCATTCAGTCTCGCTCGAAGTTTCACTGTATATCAGATTTACCGCAGGTGTATATTCCGAACCGTTCCAAGTCTGTTTTATCTGTGAAACTGTGTTCCAAACCGCATTGGCAGGAAGTGTTCCGCAGGTTACGATCTGTGTTCTCGGTTCGCATATCGTGCCGTTCCATACATAGTTGCTGTTTTTGCATTTGAACCTGCACATAGTGGAGGAAGCTGATTCGCTGTAAATTCCGTTGAGTTCAGGAAGCCATGAGGAGCCGTTCCACGTCTGTGTTATGCTTGAAGCGGTGTTCCAGACTGCGTTTTCCGGAAGTCCTGTGCAGTTTCCGGGCTGTGTTGCTGCCTGACATTCGCCGTTTGTCCAGTTGTAGTTGGTTTTGCAGGTAAATACGCAGCCTTCATTTGAAACTGACTGGTGATGTCCCTCTGTCGAAGGTGTCCACTCCGTACCGTTCCATGTCTGCGAAACTGTCGTCTCTCCGACCCACTGAGCATTCGCCGGAAGCCCTGTGCATGCGTTGGCGGGTTTCGTTCCCGCTTTGCATTCGCCGTTCTGCCATTCGTAGTGTTCCTTACACTTGAAGTGACACTCGTTCTCAGACGCTTCTTCCTGATATGTTGCTGTCGTAGATGGTACCCAGTTTCCGTTTATAAATGTCTGTTTTATGCTTGAAACTGTATTCCACTGTGCATTCTGAAGAAGTCCGGTGCAGTTTGCTATCTGTGTTGCAGCTTCGCAGGTTGTGCCGTTCCAGTTGTAGTTTTCCTTACATTTGTAGCGGCAGTAAGCAGGATTTGACTCGGTATTGTAGCTGCCTGCTGTCGTCGGAAGCCACTCAGAGCCGTTCCATGTCTGCGAAATGCTTGAGTAGAACCATTCAGCGTTGTCGGGAAGGCCTGTGCAGTTCTGACCGGTCTTCGTGTTTGCAACGCATGCGTTGTTTTCCCATTTATATTTATCACCTTCGTCAATGCATCTGAAGTGACATTCGTTTTCGATTGCGCCTGTGCTGTGAGTTCCGTTTGTTGTCGGAGCCCATGACGCGCCGTTCCAGGTCTGCTCTATCGTAGCATAGTGCCATTCTGCATTTGCAGGAAGTCCTGTGCATGCAGCTTCCTGTGTCTCGGCAACGCATATCTTGTTTTCGCTGTCCCAGTTGTAGTGTTCCTTGCAGACAAAGCGGCAGTTTTCTTCACTCTGAGTCTCGTTGTATTCCGATTCTGCTGATGGAATCCAGTTCTCGCCGTCCCATGTCTGCGAAATCTTCGAAACTACGTTCCAGTCTGAGTAAGGAGTTTTGTCGGAACAGTTCTCGATTCTGGAAACCGGAAGACATTTTTCTTCGTCTGCATCCCATTTATAGTTGGTTGCGCAGATAAATCTGCATT
>Ga0265299_10000609_pt1 | contig 43895 bp, 42 predicted proteins | sample AusTroGonzalo_MG_4_FD_193485 | JGI IMG/M metagenome (GOLD analysis project Ga0265299, IMG submission 193485) | Bovine rumen microbial communities from tropical cattle in Woodstock, Queensland, Australia - Gonzalo_02 | ecosystem: Host-associated > Mammals > Digestive system > Stomach > Rumen ...
TTAATATGTTAAAAGACCAATTTAAGTTACAGGAAAAGAATTATAATAAAATAAATACTGAAAAAAAAAATGAAACAGGGAGAAATAAAATGGAAAAACCGATAGTTTCAGTAATTTTACCCGTATATAATGTTGCTCCGTATTTAAGACAATCATTGGACAGTCTGATTAATCAAACTTTAAAAAATATAGAAATTATATGTGTTGATGATGGTTCAACGGATGAAAGCGGAAAAATACTTGATGAATACAGCGAAAAAGATACAAGAATAAAAGTTATCCATAAGAAGAATGGGGGAACAGGTGCTGCGAGAAATGACGGTTTAAAACTTGCAACAGGAGAATGTATAGGATTTGTTGATCCTGATGACTGGGTTTTGCCGAATATGTACGAACGGCTTTATTCAATACTGAAAGAGAAAAATCTTGATATTGTTATGTTTACACCTGATGTATTCAATGATGAAACACAAAAACACGAAGGTTTTTTGTATTTTCAAAACTCTAATTTCCCTGACTTTTTAGATAACAGAATTTTTAGCAAAGATGAAATTTCACCTTTTTCATATCCGATTTGTGTATGGAATAAACTTTATACCAAAAAACTTTTTGACGATAATAACATAGATTTTGCAGAAGGTTTGGATTTTGAGGACCATAAGGCTATTTTTAAATCGCTTTTTACTGCAAAACGAATATATTTTATTCGTGAAAAACTTTATGTGTACAGACATTCAAGAAAAGGCTCTATTTTATCTGACAATGATACAAGAATGTTTGACCATATAAAGATATACGATATTGTCGAAAATATTTTAAAAGAAACAAATGACTGGGAAAAATTCCATTTCGATTTTCTGAAATACAAAGTTCATAATCTTTTATACTATTATTCAATGATAAAACCGCAATATAAAAAAGATTATTATACCAAAATGGTTCATTCGCTGCGCTCTACGCCTATGACAGAAGAAGAAATAATTGAATTAAGCAAAAAATATCCGGATTTAAATAAAATATTGCAAAGAGGAATTGCTTCTAAGATTAAGCAAAAAGTGAAGAAAATCTTAAAAAAAGATAATTAGCCGATTAAATTATTTTTAACATTTTGGTGCAAAAATTTGGCTGTCATGCTAAAATCAAAGCAATTGGAGAAATTTTATGATAACAAATGAAGAAGTAAAACATGTTGCAAAATTAGCAAGACTTGAACTTTCCGAAGAAGAAACGGAAAAATATTCAAAACAATTAGGTGAAATTTTAAAGTACGTTGAACAAATGAATGAAGTTGATACAACGGGCATTGAGCCTATGCCTCACCCGATACCTGTCATTAATGTAATGCGGGATGATGTTGTAAAATATGAACAAACAAAAGATGAATTAATGGCAAATGCACCCTGTAAAGAAAACGGATTTTTCAAAGTTCCGAAAATAAGTAAATAAAATACAGTTAAGAAAGAATGGTATGACAAAATATATATTTATAACCGGAGGGGTTGTTTCTTCTCTCGGAAAAGGGATAGTGGCTGCAAGTTTGGGAAAACTTCTGAAAGCAAGAGGTTTCTCTGTTGTAATACAAAAATTTGACCCGTATATTAACGTTGACCCCGGAACTATGAGTCCTTTTCAGCACGGGGAAGTTTTTGTGACGGATGACGGGGCGGAAACAGACCTTGATTTAGGACATTATGAGAGATTTACCGATACAAATTTAGGTCATATAAATAACGTAACTTCGGGCAATATTTATCAGACGGTTATACAAAAAGAAAGACGGGGAGATTACCTCGGCGCAACAGTTCAGGTCGTTCCTCATATTACAAATGAGATAAAAGCAAGGCTTTTGCAGGCTTCAAAACAGTTTGACCCTGATTTTTTGATTACCGAAATCGGAGGTACAATAGGTGATATTGAAAGTTTGCCGTTTATTGAAGCTATAAGGCAGTTCCGCTCGGAAGTCGGCTACGGTAATTCACTTTCAATTCACGTTACATTATTACCTTATTTGCCTACCTCGGGAGAAATTAAAACCAAACCGTCACAGCACAGCGTTGCGACACTGAGAAGTTATGGTATTCAACCGGAAGTTCTTGTATGCAGAACTTCGCATGCTATTCCAAAAAAAGAATTGGAAAAATTGGCACTCTTCTGTTCTGTTTCAAAGGATGCGGTTATTGAGTGCCGTGACATGAACAGTATTTATGAAGTTCCTCTGGCACTTGAAGAACAAAATCTTGCAGGAGTTGTCCTTAACAGGCTAAATGTTGCGGATAATCGTGACCCTGACTTAAAAGACTGGATAATGCTTAATGACAGAATAAAAAATCCGCAAAGGACTTTCAGGGTTGCAATTGCAGGAAAATATACCGAGTTGTCTGATGCTTACATATCTGTCGTAGAAAGCTTAAAACATGCGGGATATGAACACAATGCCAAAATAGAAATTAAGTGGATTGCGTCAGAAAAATGCACTGACACAGAAAAAGCTAAGGAAGAACTGAAAGATACAGATGCGCTTGTTGTTCCCGGCGGATTTGGAGTAAGAGGTATTGAGGGCAAATTAAACGTTATAAGATATGCAAGGGAAAATAATTTACCGTTTTTGGGATTATGTCTTGGCATGCAGTGTGCCGTTATTGAATTTGCAAGGAATGTTGTGGGTTTGGAAAATGCTAACAGTACCGAATTCAATGAGGGTACGCCTTATCCTGTAATTGACCTTATGACTGAACAAAAACATGTCAGCGGTTATGGTGCAACAATGCGTTTAGGCAAGTTTGAGTGTCACGTAAAAAAAGACACGAAAGCATACGGCGTTTATGGTGAAGAGGTTATATACGAACGTCACCGTCACAGATATGAATTTAACAATGAATTCAGACAAAGAATAGAGGAAAAAGGTTTGGTAATCTCAGGTGTTTCTCCGGACGGAATGCTGTGTGAAATGGTAGAAATTCCCCAAAATGACTGGTTTGTTGCCTGTCAATTTCATCCTGAATTCAAATCAAGACCTGAAAGACCACATCCGTTGTTTAGAGGTCTGATTAAGGCTGTTGCAAAGAAAAAAGGAAAATAGATGAAATACACAAGTTGTGATTTGACAGAACATGGTTTGGTTTTTGATGACAAATCAATTAAACTTTGCTTCGGTCAAACAATCGAAAATATCCAGCCAAAAGAATTTATCCCTAATTATAACGGAGAGTTATTAAATCTTGAAAGATTTTTTGCACTGAAAAGATTTTACAGAAAAAAGATGAAAGCAGGCTCTTTGGATTGTTGTGGCTGTCCGCATCTTGAAGAAAAAGAATATGATGAAGAAGATTACATAGACACAATAATTTTTAATCAGGGCAATATTTGCAATTCGAAATGTGTGTACTGTCCGACAGCCCAAGACACAAATAAACCGTACAGATACAGTGTTTATCCTGTAATCAGGCAGCTTGCGGACGGAGGATATTTAAGAAAAGGCGGAAGTATGACAATTGCAGGCGGGGAGCCTGTGATTGCAAAAGATTTTCATGACTTACTGACTCTTTTTCTTGATTTGGGTTTTGAAAATATCAAAATTCTGACAAACGGAATACTTTATTCTGATTTAATAACAAGGGGGGTAAAACAGGGAAGTGTTAATCTTTTAATTTCCTTAGATTCCGGAACCCCGGAAATGTACAGATGGATAAAGGGGTCGGATTCGTTTAATTTTGTTTGGGACAATATTAAAACTTATGCTGAACACCAATGCAGTCCGAATCTTGTGAAAACTAAGTATGTAATAATTCCGACAATTAACGATATCAAAGATGAGGTAACGAAATTTTTGGATAAAGTTAAAGAAAACGGTGTTTCTGCAGTTGTCTTTGATGTTGAAAATTTTTGGTATATTGAAAACAAAAACACTATACCGAAATCCTTAAACGATTTTCTTAAATTTACCGCAGAAGAAGCAAAAAAACGAAATCTTGCTTATGAGCCGATTGGCAGAGCGTCAAAGATATTTGAGAAAATGGATGAAAAAATTATTTAGAGAAACTTCAAAAACCTGAAATCAGAGCATATTTTCAATATTTTTATGCTTTTTTCTCCAGTTTTTTATAACTTTAACGTTTAATTCAAGAAAGATTTTTTTATCAGCAATTTTTTCAAGTTCAATTCTGGCTTCTGTTCCTATTTTTTTTATCATTTGTCCGTTTTTACCTATCAAAATGATTTTTTGACTGTTATGCTCAACGATAATCGTTGCGGAAATTTTGTCAATATTTTCTTCTTCTTTGTAACTGTCGATTAAAACGGCAACGCTGTGAGGTATTTCATCTCTTGTGGACAAAAGAATTTTTTCACGCACAATTTCTGAAGAGATTTTTCTCATGCTTTCGTCGGTTAAATCATCGGTATCATAGACAGGTTCACCTTTCGGAAGTTTTTTAAAAATATTTTCTTCAAGGGTATCTATATTTCTTCCTGTTTTTGCTGAAATTTTCACTGTCGGATAATTTTTTTCAAATAAAGTTTTGTAAGACAGGATGTTTTCATCTCGTTTTTGTGTATTTTTGATTGAATCAACTTTGTTACAGACAATAATAACAGGGATATTAGTATCGAGGATATTTTTAGCAATCCATTTATCCCCTTTTCCCGCCGGTTCTGTTGCGTCAACGACAAATAGAATTAAATCTGAGTCGGGTACTGCAAATTTTGCCTCATCAAACAGTAATTCTCCAAATTTATCCCACGGCTTATAAATTCCGGGGGTATCAATGAAGATAATTTGCCCCTTTTCGGTTGAGTGAATACCTTTTATTCTTCTTCTGGTTGTTTGCGGTTTGTCGGTAGCTATAACAATTTTTTGACCGATGATTTGATTTAAAAGTGTACTTTTTCCGACGTTTGGTCTGCCGATTATTGCAACAAAACCCGATTTAAAAGACATAAGAGCCTCTTTAAATTTTGTTGGTTATTAACGCAACGATGTCGTTAAATATTATGTAGAACATCAGTAAAATCAACAGATAGAAGAATATATTTGCGATACTTTCCGCAAGTTTTTCATCAACGGGTTTTCCCTGGATTTTTTCAATGATCAGGAATAAAAGGTGTCCGCCGTCTAATGCAGGGATAGGTAATAAATTCAGGTATGCGAGGTTTAAGCTTATGATTGCTGTCAGCAATAAACCTTTGAACAACCCCTGATATTGAATGATATCCGAACCTATTTTTGTGATTGCTACGATACCGTGCATTTCTTCCATAGGAACTTTGCCGGTGAATAATTTTCCAAGACCGTACAACATCAAATCAGAATTTGTTTTTATGTATGTCCATGAATATTTCCAGCAATCAGCAAAATTTTTGCACGGATACATAACTTCTGTGACTTCTTTTTTAATACCCATAAGACCGTTATTATCGGGATATATAACAGGCATTTTTATTTCTTCACCGTTTCTTCCGATAATAATTTCAACAGGTTTTTTTGTATCTGCAATAGCCCAGGCTAAATCTTCAAGAGTCATTGGAATACGTATTTTATATTGCTTTTTGCCATAAACCTGATCCCTTACGGCTTTTTGAGTGTATGTCAATTCCGTATCTTCCGATTTATAGTTGTCCAAGCCAATAATTTGGTCGTATGAAAGAAATACGGGACTTTCATCAAGAAAATCCGGAATATTAACAATTGTTCCTTTATCAAGAATTTTGGAAGAATCAATATTCGGGTTTATTTTTTCCAATTCATATCGTTTAAAATCAGCAAGTTTTTTGTCGGCAAAACCATCAAAAGGTCTGCTGTAATAGAGATATTTTGTTAATACTGTGGGAATGGCGGTAGAAGTACCGTTTACCGTAATAATAACATCACCTTTCTGGAAGTTTGCTGCTTTTACGGATTCCGTTGCTGTCGGCAAAACTTCTTCAATCGTTGTTTCAAATGTTCCTGTCGGAAGTTTGTGCCAAATACCAGCTGTAAGTAAAACTATTAAAAATGCTGCAATGAAGTTTGATAAAACACCGGCTATAACAACAATCATTCTTTGATATATCGGTTTATTTAAAAATCTTTCGGGAGAATCTTTTTCGAGTTCGGAATCTCTGTCGTCATCCGGAAATGCTACATAACCTCCTAACAACAGAGCATGCACCAAAAATTCTGTATCTCCGATTTTTTTCCTGTACAAAGTAGGTCCTACCGGAAGTCCGAAGCCGAATTTGTTGACCTTTATTTTAAATGCCTTTGCGGCTAAAAAATGACCCAGTTCATGAATCATTATCAGGAAACTTATCAACAAAAGCATTATAATAATATTCACTTTAATATTTTCTCCAATTTTCTTATAGTAATATTATATTATGATAAAAATTATAAGAAAACTACTAAATTTAATTTATGATAAAACTTGTTACTTTTGTTCAAATTCAGTTGAGGACAGTATTTTTTGCAGTAAATGTTATAATTCCGTTAAACACCTGCCATATAGTTCTTTCAGAGATATAAACGGCAGTTCTTTGTATGCTGTTTCATACTATGACGGAATTGTTCAGAAATTAATACGAGCCGTAAAATTTCATAACAAAACAGAGCTTGCCGATTATCAGGCACAATTAATGTTCGATTTTTGGCAAAACCTTGATATTTCAAGCAGAAAATATACGGTTATACCTGTTCCAATGTTTTTTTCAAAAGCGAGAAAACGAAAATATAACCACATGGATTTGGTCGGGAAAAAGTTTTGCGAATTGACGGGATATGATTTTGACAGAAAGTCCTTAATCAGAAACAGAGAAACCGTTCCTCAATACAAACTTTCGGTAAAAGAGCGTGAAGAAAATTTGAAGGGTGCTTTTTCGTTAATTACCGAAACAATAAAAGAGCCTGTTTTAATTATTGATGATATTTCAACGACAGGAACGACATTAAAAGAGATAATAAAACTTCTGAACGAAAAAAATATATTTGATATTACTTGTTTTGTAACTTCGGTTGCTCAAAAAGCAGAGGCAGAAAAATTTTAGTTTCAGGTTGAGAAAAACTATTATTTTTGGTATAACCGAGTTATGGCGATAATTTATGAAACAGATACAATAAGCGCAATTGCAACCCCTTTTGGAGCAGGTGCAATCGGAATTGTCCGAATGTCTGGCGGAAAGTCTTTTGAAATTTGTGAAAAAATCTTTTCAAAAAAGCTTGTTTCGGGAAAGATAATGTACGGAACAATTGCCGATGAAGGTGAAATGGTTGATGAAGTTATCGTTTTGCCGTTCAAAGCTCCCAATGGATATACCGGTGAGGATTCCGTTGAAATACAATGTCATGGCGGAATAAATGTAATTAAAAAAATTCTTTCGCTGACCTTTAAATACGGGGCACGTCCTGCCGAAAAAGGTGAATTTACGAAAAGAGCTTTCCTGAATGGTAAAATGGATTTGTCGGAGGCTGAAGCGGTAGCGGATTTAATACATGCAAAGACAATGAAATTTGCACAAAAAAGTGCCGAAAACTTATCGGGTAAATTATCTTCAAAGACAAATGAACTTTATAAAAAGCTTTTTGACTTGCTTTCAAAAATAACGGCGGCAATTGATTTTCCGGAAGATGTCGCAGAACCCGAATATTCATATATCGAAAAAGAACTGACAGAAATAATATCTGAAATTAAACGAATAAGTGCAATTTCAAAGAGTTCGGATATTTTGAGACAGGGGGTAAAGATAGCAATAGTCGGTAAGCCTAATGTCGGTAAATCTTCTCTCTTCAATGTTCTGTTGAATTTTGAAAGGGCAATTGTGACTGATACGGCAGGAACAACAAGAGATGCAATAAGAGAAATGATTGATATCGACGGAGTTCCCGTAACAATCATTGACACGGCTGGACTGAGAGAAGAAAATCAGGCTGATAATATTGAAAAAATCGGGATGGATTTCACAAAAAAATGTATTTCGGAAGCTGACGGAGTACTGTTTTTGTTTGATTCCGCTACGGGTATGACGGTCGAAGATGAGGAAATATTTAAACTTGCAGAGAATAAGCCGGTTTTAAAAATAGCTTCAAAATCTGATTTGACCGACAAAAAATATGATGGCTGTATCAGTGTTTCTTCCGTTACCGGCGAGAATACAGACGTATTGAAAAATGAAATAATTAAACTAATTTGTACGGATTTGGACGGCGAAACCGAATTCGTTACAAACGAAAGACAGCAAAATTGTCTGAATAAGGCGCTTGCAGCATGTGAAAATGCTCTAAAGACAGTGAAAGCAAATGAGTTGCAGGATTTAATTTATATTGATGTCAAAACAGCATTGCTTGAGCTTGGAGAAATAAAAGGTGAGGTCGTAACCGACGATATTCTGAACAATATTTTTGAAAATTTCTGTATCGGAAAATAATTATTTGTTTTTAAGGTTGTTTTATTATCTCATATAATTCGGTTGATTGTTGGACGGAAACGTTGCCGTCAGGTACTTTGATTATTTTTACAACAAGTTCACTGCCCGAAAAGAGGATAGTTATTGTATCCCCTATTTTAACTTGTTTGGCTGGTTTTGACGGATTTCCGTTTAAAAGAACTCTGCCCTGTTCGGAAACATCATTTGCAACTGTTCTGCGTTTTATAAGTCTTGAAACTTTTAGAAACTTGTCGAGTCGCATTGTTATTCTTTCACGGGTTGTTCAATTTTTTGTATTTTAGCTTTTTTTTCTGCTTTTTTGACTTTTCCGTTTTCAAGAGCAGATAATCTTTCTTCAAACATTTTATTTTGTTTTTCGAGTGCGGTAATTTTCTCTTCGTTTAATTTGTTTCTGTCCTCAAGAAGTCTTATTTTTTCATCAAGTCCCGCAACTTTTGCTATAACATCCTGAAACATTGCGTGAAGTTCTTTGATTGCATTTACGCAGGCATAGAAAATTTCATCGCGTTTTATTCTGAGATACCCGTCACGACCTTCGGACACACTGTTTGGAAAGACTTTTTGAAGTTCCTGAGCTATTACGCCAACCATAACTTCTTTCTTTTTGTCTTTTTTCATTGTGTAATTTTTGACTTTAAGCTGAAGAATTTCTTTTAAACCAGCGGTATTATCTCCGAGAATATTTTTTAATCTTGCATCAGAGTATGCGAGCATAACGCTGTTTCGTAAATCCATATCGTTAAAAGCTGTTTTGGGGGCTGCATAACCCTCCATTTCTTCTCTTGTAACTAATCTGGTTGCGGAGCTTTCTGTACGCAGATATATATGATTTGTTGAAACATTAAAGAACAGTTTTCTTGCGCCTGATGTGTCATCGCCATATATCAAAGCATTTGTACCAGTAAGACTGTTGTTTGCCGAAATATACAGCTTATTTGATGAATTTTGTGTTCCTGCCGCATCGTATCCTATAGCCGTATTATTTGCTCCCGTTGTAACGCTTCTTAATGCCTGATATCCGACAGAGGTGTTTCTTGTTCCTGTCGTGTTTGCTGTTAATGCTCCGTAACCGAGGGCAGTATTATAACCACCTGTTGTATTTACCTTTAAAGTCTGGGAACCAAATGCTGAATTACCAGAGGCAGTCGTATTGGCGTTTAATGCCTCGTGACCTATTGCCGTATTATGGGTTCCTGTTGTATTCTTATTTGAATTGTTGACACCGATTGCAATATTACCGCTGCCACTTGTATTACTTGCAAGACTGTTTACACCTACGGCAACGTTATAGTTTCCGTTTGCATTTACCCTTAATGCACTTGAACCAACTGCGGTATTTGAAACACCCTGTCCTGTATTTGTATTTGTTGCTGATTCTAAGGCATAAGCACCGACTGCAGTATTTGATTTTCCTGTGGTATTTCTCCTCATTGCAAAAGCACCGACAGCCGTGTTCATAACACCTGACATATTTTTTGTCGGATAGTCGGTTGAAGCACTTCCGCCGTAAGCGAGATTTTTTCTGTCGCCGCCCATTGCGTATTGACCTACGGCTGTATTTAAAGCAGCTTCGTTATTTGTTGTATTATCCCATCCGTTTAACGTTGACCACAGTGTATCATTATTTGCATCGCTGAAAGTTACTTTAGAGGTTGTAATGATATTGTCAAGGGCGTTTTTACCGATTGCCATGTTATAGTAGTTGTCAAAAGATATTTTTCCGATGTTGTAATAAGTATCAGCATCAGTTGCGTGTCTTTCGTAAAAATCAATAAGGTGTCTTGCAACTAACGGATTAAAACTATGATTTCTTGCAACAATTGACAGTTTTGGATTAATTTTTGAAGCAAAAACGTGTGATTTATTTGCGGTAATTGAAGTATCAATAGGAACTCTTTTGTCCCCGAACACGGAAACGGCAGAACCGCCAAGAACGGTATAAACTGCAGCGTTTTGTGATAAGTCGCCGAGAGTTACATACTTCCAGGGAGCTTCTGACGGAGCACTCTGTGATTTAATAATAATCGGCATTGTAACCGCCATTACCAAACTTACAATGGTTATTGTTATCATTGCTTCTGCCAGTGAAAATGCATGTCTTACCGTTTTTATCATTTTATTTCCTCTATTTTGTCAGTTTTATATACTTAAAATCAATTCCCAAACCTTTGGCTATTGATTTCAGTTTCTTGTTGATTTCCATTCTGTTGTTAAACAATTCGTTTGAAACCACCGAATTTTTGCAAACAATCCGCATTACTCCAACATCGTCAATTCCGACAGGTGCCGAATACTGAAAAAGCTTTTCTCCTGCGACTTCGCCCCATTTTGACATCAATTCCTGCTTCTTTGCCTCAACATCTTCGTCGAACTCAAAAGCTATTGTTTTTATAATATCACCAATTCGTTCCAATTCGGAATTCTGTTTCATATTTATATTATAAAGCCAAATTTATATTTTTTAAAGTATTTAATAAGATTTTTTCATGGTTTTGTATAAAATATTTAAAAATAATCTTTAATGTTGTGTGGAAAATGATAAAATCCGAATTATCTTAATTTTTCTTAAAAGTGTTCCATTATTTACAGAAATATTTTATAAATATGAAAAACGGAGTTTTAATGTCTTATTGCAATTGGGAAAAAACATCAAAAATTAATCATATTTATCACGATTTGGAATGGGGTGTTCCTGTTCACAATGACAGAATGCAGTTTGAATATCTGATGCTTGAGGTCATGCAGTGTGGTCTTAACTGGGATTTAATTATCAACAAACGTGAAATTTTCAGAAAATGTTTTGACAATTTTGAGTATGATTTGATTGCCGATTATTCAAATTCTGATATTGAGAGGATTATGCAAACAGAAGGAATGATTAAATCTCAGAGAAAAATTGAGGCAGTAATCAATAATGCCAAATGTTTCCAAAAAATTCGCGAAGAATTCGGAAGTTTCAGCGATTATTTATGGTCATATTCCGACAACAAAACAATTCTCTATGAAAAACACGAACTCGGATATATTCCCGTAAGCAACGGTTTGTCTGACAAAATCAGCAAAGACCTTAAAAAACGGGGTTTCAGATTTCTGGGAACAATTACAATATACTCCCATCTTCAGGCGGCAGGAATAATAAATGACCATGATAAAAATTGTCCCCGAAGAGCTTTTATCAACTCAAATTTTCCCACCGTCAAAAAACGCAGATATCTTGAAAAATCAGTTTCATACTTTGGGGACTGATGGAGCCTGCTTGATAATTACTCAATTTTTTATAACAATAATTAATAATTTGTGAGGTTTATTATGAAAATTCCCAAACTTAGTCTTTTCTCAATAATCGGAAAAAATGAAAAAATATTATGGAGCGGTAAACCCGACAAAAAATGTTTTATTCTGGAATCAATCTTTAATCCTCTTTTACCTTTTGCCCTTGTATGGGGGATAATTGATTTCGCTTTTATAGGAGTTGCATTGTCTGACGGTAAGGCTCCCGCTTTATTTATAATACCGTTTTTTGCCCTGCATTTAATGCCCGTTTGGCTCTATCTCGGCGGAATTCTTTTCTCCTGGGTAAAATATAAAAATACGGAGTTTGCTGTTACTGACAAAGGTGTTTATCATTCGGGGGGCATTTTAGCACAAAACTTTGAGTTTAAACCGTTTACGGAATTATCCAATGTGAACATGCACAGAGGCGTAATAGACCAAATGCTCGGAGTCGGTGATGTTACTTTGACCTGCAGCAGTGACTTAATGAATTTTCATATCCGCGGTGTAAATTCGGGGTTCAGGGGAATAAATATTTGTGATATTCCTGATTTTGAAACCGTATATCACCTTGTAAAAGATTTGCAGAATGATGTTTATTCCGACACAATGTATCCGAACGATTTGCGTCCTGCCGAAAATCATGGATATAATACAAGAAGAATTTGATAAAAAAACAAAATAAAAAACACGCAATCATTAAGACTTTGCGTGTTTTTTTACTTTATTCTGTTTTGTGTTTATTAGTCCTGAATTAAAACGTATGATCCGGGAGAAACCATTTGTGCCATACGGACAATCTGGTCATTGTGCATACGGACACATCCGTGAGATGCGTATTTTCCGATACTTGATTCGTTACTGTTTCCGTGAATAAATTCACCGTTAGAACCTTTGTTTTGACCTGTTTTCGGGTCAACGGTATTTAATATCAGAATTTTCGGACCGTAAGGTTTCGGATTTTTCTTTCTTTTTGTACCTGTTGCACTTGCATAAGGGAATGTTTCAATGTGAGAAACTTTTTTAATACCTTTGTGCGTAGGAGTTTTTGCGGCACCGCTCGCAACTGAGTGAACTTCTTCCGCATTTCCGTCTTTGTCGTACAGATACAATTTGTTTGATTTTAATGAAACAACTATCCGTGCCTGTTTTTCTTCTCCTGCAATCGTAATTTTATTACTTGGTGCATTTGCAAGTAATTTAGCATCTTTTATATCTTCAAATTTGCTTAATTTAGCACTGTCAACAGCTTTTGCTTCCTGCGCGGGTGCTGTTTTTTCAATACCGAACGAGAAAGTTGAGTCTGCTGCTGAGTTTGAGCCAAAAATACTTCCCGTTTGCGGTTTTTCAGCATTGTTCGTCAGTTTGAAATTTGAAGTATTAGCTTTTGTCATAATTTTCGAGATTTCAGATGCCATAGTAATCCTTTCATTTTAACTAACAGTTCATAATATTATAACACATGCCAAAACAAAAATTTGCTTTTTTTATACAATTGTTTACAGAAAAATGTTTACTTCCAAAAATTTTAATAAATAACAAAGAAAAAAATTTAAAGTATCACAAGATTACGGCTATGTCTGACGGTTTTATTATTCAAAGGCTGGATTCCCACGTCCTTGCGGACTCGGAATGACAAAACTCTGTAGAGTGCAATTTTTAGCACGAAAATTAGTTGAATAACTGTCACAGCCAAACATATTAGCCGCTTGTCATTGCGAAAGGCTTTAGCCTTGAAGCAATCCAGCTTTTTATTACGTAATGCCAGTAAGATATATTCTAATATTACAAAATATTGCAAAATATAAGTAAGTAACAAAAATTTACAAAAGTATATTGACGCCAAAAGTCAATAGTAATAGGCTCTCTAATAGAATAGAATAGAAGCGGTGGTGCGCCAGTTTTTATTTTTAAAATATGTTATACTTAAGGCATGAAAAATTTAAGGTACAAATTTGGAATATTTAAAAACGGCTTTACGCTAGCAGAAGTGCTGATAACACTCGTTATCATCGGGGTTGTAGCAGCTTTGACTATTCCGACAGCAATAAATAAAAAAAATGACCACGAAATTGTTTCACGATTGAAAAAAACATATTCCGCTCTTGCTCAGGTAACCGCCAAAATTATTGCCGAAGAGGGTTCTCCAAAGAATTGGTCTTATGCAGACCAGAATATTTATAATTTATATAAAAAACATCTGAATAATGCAAAAGAATGTTTAGGAGCAGGATGTTATGAGCAGAACGTTATGTATTGTCTCAACGGAAGCGTTTGTAACACCTTTGATAATGATTATTATCCTGATTATAAACTGATTTTAGCTGACGGTACACAGCTTATTTTTAGTAGGATTTCCTCAAGTAATCATAATGATTGCAGTTTGAATGTATACGGCAGTACAGGTGTCTGTTACGGAATAATAGCGGATGTAAACGGAATGAAAAGACCAAATACAAGAGGAAGAGATGTTTTCATTTTTGTTCTTCAAGAAAACGGTCTTTATCCTGCCGGCTGTGACAGCGGTTCTTGTCCTAATAATGATGGTTTTCATTGTACCTGCAGAGTTCTTCGTGAGGGTGCAATAAATTATTAAAAAAGTTATAAGACAAAATAAAAAAGAGATACGTTATGTATCTCTTTTTTACTATATTTTAGGATATCTGAATTATTCTTCTGCTGCGAGTTGGTCAGCCAAAGGAGTTTCAATGTTTCCGTTCAGCTTCTTGCTTATTGTTCTGAGGTTTTCAGCAACTTTTTCGCAGTTATCATCCCATATAAAATATTTGTTGACATAATTTTCAGCAACATTTACGTCTTGTGAAAGCTGAACTTTGATTATTTCATCAAGCATTTTTTGGCATGTCGGAACAACTTTATCAATATTTACGTGAATTTTGCCCTCGTCATTAACTTCAACAGCGCCCTCTCTGAGCATATATTGAGTCTGCATTACGGAACGGACTCTGTGAGCCTGTGACATTTCGGGTTTTGCTTTGAGGAAGTTATCTGTTACAAAGGAAACAATGATTTGTTCTCTTTGTTCCGGAGTGTACATTCCCTCTTCCGTGAGCATATCTACGAAAGAAATTGAACCCATATCAGCTTTGTTTTCTTCAACGATTGCCTGATATTTTCCTAACTTTTCCGTTCCCGATTTGGGTCCTAAAGAGTGGGTATTTTCGTGACCGATTGTGAACCAGTGGTCTGCTTCGGGGTTATAGAATTTGTGCTGGTCTGTATCAAGAACCGCATTGAGTTTTTCTTTGATTTTTTCGGGAGTTGTGCCGAGTCTTATTTGTCTGTGGTATACGTTTCTTCTTCCGCCGCCGATTGTTAATGACAGTTTGTCATCATTCGGGAGGTTTTCTGCCAGAGTAACGCCGCCTCTGTATGCACCGCAATCGCCTGCGAGCATTAACAAATCAACGTCAACCATTGTTTGTTTGCTGTCGCCTTTCGGATTGATGTTTTGTTCATATTGGTCGTTATAAGGCATCATAGAAGCCATTTTCGGTAAGAACTGTTTGATTTTCAAAAGGTCATCAGTGCTTTCTTTGTTTACGATACCGACTCTGCAGCCGAGTGAGTCTTTTGAATATACTCTTATTCCTCTTTCTTCAAGCATTTTTGAAAGTTTTTGGTTTTCGGAAATACTTGCAGACATTGTGTCGTCATAACATTCACGTGTAATTGTGAATTCTAACGGAGTATCCTGCAATGTAGCCCATTTTTTGTCTGCATAAGCATCAGCCATAGGGTCAGAAACTCTCAGAGCTTTTGCCTGTAGCTTCATATATTCGTTGAAATCTGCGTTTGTAGAAGTTTCAGCTGCTTTATCCAGTTCGTCAGCCATTGCGGAAAATTCGTCTTTGTAAATTTCCGTGTAATCCAATGCTTCGAGTTTATCGCCGTTTCTTACGATAACAGAGCGTTGGTTCAGAATTTGTTTTACTTCGTCATCTTCGCCATTTTCAAGCATGTTAATCAGTATATTGTGAAATTCTTTTGTGCTTAAATCTGTCGGATAGAAGCCTTTTCCGTCTGATTCGGGCATGCCTTTTGCAAGTTCTACCATATTTGATTCTGTATCAATTGCATTCATACCTTTCTGAGCTTTAAACAATTTCAAAGACATTTCGGCATTTTTATCGCCCTGTGCAACTTTTTCTTCCAGAAAGTTTCTGAAAGGAATGTTGTTTTCGTTATCTAATTTTAAGTGGATGTTTTCAAGAATTTTTCCTGCCTTAACAAGGTGTTTTAATGCTTCTTTATCACCTGCCGCAAGCTTTTGGTATTCCGGAGCATCCGGTTTAAGCATTGTTGTCGTCGGCAAAGCATCTTTGCTTGTTCTTTTTTCAAGTTCTTCGGTTGATAAATTCAGTTCAAACTTGGGTGCTTCTTTCTTTGAAGTTACTGCAACTCTGTTAATGTTTGCGAGAGAATTCAAACCTGACATAACTTGTTCGGAACGGTCCTGAACAGGTTCTGCTTCAGCTTTTTTTACTTCTTCCGCAGCTTTTTTGTTTTGCAGCTGATTTAATCTTACCAAGTTTACATTATCTGAAATGTTGCCTGCCATACTATAAATTCCTTTCGTTTATATGTTTTGTTGCTGGTTTAAAAATCACTAAAAAATTTTTTTGCCAAAAATCAAAATTTTAACAAAATAATTATATCCCTTTTTTGCTTGTTTGTTACTTATTCCGAGAGTTTGTAACAATTTTTTCTTAAATTGTTACAAACTTTGTGCTATTGTTGTCTGTTTTTGAGAATTAAATCGCATAATTCTCTTACAGCACCTCTTCCGCCGTCTTTTGAAGATATAAATCTGCATGCTTTTAAAACTTCGGGAACTGCATCTTTCGGGCATGAGGGTAAACCGACTCTTCTTAGAACGCCCAAATCAGGCAAATCATCGCCCATATATGCAATTTGGTCAAATTTTAAATCAAAATCATCAACAACTTCTGTAAGTGCGCGTTCTTTATTTCTTTGTCCCTGATAAATCCTTGTAAAACCGAGCGATTCAAATCTTTTCTTTACCATAAAAGATTCTTTTGCGGTGATTATAACTGTTTTCACGCCTGCTTTATTAAGCATGACCAAACCCTGACCGTCTTTTGCATTAAAAGATTTGTATTCTTTTCCCGTTTCGTCAAAAATCATGCTTCCGTCGGTCATGACACCGTCAACATCAAATATTGCCGCCTGAATTTTTGAGGCAATTTTATTTATTTCGTTTTCTTTCATACTACGCAACTCCTGCTTTCAGTAAATTGTGAATATGTATCAGTCCTGTCGGTATTCCGTTTTTGTCGCAGACGGCAATGCAGGTAATGGAATATTTTTCCATCATAGCAAGAGCTTTTACGGCAAGCTCTTTTTCGGAAATACTTTTCGGATTTTTTGTCATAACATCATCTATAAAAATATTTTCAACGTCTAAGTGTTTCATCAAAACACGTCTTATATCGCCGTCAGTTAAAACACCTGTCATTTTGCCTTTTTCATCTGTAATAAAAGCACATCCGAGTTTTTTGTCGGTAACAGTTTTGACAACCTCAAGGAATTTTTCGCCCTCTTTTGCAATCGGAAGTTCTTCTCCTTTTATCATCAAATCTCTGACTGTATAAAGTATCCCTTTTCCCAATTTACCAGACGGATGAAATAAAAGAAAATCTTCTTCCGAAAATCCTCTTTGTTTCAAAAGACAAATTGCAAGAGCATCGCCCATTGCCAATGTTGCTGTCGTACTCGCTGTCGGTGCTTTACCAAGCGGGCATGCCTCTTTCTCAACGGATATATCAAAAATAATATCCGCACTGCGGGCAAGTGTGGAATTTGTGTTTCCGACAAATGCGAACAAAGGTACTTCAAACCGTTTTATTAAAGGCAGAAGATTTAATAATTCCTGCGTTTCTCCACTGTTTGAAATCGTTATAACAACATCTTCCCTTGTTATAATTCCAGAATCTCCATGGGTACTTTCGGCAGGGTGAAGAAAATAAGCGGGTGTTCCTGTTGAGGCGAGTGTTGCGGCTATTTTTCTGCCGATATGTCCGGATTTTCCCATGCCTGTTACAATGACTCTTCCTTTTGTGTTTATTATTGTTGAAACAGCCTTGTCTATATTCCCGTTAATTCTTTCTTTCAGAGCCAAAATCGATTCGGCTTCTATATCAAGAACTGATTTTGCAAGTTCGGTTAAGGTTGATTTTAATTGTAAAGTTGTCATATAAACTCTTCTCCTGAAAATATTTTAACAGAAAATAAATAAATTTTTCCGGTTACATCAAATGTTCGGTTAAAATAGGTAATTGCATCGGATTGTTGTCGCTTAGCGAATTCAGAAAATCGGTAATAAGCAGGGGGACAAATTTTGCGTCTAATGTGCTTAAATCAATTACAAATTCGTTAATTCCTATTTCTTCAAACAGGTTTATATATCTGCACAAATTTAGTATTTCGTCTTTGAACATGTGCATTCTGCAAAATCCGTCCGTAATAAAGGGATAAATTTGGTTAAGAACAGGGTCCTCTATTGCATAAGGTCCGCCGTGGCATGGTGCCGAACAATTTAATCTTGATAATATTGCGGGGTCACTGTTTAAAGGACAAAGACCAAGACTCGGAACTCTTATATTCCCCGAAACAGTTAGTTTCCTGAACGGAATTTCCATCTCAAGACGCTTTATGCAGTTCTTTATGTTGTTTATATCTCTGAAAGTCGTAAAATCAACTGTGGTTAAAGATTTAATGTCATTAAGGCATCTGATGGACATGCTGTTTAAAAGATTTATCCCCGAACCTATTTCAACTTTGATATTTTGAAAATCTTTGTCGTTTGCAAGTTTCCAAAAATAGCCGATGTTATTTACAATTACCGAGTCGGGTTCGGTATCCCTGCAAAATTTCTTTGAATCGTTGTAAACTCTGTCAAAATCACGCTCAATTAAAATACGTGGTGTGCTGTATTGAAGTTTTATTCCGTATTTGTCACAAAATTTCTTCGCCTTTAACATTACAACCGTAAAACTGTTTTTTGACAAATCGGAGGTACTGACGACTTCTCCGAATTCTATTGAATATACCGGATTAAAATCTGATTTTTTAATAAATTTTTCCAACGCCTGAAGCTGGGCGAGAGAACTGAGTCTTAAATTAATTTTGGGAATATTTTGAATACGGCATTCTTTGGCAGGGTCAGAAGTCTGTTTTTTGTAATTCCATCTGAAAGGTCTTATGTACTTTGAAAAATTAAAATTCTCACCCCGTGCATTTACAATTTCTCCCGTAAAATGGTTCGTCTGATAATAAGAATTTCTCGTGTGTTTAAAGGGAAGAGTTCTGTTTTTGTGTTCCTGAGAGCCGTTTAAAATACCCTCAACAAGTTTTATTCCCTCAAGTATTGCATCTGAAGAATCAAAAGTTCCTTTTATTACAACGGAATTAACAGTTTCGGACTCGATTATGTCTTTCGCACACCAGGGAATATTATCGCTGTCTGTTGCTAAAATTTTGTTTGAGTTGTCCTTTATGTATTTTAAATTTTTTATATAAATTTCTTCCGTAACGACAATTTTGTCATTTTTTGCATAACTGTCAATGAAATCAATTCCCGCTAAATTGTGTATGTCAAAATAAGAATCGGCAATAATATCAAACTCCAGTGATAAATTTTTTATTGCTTCAAGTATCGCAAAACTGTTGATGAAAATTCCGTTAATTTTTGTATACGTCAAAAATAATATAAATTTTTTAATTAAATCAATATCCTCTTCGGCAATGTCATGCTTGAAGTTAACATAAACTTTACAATTGTTTGAATGGGCATTCTTAATAAATTCTTCTATTTCGGAAAAATTTCCGTAAATAAATTTGTCATGATAGACATAAAAATTTTTGCATTCTGTTTCTTTTGAAAATGTTGAAATATCCCGCGGATGCTTGACAGGAGCTATTACTGATATCTTTTTCACAAAAATTTTTCCTCTGACTGAATTAAATTAATTTGATAAATATGTTGTCTATAACATATTTACAATATATAATATATTACAGAAAGATTTATAAAATTATATAAAAATTTGTATAAATATTTTACATTTCTTGTATGATATAAATGAGAAACGGATATTATAGAATATAATTGAATGTTTAATGAGAAATACAATGTCTAATAATCCAAACGAATGGGAAAATGAAGATACGGAATATGAATACTCTGATGAGTATTCCTCGGAAGATGAAGAAGCAGTTGCAGAAGAAGATACTGCTTTAGACAGTGATGAATATGAAGATGACGAAAGCTATGAAGAAGATGGTGAAGAGTATTCGTCAGATGAGGAATATGAGGATGAAGAGTATGATGAAGAGTACGATGACGAAGAGTACGAAAACGCCGAAGATAACGGACTGAAGAAAAAAATTATAATCGGCGGAGTTGCTGTTATTATACTTGTTATTCTTCTCGCAGGCGGTTTTATCGGAATGAAAATGCTGAAAAAAAATTCTGATAAAGTTGCAGCCAATATTGAAAATGCAGATGGCGGAGCATCCGTTGAAAACATTGTTGAAAAACAGGAAACAATAATTGATGAAAACGGTGAAGAACTTACAGTAATTGATATAGAAAATGAAGATGCACCCGAATCTCAAGAAGCAAAAAATCCTGTTCTTCCTGTTGATGAAACAGTAAAAACAGCAGAAAAAACGGATGAGGATGCGATTGTAGACAAATCAAATTTGGAAATAGATGAGGGTCCGAAACCCGCAAAAATGGCAAAAGAAGATGACGGATTAGTCGATATTTCTATCGGTGATGTCGGAAGAAAAAATCCTTTTTTGCCTAATGGTGTGAAAGTTTCATCTTCCGAACCCGGCACAATAGGTGGAACGACTTCTTCTGCAGGATTTGAAATTATTGAACCTCCTGCTCTTGCACCGGCAAGTCCGGCAGTTGCAAAACTTTTATCAACAAAAGTTACCGGAATTATGTATGATGCAAAAAGTCCTTCTGCAATAATTAATATTGACGGATTTGACCAGCTTGTCAAAATCGGTGATGTATTAGAAAACTTCTACATCTTGGATATAACAAAAAATAAAGTTGTAATAAAATCAGAATCAAACGTATATAAAGCTTCGGTAGGTCAGCCTTTAAATTCGGAAAAAGTTGTAAATTCTGCCGAAATTTCAAACTTGGAACATAAATTCTACGGTTCAAGACATTAAATTAAAATCAAGGGGTATTTAATATGATAAATAAATTGAAAAATCAGTTTCTTCCGGCGATAATGGCGTCATTGATGCTCTCGGGATTATATTGTTCCGATGTTTCTGCCGCGATTGAAAAAATTCCTTATATGTCTGACAATGCAAATACTACCGAATTAAGAGGAATGAAAATACCTAACGGTAATACAAAAGTTACATTGTCGTTTCGTGACACCGATGTTAAACAAATTTTGAGAATGTTTGCGGACAAAGCAGGTTTAAATATTGTTTTTCAGGGATCAGATGTTTCGGGAACCGTAACAATGGATTTGGTTGATACGACTTTATCCGATGCTTTTGATTACGTCATGGAAGCTTCAAATTTAACGTTCTTTATCCGTAAAAATACAATGATAATTATGTCAGTTGCGGGTGCTAAAAAAAGTTCTTTTTCAAAAGACAATATGAGAATTATTCCCATAAAATATGTTGATGCATCGTCAGTTGCACAATTCTTAAATTCAAATATATTTACATTGGGTAAACCCGGACTTTCATCCGGAGAAATAGCCGTTACAGATCCCTCAGACAACGCAATTTTGCTTTTTGGTTCTGAAGCGGATTATGCAATGGCAAAAACAATCATTGCAAAACTTGATAAAAAACCCGTAATTACAACATACAAAATTAATCACGTAACACCAAAGGAAATGGCAACATTAATATGTGATTCTTTGTTCCCCGCCACCTCCTCCGACGCAGGTTTGTCAAAAATTGCAGGAACATTTACGGGTGCGGCTGAATCATTGTCAATCGGTGCAGGAACCTTAGCCTGCAAAATAGCAAACAAAACTGCATCCTCGTCATCGGGGTTGGCATCTTTTAATTCAATTCCGATAACAATAATGTATAATACGGGATTGGGTACGATTAATTTAATTGGCGGTTCAAAAGACCAAATTCAGATGATAAATGAATTCATTACATTGCACGATAAGAAACAGCCACAGGCAATTCTTGAATTATTGCTCCTTTCTCTTAACGAACAGGGTTCTCAGGAATTTTCAAACAATTGGGTTTTTGATAACGGAACATTTCCTGTAAGCTTTGTGGATGGTACTTTAAAACTCGGTAAAATATTTTTTATGGGGCCAAATGCCGGAAGAAGGCAGGATTTCGGAACGGGTACAAGAAAACTGTATGATGCGATTACCTGGGCAGAATCAACAGGAAAGGCACGAGTGCTTCAAAAACCGAAAATAGTTATTACAAACGGTGCAGAATCTGTTATTGATATGACACAAGACTATGTCGAAAAGGTTGATTCAAATATTTCAACAGGTACGATTTCGGCTACAAATACCATTGTTGAAAGAACATATACAATAGCAAAAGACCAGGGTTTGAAAATGACATTGCTACCGTTTATTTCAAGAGACGGATATGTAACTTTGAATATAAAAGCAGATTATGCAAATCCGTATAAAACAGAAACACTGAAAGATGAACTGGGACAATCTTATACAGCTGCAACATTGCTTGAAAGAAGAAACTTTACATTAAATTCAGTAAGAGTTAAAAACGGTGAAACACTTATTATCGGCGGTTTAATATACGAAAGTGAAACGCAAAACGTAACAAAAATTCCTATACTTGGTGATATTCCGGGGTTAGGTGTATTCTTCAGAAATACAACAAGTGAAAAGAAAAAGAACGAACTGGTTGTGTTGATTACCCCGAGAATATTGGAAGATACGGAAGACGTAATTGATTTATAAAAAAAGGGGAAATTTTTTCCCTTTTTTGTTTGAAATAAAAAAATTGTGATATAATATTTTTCAGATATGCCTATAACTTACGAAAACATTAATGATATAGAAAGACAAATAGACTATTCCAGTTTGCGTAAATTCAAATATGAAGAGCTGATTGGTCATGGTTTCGTTCCGCTGTGCGTAAAAAACGGTGTATTTCATATTGTATTACTGACGGAAGAAAATAAAGAAGAAATACAATATTTAATTGTAAAAAATTTCCAAAATATAAAAGATTATGATTTTACGGTGATATCCGAGCAGGATTTTAAAAATCTTATATCTCATATTGACGAACACTATGTTTCTGACAAGGAAATGTCGGAAATAACAGCAAAAGCTATGGATATGGGATTAGATGAAGTTTTTTCTGCCGATAAGTCCGATGATAATGATTACAAAGTTGTTAACAAAGGAAATTACACTGTTTCTGTTCCTGTTTCTGCAGAAGCAGAAGCTGAGAAGCACCATGTTCCGACGGATGCACCGAAGAAGAAAATCGGTGAAGTTCTTATTGAAATGGGTCTGATTACCGAAGAACAACTGTTTGATGCCCTTGTTACTTCCAAAAAGACAAACAGTCCTATCGGTTCTGTTTTGGTTCAAAAAGAATATATTACAATTGAAAATTTAAAAGAAGTTCTTTCCGCACAACGTGGATTGGAAGCTGTTTCCTCTTCACAATTGAAGCTGGACAGAAAAATTCTTTCGGTTTTGCCTGATGATTTCGTAAAACTTAACATGGTTATCCCCGTAAAATTTGACGGTAAAAATCTTGTTGTCGGTATGGTTAACCCGAGTAATAAACAGGTTATAAATGATATAGTTTACCTGACCGGTTTAAAACCGAGAGTAATGCTTATTACCCACTATGAATTTTTGCAATGTATTAAGCAATATTACAATGAATCCAAAAAGGAAACAAACCAGTACATCAAGAAAATGGAACAGGAACTTGTTCAGTTCGGTGTACAGGAAACATTATGGGAACAAGCCGAAAAGGCTATTGACCAGGATGATTCTGCGGTTGTTAAATTTGTTAACAAGATTGTTACCGACGGCATCAATATGAGAGCCAGCGATATTCACATTGAACCGAGAATTAACGGCTATGCCGTAAGATATCGTATTGACGGTATTCTCAGAGAAATGCTGCAGCTCCCTGCAAAAACAGAGCTTGCAATATTAACAAGATTAAAAGTTATTTCAAAAATGAATATCGCGGAACACAGACGTCCGCAAGACGGTACTTTCTCAATAAAATACAAAGAAAAAAGCTACGACTTCCGTATCAACACTATTCCGGTGGGCTCTCAGGAAAAAATGGTTATCCGTATTCTTGCAACAGCCGAATCAATAGGTTCGACCGATAAAGAAATTAAATTGGTCGGTGCTACGGCAGATGATATTGCAAGAATTGAAAGATTAAAAAGAGCGCCTAACGGTATTATTCTTGCGTCAGGTCCGACAGGTTCCGGTAAAACAACAACATTATACTCAATTTTAAGAAATCTGAACGATGAAAAAGTTAACATAATGACAATTGAGGATCCTATTGAAATTCGTATTGAGGGTATTAACCAAACGCAGGTTAACCCCAAAGCAGGTATTACATTTGCTTCCTGCTTAAGAGCAATATTAAGACAAGACCCTGACATTATTCTCGTAGGTGAAATCCGTGACTTGGAAACTGTTGAAATTGCTATTGCGGCGGCATTGACAGGTCACCTTGTGTTAAGTACAATCCACACCAACTCGGCAGCTGCAACCGTAACAAGATTGATAGAAATGGGTGCAAAGGATTATCTTGTATCGTCAACATTGACAGGTGTCATTGCACAACGTCTTGTCAGAAAATTGTGTGATAATTGTAAAATCCCCTATCATCCGACAGAGGAAGAAGCAAGACTTGTTCTGTCGAACGAAGAGGATATTCAAAGATTTACTCAAATGACACTATATAAACCGGGAAGATGTCCTGAATGTGAAAACGAAGGATTTAACGGACGTTTGGGCGTGTATGAAATTATGCCGATAACAAAAGAAATTAAAAAATTAATTGCAATGGGTGCTCATGATATCCAAATTGAAGAAGCTGCTGTCGGTACAGGCATGAGTACATTGCAGCAGGCATGTTTGCACCATATAATTGAAGGCACTACAACAATTTCCGAATTTGTTCGGGTATTGGGTCCTGTAAACGAGTAGGGGTGACAGATGCCGATATATTCTTATACAGGTGTAGATAGTGATGGTAAAACGGTTACCGGTAAGGTAGAGGCCGAAACCACAAAAGCTGCCCGTAAAGCCGTAAAAGATATGGGATATTTGCCGACGAAGCTTTACTCAACTGATGCAGGTGAAGCTACTTTTCAGATAAGTAAAAAGGTATCAAACTATTTACAGGCATTAACCTTAAAAGAAAAAATGGATTTTACTTCTACTTTCCAAACTCTGCAAAAAGCAGGTATTCCTGTAATTGAAGCGTTAATATTTATGGAACAGGATGCAAGCAGCAGACGTATACGTATGCTTGCAAGAGAAATAAGACAGCAGGTTATTGCAGGTTCAACTTTTTCAGATACGGTATCAAGGTTTCCGAATATATTTGGCGCAGTGTATATAGGTCTTGTTAAAGCGGGTGAAGAATCCGGGGAAATGGAAAGAACTCTTGAAAGACTTATAGAGTTAATGAACAAGGAAGCGGAAACAAGAGGCAAGGTATTTTCTGCTCTTGCATATCCTGTTTTCGTTGTTGTTCTCGCACACCTTGTTGTATTAATCATGCTTATATTCGTATTCCCTGCGTTTAAGGAAATGTTTGATACAGCAGGTGCTAAATTGCCTTTGGTTACACAAATTTGTATTGACCTGGGAGAGTTTTTAAAAGCAAAATGGTATTTGATTCCTGTAATAGCAGGTACAATTGCCTGGACTATATATTATATATGGCATTTTGAACCAACAAGAAAGAAAATTGATGAAATATCTTTATCTGTACCGATATTGGGTGATATGATTAAGTTTTCGTCATTTTCAAACTTTTTGTCAGTATTGGAAGTTTCTTATGAGGCAGGTATTCCTGTAGTTAACTGTTTATATTTATCAAATATGACATTTGTTAATTCAACCATGAATAAAGCGGTAAGCAGTGCCATTAAGAGGGTAAAAGAAGGTATGCACCTTTCTCAGGCATTAAGAACAACAAAAATATTTCCTCAGATGATATTATTTATGATTTCGACAGGTGAGCAGTCAGGTCGTTTGGGCGATTTGATGAAAGAGTCCGTAAAATTTATTGATACGGAATTAGATAGAATTGTTGATACAATGACAAAAATGATTGAACCGGTTATGCTTATATTTATCGGTGCTTTGGTATGTTTTCTTGCATTGGCGTTATATCTGCCATTGTTCCAATCGTACCAGTTGAATTAGAACGGAGTAAAAATGCGTGATAAGGTAAAAGAAAGAGTGCAAATCACAGATAATTTAGAAAAAGATTTTATATCGGGAATCTGGTCGGAGAAAATACTTGTAATTACAGAAGATTATGAGATTACAGGAAAAGTATTTATGCCAAAGACAGGGCATAAAAACAGAATTCTTTCGGACATATTAAACGGTGGAAAACGATTTGTTGCGATTAAGGATTGTTCAATAATTCACAGGAAATTTCCGAACAGAAAAGTAGAAAATCATGATTTTCTGCAATTAAATTTAAATTCAATAATCTTATTAAGACCGATAATGGACAACTAACAGAAGAGAAAATAATTACTTGATTTTGTAATTATTCCATGGTATCTATAATATTGAAACACGGGAGGCTAGCTCAGGTGGTTAGAGCGCACGCCTGATAAGCGTGAGGTCGATGGTTCGAGTCCATTGCTTCCCATATAAAAGACGATAACATCAGTTAGCGTCTTTTTTATTGAGTATTTGGACGAGAACCACAAAACGAAGTTTTGTAATGTTCGAGCGATACCCGAGCAGAGTGCGGAGGGCTTTTCTTTGGAGAAACAAAGTTTCGTAAAAGAAAACCCGTAGGCACGTTTATTGCGAGGGTATCAAGACAGTCCATTGCTTCCCACCATTAAAAAGAGCCAATCGGCTCTTTTTTTTGTGAGAAAATTTGTCATTCTGAACGAAGTGAAGAATCCAGCCATTTTGTATAATTTTGGTGCAAACGTGCCTTTTTGCACCCTACATTCTGCGACTTCTAAAATGTTATCAATATCGAACAAAAAAGTTCGAATTTTGTCCACTAACGTCCACCATTAAATTAAGAGCCGAAAGGCTCTTTTTTTGTATGGAAAATTTGTCATTGCAAGCGGTAGCGTAACAATACATCCGATTAAAATAATTGTTCGTGCATTATAATGCACGCTACTTACTTTTCTTTGGAGATACAAAGTTTTGTAAAAGGAAACCCGTAGTCACGTTTATTGCGTGGGTATCAAGACAGTATTGTAGGGTGCAAAAAGTTACGTTTGCACCGATTTATGCAATTTGCAAAGTGCGTAAAAACGAATCTTCATCTTGGACAGATTCAATCAAAAAAGTTCTGACTTTGTCTATTTGCCCCCAAATAAAAGACGATAACATTTGTTAGCGTCTTTTTTTTGAGTTTCAGGACAAAAACCACAATGCAAAGCTTTGTATTGATTGCCTGTTAAAATTATCACTCCTGAATTTTATCCTGTAATTATTACCTTGTCAGGACAGATTTTTTGATAGTGTTTTGAAAATTTTCCTTTTTTCTCAACATTTATTTTTATATTTGCAATTTTTAAAGCTTCTTCTATCATCAATGATTTTCGGCGGCCGTTGGTTGAAAGAATGATTGTGAATCCGTTTAAAACACATTCGTACAAAATTTCTTCAAAATTATCAATTTCGGTAATTTCTGTTTGCGATTTTAAATTTAAAACGGGTTTGTTAAAAATGTTGTTTGCAGTGATTATAGAACTGATTTCATTTTTAATTTCCTGTATGGTTTTATCTGAAACATTCAAATCACAGGTTAAATCAGATGTATCGTTTTCAAATTTGTCTTTATTTTCTGCAACCCATTGTTTGACCATTTTTAAATAAACGACCTCTATACAGTTAAGATTATTTTCTCTGATTTTTTTCTTTGCATATTTTATAATATTATATATGTGTTTCCAATATCTTTGTTTTTCTTTTTGCGTGGCATAAGTCATTTCAACGTCAGGGGAAAGATATTTAATGCCCGATTTTTTTGACTCGTTAACCCATTTGTCGATTTCAGCAGTGTTGTCGTTATATCCCGGAAAAACGATAAACTTTGAAATTATATTTTCTCCTCGGTTTTTTCTGTTTTTTGAATATTTTTTCAGGCTTTTTAAAACTAAGTTATAAGCATTAACCCTTTTTATTTTTTGATAAGTTTCAGGGCATCCTGAGTCTATTGAAATAAAAATTTCGCATTTCGGAACTTTTTTGCAGGCATTTTCCACAGCTTTTGAATATTTGATGCCTGATGTGGGTAAATAAATTTCATTAATATTATTTTCTACGAATAAGTTTGTTATTTCTTCAAAGTCAGACATTAATGTCGGTTCACCGCCCATATATCTTAAACTGCCTGTAAATCTGATTAAATTTTTTGATATTAAATTTTTTATTAACGGTAGTAATACAAACATTTGTTTTGAATTGTACAGTTCTTCGTGTGTTCCGAAGAAGCAATAAACACAACGGGAATTGCAGCGCATAATGTGAGCAAATGTTAATTCGGAAAAATAGTCCTCATCATCCCATTCCTTAGTTGTCAATTCCCAGCATTTTTCGCACAGTGGATGATAAATTCCTTTTTTTGCATTCTCACGCAGAATTCTTTTTTCCGAAAGAACTTTGTCCCAGTCTACATCGTCAAGATTTCTTACTTTTTGAAGTAAAGCCTGCTCGCATTCCGGTGCTGCATCCATATTACAGCAATGTTTCAGAGAAATTGAGCCTTCCGCATTGTATTTAAAATATAATCCGTGTTCTATAAATCTGCAGCTTTTATATTCCATAGGATAAGTTTATTAAAAAATAAATAATTTTCAATATTTATTAAATTCAGAAATTTAATCTTTAAATTTATTATCAATACTTTTAAAATTTTAGCAAAATCCGGATAATAATAAAATAGTTGAATATTAACCATTGTGAATAGAGAGAGTTGATGTTAATGGCGATAAAAGTTTAAATGTTTAGGCAGAGATTTGTTTTTATTTGATGTGACTTCGGCGAAAGGTATTATTTCTGCAGGAAGTGAATCTGCTTCGTCCTGTAATAAAAATTCAGCAGGATTTAGTTGTACCGCAAAGCTTCTTTGTGAAAATGCCATGAATTATTAATTAATTCCTGTTTTATTCCCGATAAATTTGGTATAATATTTATGGGAGTATGTATTATGGAGAAAAAAACTTTTGATTATTTTGCAACCGAGCCTGAGTTTAAAGGAACGGAACTGTTTCATTACACGTCGCCGAGGGCGTTAAAAGGTATTTTAAAAAGTAATAGATTATGGTTTTCAAACATTTACTTTCTTAATGACAAAAGTGAAATGAGATATACTTATTTGCTTTTGTTGGAATTGCTGGAAGAATTAAAGGGTAAAATCGAAAGAGAATTTTATGAAAAAATTTTAAACCGTGCGGAATATATGACCTGTAATACATATTACAAAGAAGAAAGTAATGTTTTTTCACGACTTGAATACTACGTCTTATGTTTATCGACGGAAAAAAATTGTTTGAGTTTATGGAGTAATTACACTAAAACAAATGACAAAACAGGTTATAATATAGCTTTTTCATACAAAAAACTAAAGGATTGTGTTGAGTCAAAAGGGTATGAATTTTTTTCTTTCGCAAAAGTCTGCTACGATGTTGAGAAGCAAAAGGAAATGATAACGGGAACGTTATTGAAATTTGGCGAGAAATATAAAAATGCCAAAAATTCCAAAGAAAAACAGCGTATCTTTTGGGATTTGATAGACAATTTCACTATATACAGTGTCTTTTTAAAACATCCGGCATTTTATATGGAAAATGAATACAGAATAGTTGTGGGAGTCAGAAGTCACAGTCATTGTGAAATTTGCGAGTTTGAGGTTCAAAACGGAATATTTGTTCCTCATATAGAGCATGAACTTCCTGACCCTGAAGAAGTAAGTATTATAAATTCTGTAACAATTTCTCCGACGTGTGAAAAAGATTTGGCTGTATACAGTGTAAAGAAGCTTTTAAATTCTTACAATCATTATGATGTAAAGATTTACACCTCGGATATTCCGTTGAGAGCTGCCGAAAATTAGTTATACGGTTAAGTTTTGTTATTTTTCTGACAAAACTGATTTATCATAATAAAATTGAAGCACCGAGAGGATTTTATTATGATAAAAATTTTAATAGTTCAAATGCAGTCAATTTTGGGCGAAAAAGAAGAAAATTTTAAAAAAATCCTGAATTTGTTATCAGATTATAAAAATACAAAATCGGATTTAATAATTTTACCCGAATTATTTGCAACGGGCTGGTATTGCGATATATACGAAAAAGTTGCGGAAACGGAAGATAATTCACCGACAATGGATTTTATAAGAAATATAGCTGTTGAGCATAATTCAAATGTCATTGGCGGGTCTTTTGTCAGAAGAGAAAGTGACGGAAAAATTAAAAATACTTGTCCGGTTTTTGACAGAAATGGTAACCTGATTGCTAAATATGATAAAATGCACTTGTATTCATACCTCGGTGATACGGAAAATCTGAACTCTGTGGCGGGAGAAAAACCTGTTATTGCAAGTACTGATATTGGTAAAATAGGTTTAACCATTTGCTATGATATAAGATTTCCCGAAATATACAGATGTTATGCGTACGGCGGAGCGGACCTTCTTGTGAACGTGGCGGCATGGCCAAAATCAAGAAAAGTTCACTGGGAAACTCTGACAAGAGCAAGGGCAATTGAAAATCAATCGTTTATGGTTGCAGTTTCCCAAACGGGAGAAATTCAAAACGGAGTATACAATCTTGGTCACTCGGCAGTTTACGGTCCTCTCGGTGAAGTAATCGCATCTTCTCAGGATGAAGAAACGGTAGTTTCGGCAGTAATTGATTTTTCAGAAATGAAAAAATTGAGGGAAAATGTCAAAACTCTTTCTGACAGGCATGAAAAATACTTATTGGAGGAATAATGAAACAGTATTTTAAAATTTTTATATTAATTTTTACGTTTTTAATCTGCTCAAATAAAACTTTAGCATCCCATTTGGGTTCTTTAATACACTCTTCTTCTGCGGATAAAACATCAACGGTTGCAGTTTCCGTAAAAGATGCACAAACTGGTAAATCAGTTTTTGAATATAATGAAAAAAAATTGCTTCATCCCGCCTCAACTCTGAAAGTTTTTACGACAATTCCTGCAATGGATACGCTCGAAAAAAACTTTATTTTTAATACAGGTTTTTATGTTTACGGAAATGATTTGTATATAAAACTTTCCGGCGATCCGCTTTTATCTTCGGCAAATTTAAAAAATGCTATTAAAGATATTAAAACGGCAGGTTATAAAAATTTCAGAAATATTTATGTTGATTCTTCCGTTATGGATAATGTTGAAACCGGTGTCGGCTGGATGTGGGATGACGGCACTAATCCGTCAGTAAGAAAATTCAGTGCTTATAACCTTGACGATAATCTTTTAAATATTGATGTTAATTATGAAAATGGTCAAATAAGTATTGATACAAAGAGTGTTTATCCTGTCCCCGTAATAAATAATATACAGGCAGGAGATAAAAATTCCCTTGTTGCAGTCAGACACGACTGGATTTCGCCTGATATTATCTGCGTTAAAGGAACTGTAAAAGGGTCGACGGCAATACAGGTTCCGGTAAATAATATGCAAAAATATTTTAATTACAGACTTTTGGCAACTCTCAGAAAAGTAAACGTAAAAGTTGAAAATGATGTTATTCTGAAAGGTATAGTCCCTGCTGATGCAAAAAAAATAGTTGGAATTTCTCATCCTCTCGAGCTTGTATTGCCTTCAATTTTTAAAGACAGCAATAACAAAGACTGTGAAACGGTTGTTAAAGTCGCAGGCGGTGTGAGCGAAAATTCAACGGGGACGTTGGCAAATTCAGTAAATTTATTTTACGATTACTGGAATGCTCAGTCGGTAGACACTTCTGATTTGATTATTGCTGATTTTTGCGGTGTAAGCAGAAACAATCTGGTTACCGTTGACTTTATGACAAATGCTCTGAATTCGCTCTATCAGAACAAAAGATTTGAAGAATTAAGCGAATTGCTTGCTCAGCCCGGAGAGGGAACTCTTTCTAACAGATTATTAAATCTCAGGGGAAGCCTCTGGCTTAAGACTGGAACTCTTGAAAATATAAGCGGGATTACAGGATACGTAAAAACAAATAAAGGAAAAATTTATTCTGTTGCAATTCTTATCCAAAACTTTAATTATTCCCAAAAACAAATTAAAGAATTTGAAAATGAAATTATAACTTCAATACAAAATTTATAATTCCGTTAAAAGTTTTTTAAGGTAATGACAAAAATCTTTGAAAATAATATATTCTCCTTTGTAATAAAGGGAGGTTTTTTATGCAGGAATTTAATCAGCTGTACAAATGTAATATTTGCGGAAAAATGATTGAGGTGGTTTTGGATGGAGCAGGTGAGCTTGTCTGCTGTAACCACCCTATGGAAAAAATCAATTCACATAAGTCAGAGGGCGAATTTTCAGAAAAACATCTTCCTGTAATGGTTACAGAAAATAATAAAAAACTTGTTAAAATCGGCAGTGAGCCGCACCCGATGACGAAAGAACACTATATTATGTTTGTTGAGGCATTTTCCCTCGATGGTAAATATATGAAAAGAACGTACTTAAATCCGGACGAAAAACCCGAAATGGAACCCGAATGTCTTTGCAGAACCGTACAGGCTCGGGCATGGTGTAATATCCACGGACTTTGGGAAAGTATAACCTCACTTCAGTAAACCTTTGCGGACAGATTTTTCTGTCCGCAAAAAGTTATTTTTGCTTTGCTGTCGTATGAAATTTTTTGCAATTTTTCTTTATCTTAAAGTATCGTAATATTTTGCAAAACCTCAAAATGGAATTGATAAAAGCTTTTTGAGGTTTTTGGACTGATAAGATGAAATTTTTTTAAAAATAAAAAATGCGATTATTATTTATATTTGATACAATATTTCTGAGATAAATTTTGATGTTAATTATATGACAGATAATATAGCAAACAACTTAAAAAAATTAAATAAAAAAATCGACGGTTTATCAATTGATAAAGACTTATCTCTTGAGCTTAAAGCTGATATCAAGGATTTATGTGATAACATTCAGTCAAAAGTGCTGGAAAATCAGCTCGAACAATTAAATGCCAAGCTTGAATCAATCGAAAATAATAATGATTCATTAAAAGAATCTATACACGATTTTGTAAAATCCACTTCCAAAACGCTTGAAACTATTACAAAAAGTGATTCGGAAAATATTCCTTCCAGATTAAAGGAATATCTTCTTGAAATTGTCGGGAAAATTGAAAGTTTAAAATCTTCTGTTCCGAATTCATCGTCAGAAGCTTTTGATGAAAATCAAATCAAAAATTTAAAACATGAATTAAGTTTTTTCCAAAGTGAAATTGAAGCAACTTTAAACAGGCAATTAACAGAAATAGGCGAGAATGTAGAAAAAATTGTTATTGATATAAAAAAACAGCTTGATGTATTTAAGGATATTCTCGATAACAATACAGAAAAACTTGTAATGGAAGTTCTTAGCGATATAAAACAACTAAGAGCCAATTCAGCGGAACTTGCCGGTGGCTTGAAAAAAATAGAAGATAAGTCTGAAAAAATTGCGGAAGAAACATTAAACAAAATTATAGAAAATTCAAAATCTGCAAATGATAAGGTTATAAATGAACTTTCAGAAATTAAACAAGTTTCCGTAAAAGCTGAAGAAGTTGAAAAGACAAGTCAGGAAGCACTTGAAATTTTAAAACATGAATTGAGTGTGCTGAAAAATAATATTAACGGTCAAATTCGTGATGTATTAAGTAAAATATTAGTTCAGGATGAAATTAAGTTTCTTTGCGAAGAAGCAATTTCGGGTATCAAAAACGGTAATACCGAAATAAATGTTGTCCGTAAACACCTTAAAGAAATGAAACTGGGTGATGAAAAACAGACGATGCTCTTTGCCGAAATGAGAAATATTATTGCTGAACTCGGTAATTACGGATTATCAGAAAGCTGCGATAAAATTGACATGATTTATGACAATATGTCAATGGTAAATAACTGGGCAAGTTCTTCCGACCGAGTATCGCACGGATTTGAGGATTTGTGTCAGGAGTTTGAAATAACTTCAGGCAAAGTTGATATTATTTATGAAAATCTTTCATTCATAAATGAATGGGTAAAAACTTTAAATAAATTTTCAAAAGATATAGAAGAATTAAGAAATAATTGCAGAGGTGAGGTTGACCTTCCCCAAAAAGTAAATGAAATATACGATAATATCAGTGCCGTAAGAGAATGGAGCAAAAAATCCGATGCTCTTGCATTGCAGGTTAAAGCTCTGTCTGTTCAGATGAAAGAAACCGAAGATTCTTTGGGTACTCAAAATCTTAACGAGATAAAACGTCTTTTCGCCGATATGAACGAAAATATCTCGAATATGAACACAAGAAATAACAAAATGATTATTGAATCCGATAAGTCAAATGAAGTTATGAGAGGTCAGCTTAATGATTTAAACACATTAATATCTTCGTTTGCTCAAAAATCGGAAAATCTGGGCATTCAGGAGCTTACTCAAAAAATAAATGATTTGAGAGTTTTATCATTGCAAAATGCAGGTTTTGAAGGTGTTGTAACCGAATCATTTACTTATCTCGCAGAGTGGATTGATGCCGCAGGTGCTGCATTAAATTCAATAAAAAATGAAATTGCAAATTTGCAAGAAACATCAAAAGCGCAGTCAGAGGCTGTAGAAGAAATTAAGAATACTTCTTCGGAAATACTAACTGAAGCAGTAAATAAAATTAATGACCAAAATGAAAGTTTAGAATCTCAGAAATCAGGTTCTGAAGAAATAAAAACAATTCTTGAATATATTGCTGCCCATGTAAGTGAGCAGACTCAAAATACCGGAGAAAATGAAAAGATTGAAGCTCTCACTGCGAGAATTGATGCTTTTGAAGATAAATTTTCTTCTTTTGAAACGAAGTTATCCTCAATTGAAAATTATATGTCCAAATTAATTGAATATCTTGAAGAAGACTAATTAAGTTTTTCAAAAACTTTTCTTAAAATACCGTTATTTTCTTTGAGTAATTTTTCCGATTTTTCAAAGTCACAGCCGTATTTTATATTTAAAACGGCGTGTTTAATTTTGTAATTATTATCTTTTAAAACCTCTAAAGCTTTTTCGGCAGTAGTTTTACAAATATCTGCCACAATTCTTACTGCTCTGGTTTTTAATTTTTCATTTGTGGGTTTAACATCAATCATATAGTTTTTATAAACTTTACCGATTTTTATCATAGATGCGGTTGTCAGCATATTTAAAATTAATTTTTGTGCGGTTCCGGCTTTCATTCTTGTTGAGCCGCTTATAACTTCGGCACCGGTTTCTGCGCATATAAAAACATCGGCAAATTTCTTTGTTTTGGCATTAGGATTTGATGTGACCGCAACAGTTTTACATCCGGTTTCTTTTGCAAGGCGCAGAATTTCAACGACATAAGCTGCATTTCCGCTTGCAGATATTGAAACAATTGTGTCATTTTTATTTATATTTTGATTTTTAAAATCTTCCTGTGCCAAATCAATTCTGTCCTCGGCACCCTCGATTGCATGCCTTAAAGCTCTGTCACCGCCTGCAATTACACCTACAACCATTTCTTCGGGAACAGAAAATGTCGGAGGACATTCGGAAGCGTCTAAAACGCCTAATCTTCCGCTTGTTCCCGCGCCAAAATAAATAAGTCTGCCTCCGTTATTAAAATTTTTAATTATTATATCCGTGGCTTTAGAAATCTGCGGTAATACTTTTTGCACGGATATTACGGCGTTAAAATCTTCGTTGTTTATCATTTTGACAATATCTTCGGAAGAAGAAATATCTATATTTAATGTGTTTTTATTTAAGTTTTCCGTTGATGAGTCTGTCATTGCACAACTTCTTCCACACCTTTTCCGATTGTATGTAAATTTTCCGCATACCAAAAATCCAGCGGTTCAATAACCATTCCGAAATTCTTTTTTAAAACATAAAATACAGGACCGCTGCCTGACATAAACGAATTTTTAATATATTTCTTCATATTATTTATATGATGGTATTTTTTGCATAGTGGTAATTCCAAGTCATTATGAAGCAGATTTATGTCAAAACCACCCCTTACTATTAAATGTACAAGCTCTTCGGTATAATTTCTGTATTCTTTTCTTTCAAACAGGTCGTATTCGCTGTAAGCTTCTTTTGCACTTATTTTCATGTCTTTTGGTCTTATTAAAGAAACAGGCATTTCAACAAAAGGAATTGGTCTTATTTTTTCCCCTCTTGATGTGCAGATAGCACAGCCTCCACGGTAACAGAAGTTTAAGTCGGAACCTGTTTCAGCACATAATTCGGCAATTTCTTTATCAGACAATTTATTATCAAATAATTTATTCAGAGCAAAAAACGTTGCTGCTGCGTCTGTGCTTCCGCCCGCAAGACCTGCTTCAACAGGAATATTTTTTTCCAAATAACATCTTAAATAAACATCAGCAGCTCCTATTTTTTCAAAATATTTAACAGCAGCTTTATAAATGAGGTTATGTTCATCATAGGGAAGTTTTTTGTTGTTTCCCGAAAGTTCAATCTGCAGACCGCCGTCAGACTCTGTCGTTTCAAAAGACAGATAATCGTACAAATTTATAGCCTGCATTACGCTTCTTATATCATGAAAACCGTTTTCTCTTCGGTTTAAGACTTCAAGTGTCAAATTTATTTTAGCCGGAGCTTTAACTTTTATTTTTTTCATAAATTTTCTTTCAGTTTTTCTGATAATTCGCCTAACTTTTCTGTTGAGAGAGTTTCACCTCTGACTGTTTCCGGAATTGATAATTCCGCCAGTGTCTTTTGAACTGCCTCTTTTGAAAAACCGCCGTTTATCAGTGAGTTTTTTATGTTCTTTCTTCTTGTGCCGAAACAAGCTTTAGTTACTTTTTTAAAGAATTTGTAGTCATTTAATTTAAGCACAGGTTTGGTGTGAACGTCAAATTCTATTATTGCGGAATTAACTTTCGGAGCGGGGTAAAAGCTTTTTGCCTTAACAAATTCAATCATTTTTGTGTCTGCATAAAAATTTGATAAAATTGTAAGCAAACCGTAAGCTTTTTCGGGAGAATTTTCATTTGCCGTTATTCTGAGTGCTGCTTCGTATTGGGTCATCATAACAATTTTTGATATGGCTTTTCTGTTTTTGTTGTCCAAATCGTCAACTTCGCCTAACAAATGTGCAATAATCGGACTTGTAATGTAATATGGAATATTTGCGACAATTTTTATATTTTCACCGAACTGAGATATGTCAGTTTTTAAAATATCCGCATGCACAATCTGAAGATTATCTGCTTTTATTTTTTTAAGTTCTCTGACCATGTCCTCGTCTAATTCAATTGCAACAACTTTTTTTGCAAGTTTAACGAGCTGCTCTGTCACAAAACCAAGCCCCGAACCGATTTCAACAACAATATCTCCGGAAGCTATATCTGCCGTTTCAATAATTTTATCAATTATTTCAGAGCTTATTAAAAAATTCTGTCCCAGTCTTTTTTTTGCTCTGTATGATTTTGCTCTTTCAAAGTAGTTCATAGCTTATATGATAATACAAATTTCTCTGAAACAAAATCTTTTAATTTTCGTCAGAAATATCGGAAGTATGGAGTGTAAAAATGGACGATATTTTATGTACCAAAACAGATGAAAGCTTTTGTGAACCCGAAGAAGAAAACCAAACTTTCAGCACTATTGTGTATAAAGATGACCTTCTTCAGTCTTATTTAAAAGGTATAGGAAAAATTAAGCTGTTAAAACAAGCAGAAGAGCAGGAACTCGGAAAGTTGATTTCAAAAGGTGATTTAAACGCAAAAAAGAAACTTGTAAAAGCAAATTTACGGCTTGTTGTGAGTATTGCAAAAAAGTACACGGGACAGGGTGTGTTGTTTCTTGATTTGGTTCAGGAGGGTTCTCTCGGTTTAATAAGGGCAGCGGAAAAATTTGATTACAAAAAAGGCTTTAAATTCAGCACCTATGCAACTTGGTGGGTGAAACAGACAATTGTGCGGGCAATTGCAAATAATTCAAAATCAATAAGAATTCCTGTTCACATGGCGGAAAAAATCAGAAAATTAAAAAAATCCGTAAAAGAACTTACGGAAAAACTTGACAGAGAACCGTATCCTGCGGAAATTGCAGTCAAAATGAATATCCCCGTGAAAAAAGTTAAAGCAATATTAAATGCAATTCAGAAAGAACCCGTCAGTCTTGAAACCCCCGTTACGGATAACCTGACAATAGGTGATTACATTGAAGATGAAAATTCGGAATTACCCGAAAAAAGAATTCAAAAATATTATTTAAGACAGGAAATTTCAAATCTGCTCAAAGAATTAAACGAAAGGGAACAAAAAATTCTTATCGGAAGATTCGGGATAAATGACGGAAAACCGAAAACGCTTGAGGAACTCGGGAAAGAAATCGGGTTTTCAAAAGAGAGAATAAGACAAATTGAAAATATAGCAAAAATGAAACTGCGTTTTTCAAAAAAACGAGATGGATTGCTGGATTATATAAATTGATTTTATATTTATCTCTGAAAAAACAAAAGAGAGAATCAATACGATTCTCTCTTTTGTTTAAAAGGTTAATTCCAGTACGGTTAGTTTGCGTAAACGCTTACCTGTTTTCTGTCACGTCTGTGAGGTTCAAACTTCACAACGCCGTCGATTTTTGCAAACAATGTATCGTCGCTGCCGATTCCTACATTGTTTCCGGGGTGAATTCTTGTTCCTCTCTGGCGGACGATAATGTTGCCTGCTTTAACAACTTCTCCGCCGTATTTTTTAACGCCTAAACGCTTACTTTCGCTGTCACGACCGTTCTTGGACGAACCTACACCTTTCTTATGTGCCATTTTTCTTTCTCCTTAAATTCCTGTTTTACAATTTCCTATTCTTCTGAAGCGGTTTCTTTTGCTGCTTTGGAAGCGGTAGTTCTGATTTTGTTAATCATAACTCTTGTAAAACCCTGTCTGTGACCTTGTTTTTTTCTGTAGCCTTTTTTTGCTCTTTGTTTGTATACAAGAACTTTTTTTGTTTTGTCATGTTTTACGACTACACCTTCAACACTTGCGTTTGCAACGTAAGGCTGACCGACTTTTGATTTTTTGCCGTTAACAAGCATAACGACTTCTTTGAAAACAACTTTACTTTCGGGAGCATCTTCAAGAAGTTCGATATCTACATATCTTCCTTCTTCCATTTGATACTGTTTTCCGCCCGTTTCAACAATTGCGTACATTGTTATGTATCCTTTCAACTGAAGCAGCCGTACTCATACGAGATTTGAAAACGACTTGCTTATCTTACTCCGAAACTTTGTGAATAAACGCAAAGCTTCACATAAAAATTTTATCTTTAGCAAAAATTAATGTCAATCATGTTTTTTTATTGCCGTGTCGGGTGTTTATTATTAAACAGGGGTTCAATATAAAAAATTGAACTTTAGGTCAATAAATAATACTCCTTTCGATTGATACCCAAATTCAGGGCAAAATCTAAAATGATTATGTTAATCGTTTTGGAGTATTATTTTGAAATCAGTTGATAATTTAAAATTAAATGCGGAAGAATTTTCCGATATAGCTGATGAGTTATTTTCGGAAAACAGAAATAAAGAGGCAATTAAGTGTTATCTGCATTCCGTTTTAATGAAAAGAATTAATCCCAAAGCATACAAGGGATTAGGTATTGCATATAAAAGTTTAAAAGAATTTGAAAAGGCAATTATATACCTTGAAAAAGCCAAAGAACTCACGCCGTTTGACTTTGAGATATATCGTGAACTTGGTGTCTGCTATCTCGGAAAAGGAAAAAGCTGCCTGGCTGTTAAAAATCTCATAAAAGCAATTAAATTAAATCCTGAAAACCCCGATGTTCAGATTGAGCTTGCTTTTGCTCATGAATATATGGAAGAGCCTGAAATGGCTTTGATGATTTATCAGAAAATAATTGAAACCAATCCTGATTACTTAAAAGCTTATATTCACAAAGCTGCTCTTCTGATACAGACCGAAGCCTATATAGATGCTATCGAAGTATTTAAACAAATTTTAAAAATAAATCCCGATTATTATCGCTCTTACCTCGGAATAGGTATTTGTTTTGATAAACTTTCAGAAAAATCAAAGGCAAAAAGATATTATAAAAAATATCTCTCATTAAATTCCGAAGCAATAAATTCCGAAAATGTCAGGACACGTCTTTCCGAAATTCAGAAAGATTTACCGGTTAAAAAGAATTTCCTGAAAGTGGTTTAAAATTATAAATTCGACATGTGAACTCTTGTTGTGATAAAATTTTACTGAAAACGGAGTTCTGAAATGATTAATGAAGATGATAAATTTTTAATTACGATTATTGGTACGGATAAAATAGGTATCGTAGCAAAGATTACGGCTGTTCTTGCAGAATGCAAAGTCAATATTGAGGACATAAAACAATCTGTTATGCAGGATTTCTTTGTTATGTTTATGCTTGCCGAAAAAAGCAATTCACCTCTTTCTTTTAAAGAAATAAAAGATGCCCTGACAAAAACAGGTCAGGAAATGAGCATGGAAATTTGGGTTCAGAAAAAACAAATTTTTGACAAAATGCACACTATTTAAGGGGATACGGGCATGAACTTTTTTAACGAGGATTCAATCCTTGAAACTATTAATATGATTAAAATGCACAACCTTGACATCAGAACGGTCACTCTTGCTTTGAGTTTAAGAGATTGCTGCGATGTCGATATAAGGTGCGTCGGTGAAAAAATTCACGAAAAGATAATAAAATATGCAAAAAATCTAAAATCTTATGCGGATGAAATTGAAGAAGAGTATTCCATTCCGATTGTTAACAAAAGAATTGCGGTAACGCCGGTTTCTCTTATCGGTGAATCATGCAAAAATCCTGATTATGTTTATCTGGCAAAAATTCTTGATAAATCGGCTGATGAAGTCGGCATTGATTTTATAGGTGGCTTTGGTGCTTTGGTTGAAAAAGGAATGACGAAAGGTGATGAACTCCTTATAAATTCAATTCCTGAAGCTCTTGCACAAACAAATAAAGTTTGCTCATCAATTAATCTTGCATCTTCAAAGGCAGGTATAAATATGAATGCCGTAAATAAAATGTCTGACATTGTTAAACAAACGGCGGAAAAAACTTCTGCTCAGGACGGTATAGGTGCGGCAAAGCTCGTTTGCTTCTGTAATGCTCCCGGAGATAATCCGTTCATGGCAGGAGCTTTTCACGGGGTAGGCGAGCCTGAATGTGCATTAAATATAGGTGTTTCAGGACCCGGGGTCGTAAGGGCTGCCGTAGAGGAAATGCCAAAAACAGCAGATTTGGGTGAAGTTGCGAATACAATAAAAAAAGTCGCATACAAAATCACGACAACAGGTGAATTAATCGGAAGAGAACTTTCCGAAAAACTGAGTGTACCTTTTGGTGTTATTGATTTGTCATTGGCACCGACACCCGCAATCGGTGATAGTGTTGCGGGAATATTTAAAGCTATGGGGTTAGAACATGCCGGAGCTCACGGTACAACCGCCGCTCTTGCAATGCTCAATGATGCCGTTAAAAAGGGCGGTATTATGGCAAGTTCCTACGTTGGAGGTCTTTCAGGCGCATTCATCCCCGTTTCCGAAGATGCGGAAATGATTGACGCGGCTTCAAAAGGTCATCTGACTTTTGACAAGCTTGAAGCAATGACGTCTGTCTGTTCTGTCGGACTTGATATGATTGCAATTCCGGGTGATACACCCAAAGAAACTATTGCAGGAATAATTGCCGATGAAATGGCAATCGGAATGATTAATAAAAAGACTACTGCCGTCCGTGTTATTCCTGTTCCCGGTAAAACAGTAGGTCAAACGGCGGTTTATGGCGGATTGTTGGGTGAAGCTCCGATTATGCCTGTTAATACACTTTCTTCCTCAACTTTTGTAAAAAGAGGCGGAAGAATCCCTGCTCCAATACACAGTTTGAATAATTAGAGGTTATTATGTCTGTTGAACAAAAAGAAAAACACAAAATTAAAGAGTGGACTGATTATTTTCTTGATATGGCAAAGATGTGCGCATCACGCTCAAATTGTCTGCGTTCTCAGGTGGGAGCGGTTATTGTGGGTGATGATAAAAAAATCAAAGCAACAGGTTATAACGGTACCCCCTCTCAGGTAGAATCCTGCTATGAAAGAGGTGTTTGCTACAGAATTGAAAATAATATTCAGTCGGGTACGAGATATGAAACGTGCAGAAGTATACATGCCGAACAAAATGCGATAATTCAAGCGGGGCAGGACCGTTGCAAAGGTTCTACAATGTATATTTACGGTCACAACTTCATCTGCATTTTGTGTAAAAGATTTATCGTTCAGGCAGGAATAAAAGATGTTTATCTCAAAAAAGACGATAATTCAAAAATTGAATATGTTACTGTTGAGCAGATAAGAAAAGAGTTGTCCGCTTAATTTCTGACAGTTTGAAATTTGACCGGTATTGTATTTTTTGCTAATGTATAGCAGACGGAAAGAATATATGGAAAAATTAAATATAATAACTATTGGTGAAGTTCTTGCAGAACTTTCAAATACACAAAGTCTGGAGTATGCGGATACTCTTGACAAGTATTTTGGCGGAGATACACTCACTACTGCTGTTGCGGCGACAAGACTCGGCGGAAAAGTCGGTTATATAACAAAAATAGCGTCAGATGCGTTCAGAGATTTTCTTGTCGGCGGTCTTGCAGCTGAGGGGCTTGATATCTCAACAATTACAACGACAGAGGGATATAACGGAATTTATATTGTTGCAGGCTGCGAAACGGGTAAAAAAGAATTTGCCTATTACCGTAAAAAAAGTGCCGCATCAACTGTTACTGAAAAAGACATTGATGAAGAATATATTAAAAAGGCTGATATTGTTTATGCCACGGGTATAACTCAGTCATTGTCGCTTTCTGTTAAAGAAGCAGTATCAAAAATGTTCAAAATTGCTAAAGAAAATGGTATTACTACCGCTTATGACCCGAATTTCCATTCGGTTTTCTGGTCAAAAGAGGAAGCAAATGAAGCCTTTGATGAAATAAAAGATTATGTTGATATTCTTTTTATGAACGTGCATTCTGATTCATTGGCTCTGTGGGGTATTGATTCTTATGACAAATTAAGCAAAATGTTCTTTGATATGGGGATAAAAACCGTAGTAATAAAATCAAAAGAACATTCCGGGTATTATATTAGTGTCATAGGAAAAAGTATATTTGTTCCGTTCTACTCTGATGTGAAAATTGACTCAACAGGTGCGGGTGATGCGTTTAACGGTGCTTTTTTGTATGAAATTTCAAAAGGCAGTTCTCCAGTAAAAGCAGCCGAAATTGCTTCCGTTGTTGCAGGTTTGCAGGTCAGAAAAATAGGAGCAATAAAATCAATACCAACCCTAAAAGAAGTTATGACGGCTATACAGGAAAAAAATGAGCAGCAATAAGCCAAAAAAGATTATTATTTCAGGATATTACGGCTTTAATAATTTTGGTGATGATGCCGTTCTCTCTGTTTTGGTCAATTCTTTAAAAAATGAAAATGTAAAACCCGAAAATATAACAATAATTTCCAGAAACCCCAAAAATACAAAAAAAACTTACGGGACAAAATCTGTATACTATTTCAATCTTCTGTCGGTATTTTTTTCAATGCTGAAGTCTGACATTTTATTCTCTGGCGGCGGAAGTCTTTTGCAGGATGTTACAAGCTCAAAAAGCTTTTTTATTACCTTTTTATTAT
>Ga0265299_10000612_pt1 | contig 43851 bp, 23 predicted proteins | sample AusTroGonzalo_MG_4_FD_193485 | JGI IMG/M metagenome (GOLD analysis project Ga0265299, IMG submission 193485) | Bovine rumen microbial communities from tropical cattle in Woodstock, Queensland, Australia - Gonzalo_02 | ecosystem: Host-associated > Mammals > Digestive system > Stomach > Rumen ...
ATCTTGAACTGGAGCAGCTTGTCAGACTTGGGAACCTTGATGCACTCAAGAACTGTACCCACGCGGATATCCAGTTTCTCAAACTCCGGGAACTGTATGTTCTCCTTGATGGGCTTGGCGGGCTGAGCGGCTGCGGCAGCCTTCTCGTTCTCCTCCTTGCGCTTGAGCAGCTTCTGGATCTGAGCCTCAATCACGTCGTCTTCAATCTTCTCAAACAGAAGCTCGGGCTTGCTCAGTTTGTGGCCGGCGGGCAGCAGGTCAATGGCACCCAGACGGTCCCACTGTGCACCCTCCAGGGCAATCATGCCGCGCAGTTTCTCACTAGAGAACGGCAGGAACGGCTCGAATGCTATTGCCAGGTTGGCAACCAGCTGGAGTGATATGTTAAGGATGGTCTCAACACGTTTCATATCGGTCTTGGCCAGTTTCCAGGGTTCTGTATCGGCTAGGTACTTGTTTCCTATGCGGGCCAGGTTCATAGCCTCCTTCTGGGCCTCACGGAATTTGAAGTTGTCAAGCAGTGACTCAAGCTGCTGCTTAACATCGGCAAACTCCTTAAGGGTCTCGCGGTCATAGTCTGTAAGCTCTCCGCACTCAGGAACAACGCCGTCAAAATACTTCTGTGTCAGAACCAGGGCACGGTTCACAAAGTTACCGTAAATGGCTACCAGCTCGTTGTTGTTGCGGGCCTGGAAGTCTTTCCATGTAAAGTTGTTGTCCTTGGTCTCAGGGGCATTGGCGGTAAGCACGTAACGCATTACATCGGCCTTGCCGGGGAAATCCTCCAGATACTCATGTACCCAGACGGCCCAGTTGCGTGAAGTTGAAATCTTGTCATCCTCCAGATTCAGGAACTCGTTGCTCGGTACGTTATCGGGCAGTATGAATGAACCCTCGGCCTTAAGCATTGAGGGGAATACAATGCAGTGGAACACTATGTTGTCCTTACCGATAAAGTGGATAAGGCGTGTATCGGGATCCTTCCACCAGGTCTCCCAGCTGCCGCGCTCGGGATGCTCGTCGCAGTACTCCTTAGTGTTGCTGATATAGCCTATGGGAGCGTCAAACCAAACGTAGAGCACCTTACCCTCGGCACCTTCAACAGGTACGGGGATACCCCAGTCAAGGTCACGGCTTACGGCACGGGGCTGCAGACCCATGTCAAGCCAGCTCTTGCACTGACCGTAAACATTGGGACGCCACTCCTTGTGCTCCTGCAGGATCCACTTCTCAAGCCACTCCTGATACTGCTCCAGGGGCAGATACCAGTGTGTTGTCTCCTTCATCACGGGCTTGCTGCCGCTTACGGTGCTTACAGGGTTGATGAGTTCTGTGGGTGAGAGTGATGTGCCGCACTTCTCGCACTGGTCACCGTATGCGTGTTCGTAGTGGCAGTGAGGGCACTCACCGGTAATGTATCGGTCTGCAAGGAACATCTTGGCCTCCTCGTCATAGTACTGCTCGCTGGTCTTCTGGATGAACTTGCCGGTATCGTAGAGCTTACGGAAGAAATCGGCAGCCAGCTTATGGTGTACAGGGGAGCTGGTACGTCCGTAGATATCATATGAAATACCCATTCCCTTGAATGTATCCTTCATCTGATAGTGGTAGCGGTCAATGATCTCCTTGGGAGTCACGCCCTCTTTCTTGGCGCGGATGGTGATGGGCACTCCGTGCTCGTCACTGCCTCCAATGAACATCACGTCCACCTTCTTGAGACGTTGGTAACGGACATAAATATCGGCCGGAACGTATGCGCCTGCCAGATGGCCTATGTGCAGCGGGCCGTTGGCGTAGGGCAGGGCCGATGTAACCAGAATCCTCTTGTAATCTTTCATATTATCAGTCGTTTTTCTTTTCGGTTCGCAAAGTTATAAAAAAAAAGAACACAAAGGGGACAGTCCCCATTGTGTTCATTTTCCCCAAGATGCGCGGTCAAGACTGCGGTAACCTATGGCCTCGGCTATGTGATGGGGCTGGATGGTGTCCGATTCGTCCATATCGGCTATGGTGCGGGCCACTTTCAGGATGCGGTCATAGGCGCGGGCCGAGAGGTTGAGGCGGTTCATGGCCTCACCCAGCATGCGGATTGATGAAGGTTCTGCTCCGGCATATTTGCGCAGCAGGCGTGAATCCATCTGTGCATTGCAATAAATGCCCTTTTCATCGATGAATCGGCTTGCCTGTACGGCTCTTGCCCGTATGACTCTTTCCCTGATCTCCGCACTTGTCTCAGTAGGCTGATTTGAGGACATGTCGTCAAAGCCTACGGGCAGAATCTCACACTGCAGGTCAAACCTGTCCATGAGCGGGCCCGATACACGACCCAGATAACGCTCAATGATAGTGGGCGTGCAGTGACACTCTTTTGTGGGATGGTTGTAGTAGCCGCAAGGGCATGGATTCATAGATGCTACAAGCATGAATGATGCCGGATATTCCACACGGTATTTTGCTCTGGAAATCACAATCGTCCTGTCCTCAAGCGGTTGCCGCAACACTTCTAGGGCCGATCGTGTAAATTCCGGCAGCTCGTCCAGGTAGAGCAGGCCATTGTGCGCCAATGATATTTCACCTGGCTGTCCGTTGCTGCCGCCTCCTGTCAGAGCCACGTTGGTTATGGTATGGTGGGGGTGGCGGAACGGACGCTCTGTTATGAGTGACGCTCCGTGGCCGGTGAATCCCGCAACAGAGTGAATACGGGTAGTCTCTATGCTCTCCTCCTCGGTAAGCGGGGGCAGGATGGACGGAAGCGCCCTGGCCATCATTGATTTTCCGCTTCCCGGCGGTCCTATCATAATGAGGTTGTGTCCTCCCGATGCAGCTACCTCCAGCGCCCTCTTTACAGCACTTTGTCCCTTGACATCAGCAAAATCAGCATGGTAGGAATTGGCTTGCTCCGATTGTGACGACATGGCTTTCTCCAGAGGCATGATATGGTCCTGCCTGTCGTTCAGCAGGTCAACCACTTCACGCAGGTTATAGGCTCCGTATACTTCCAATCCGTCTATTACGGCAGCTTCGGGAGCGTTCTGGGCGGGCAGAATTATTCCCTTGAAACCTTCAGAACGAGCTTTAATGGCCATTGACAGGGCTCCTTTTACAGGTTGCAGGGATCCGTCCAGCCCCATCTCGCCCATTATGACATAATCATCAAGCATTGAAGTGGACAGTTGTCCGGCAGCCGCCATAATTACAATGGCAAGCGGAAGGTCATAGGCTGCCCCCTCCTTGCGTATATCGGCGGGAGCCATGTTGATGATGATCTGACTTGACGGGAACTTGTAACCGTTTACCTGGAAAGCTGAAATGATGCGTTCATGGCTCTCCTTGACTGCGCTGTCAGGCAGTCCTACAAGAAAGAATCTGATACCGCGAGATGTACTCGCCTCAATTGTCACGATGTATGCGTCTATCCCTTGGACAGCCGCACCTGAAACTTTGATAAGCATAATTGGATATGGTATTAATGGTGTTGTTCATGTCAGTAGGAATCAGATGTCATTTTTTTGTCAATGTAATACCGTTCTTTGGTTTCTCCCTTTCAAAAGAACGGGGTGCTAACGTCTTTTTCAGTTCCTGGTCTAGTTCTGACCTTGAACTGGTCTGGTATTGTACTCTCTTTGTACCTGAAAACAGGATGAAAGAGGGTAGTTGCTTGGTATTCGTTCCTTTTATGATCCTGCTCTCCCAACCTTCTGTATCTATGAAGGATTCCCATCTGAGCGTGTCTTTGGTCAGCGCCTCTTTCCAGCTGTCCATATTGACATCAATAGAGACGTCAATGATGCTCAGTGTCTTAGGAGAAATAACGTCCAGCAGGGAATCCAGTGATTTCCTGGCATCCAGTCCGGGTTGCTGTATCCATGAGGCCCATACACATACCAGCAGGTAATTGGAACCGGCTCCCATATCGGCAAACTGTCTCTTGGTTCCGGTGGAGTCGCGGAGAGTAAGAGTACTTATGTATGAGTTGCTTGGCAGGTCTGCAGAGAACTCTGACTTGAGTGCAGTCAGATACGGGGCGTCCTGCATGTTTCCGCTCATTCTTTTGATTACCTTCTCAAGCGTTTTTTGGCTTGCATGATAACCCAATACCAGACGGTCATAAATAAGGTATGGCGTTACCTCGCTGAAAGGATCCCTGGTTATGAATGAGTCGACAGCTGCGACAGCCTGCTCCAATGTGGAATCACCACGAGTGGAAATGCAGAAAGAGTTGTAAGAGTCATTACAATATCCTCCCGATATGTGATAAGTGCCTGTATCTGATGGTATTTCCAACTGTGACTGCACATCCTTCTCGGCAAAAACCGGGTAACGGCGCCCGTCGGGCAGCAGAAGCAGCAGGGTTGTGACGGTATCGGGACGGAAAGACCATGTAAACTGTCCGTTTTGAGGGATTATGGTATCCGGATACTCAAATCTGGAATCAAAACCGACCACGACAATGGTATCGGTTCCCTCATGGACGGTTCCCTGCAATATGTACAAGCCCTTGTTCCTGCCGCATGAAACAACCATCAGCAGAATAAGCGCAAATATTGCAGAGAATCTCCTTTTCATCGGGGTTTTCGGGTTACTTGGCGGCGCGTTTACGCTCCAGTTCGCTCAGTATGATCTTACGCATACGCATGCTCTTGGGAGTAACCTCAACGTACTCGTCGTTCTTAATGTACTCCAGAGCCTCCTCAAGTGAGAATATTACGGGAGGAGCGATATGTGCTTTCTCATCGGCACCGCTGGCACGCATGTTGGTGAGCTGCTTGCTCTTGGTAACGTTGATTACCAGGTCCTTCTCATGGACATGCTCGCCTACCACCTGACCTGCATAAACCTGATCCTGCGGGTTTACAAAGAACTTACCGCGGTCCTGCAGTTTGTCAAGCGCATATGCAAATACCGTACCGGTCTCCATGGCAACCATTGAACCGTTGGTGCGGCGTTCTATGTCTCCCTTGTAAGGCTGGTACTCCTTGAAACGGTGTGCCATAACGGCCTCACCCTGAGATGCGGTGAGCACGTTGGTACGCAGGCCTATGATACCGCGTGAAGGGATATCGAACACAATGACCACTCGGTCACCCTGGGTGTCCATTGATATCATCTCACCCTTACGCTTGGTGGCCAGGTCAATCATCTTGCTTGAGAACTCCTCAGGTACGCTGATGGTGAGCTCCTCAATCGGTTCGCAGGTCTTGCCGTCAATCTCCTTCATGATAACCTGAGGCTGACCAACCTGCAACTCGTAGCCCTCACGGCGCATGGTCTCAATTAATATTGAAAGGTGCAGCACGCCACGGCCCGATACAATCCACTTGCCATCCTCCTCTGTGCGGCGGACGCGCAGGGCCAGGTTCTTGTCAAGCTCCAGATTCAGGCGGTCCTGGATGTGACGTGATGTAACGTACTTACCCTCCTTACCAAAGAAAGGTGAGTCATTTATTGAGAAGAGCATACTCATGGTAGGCTCATCGATTGCGATAGGAGGCAGGGGATCGGGATTCTCGGCATCGCATACGGTATCGCCGATCTCAAACTTTTCAAGACCTACGATGGCGCATATGTCACCGGCCTCAACGGTAGGAACGCGCTTACGGCCCATTCCCTCAAATGTATGAAGTTCCTTGATCTTTACCTTCTCCTTGCTGCCGTCGCGGTGTGCAAGTGTGCAGGTCATACCTTCATTCAGGGTGCCGCGGTTTACACGACCTACGGCGATACGGCCTGTGTATGAAGAGTAGTCAAGTGATGTGATAAGCATCTGCAGTGTACCCTCCTCCTGCTTGGGAGCGGGGATATGCTCAATGATTGCATCGAGCAGAGGCAGTATGTTGTCAGTGGGCTGTTTCCAGTCTGTGCTCATCCAGTTCTGCTTGGCGGAACCGTAGAGTACGGGGAAATCCAGCTGCTCCTCTGTGGCATCCAGAGCGAACATCAGGTCAAATACCATCTCATAAACCTCCTCGGGACGGCAGTTGGGCTTATCTACCTTATTTACAACTACTATAGGCTTAAGTCCTATCTGCAAAGCCTTCTGCAGAACGAATCGTGTCTGAGGCATGGGGCCCTCAAATGCGTCGACCAGCAGGATGCAACCGTCGGCCATGTTGAGTACACGCTCAACCTCACCTCCAAAATCCGAGTGTCCCGGAGTGTCAATGATGTTAATCTTGGTATCCTTGTAAGTGATGGACACGTTCTTGGAGAGAATGGTTATACCACGCTCACGCTCCAGGTCATTGTTATCGAGCATAAGTTCTCCCTTGGCCTGGTTGTCGCGGAACAGGTGTCCGGCCAGCATCATCTTGTCGACCAGTGTCGTCTTACCATGATCGACATGCGCAATAATAGCGATGTTCCTGATATTCATTATTTACCTTTTTATTTGCGGGTGCAAAGTTACGGCAAAAATGTTAGAAAATTCATTGTGTATTGAAAAAGAAGATATAACTTTGCGCCCGCTAAACGAGTTTTCACATTATTTTTAAGAAAATGTATTTAGACAAAGAGAAAAAACAAGAGATCTTTGGACAATACGGAAAGTCCAACACGGATACTGGCTCACCTGAAGCCCAGATAGCCTTGTTCTCATACCGTATTTCCCATTTGACGGAACATCTTAAGGAGAACCGTAAGGATTATAGCACTGAAAGGGCACTGACCCAGCTGGTAGGTAAGCGTCGTAGACTGCTCAACTACCTCAAGGAGAGAGACATTGAGCGCTACCGCGCCATCGTTAAGGCTCTCGGTCTGCGTAAGTAAGGCTAAGAATGATGAAAGTAGGGTTGACCAGTGGCCAACCCTATTTTTTTCATCCTTAGCCTTACGTAAAAACCTTTTTGGGAACTTTTGTTAACTTTGCAAGCACAATTATTTATATATGAACGAACTTTATACTGATCTGCCCTACAAGGTGGCAGACATCAATCTGGCTGATTTCGGTCGTAAGGAGATTGAGATGGCCGAGAAGGAGATGCCCGGACTCATGGCTCTCCGTGACAAATACCGTGATTCAAAGCCTCTTAAGGGCGCACGCATTATGGGTTCTCTGCACATGACAATCCAGACAGCTGTTCTCATTGAGACTCTTCATGAGCTGGGAGCCGATATCCGCTGGTGCTCATGCAACATTTATTCCACTCAGGATCACGCCGCTGCCGCTATTGCCGCAGCCGGAAGTGCTGCTGTGTTTGCCTGGAAAGGTGAGACCGCTCAGGAGTACTGGTGGTGCACACTGCAGGCCATGAACTTCCCCGAGGGAGGTCCCAACATGATAGTCGATGACGGTGGTGACGCCACACTTATGATACATCTGGGCGTAAAGGGTGAGAAAGATCCCAAGGCCCTGGATTACAAGGCTGAATCTGCCGATGAAGTCGAGCTTTTGAAAGCTCTCAAGGAGGTTGCCAAGGTAAAAGGCGGCAGCTACTGGCAGAACATAGCAAAGAACATAAAGGGTGTAAGTGAAGAGACCACCACCGGTGTGCATCGTCTTTACCGCATGCAGCAGAACGGTGAGCTTCTGTTCCCCGCATTCAACGTCAATGACTCAGTTACCAAGAGCAAATTCGATAACCTGTACGGTTGCCGCGAGTCACTGGCTGACGGAATCAAGCGTGCTACGGACGTTATGATAGCAGGTAAGGTTTGCGTCGTGGCCGGTTACGGTGAGGTAGGTAAGGGCTGTGCCCAGAGCATGCGCTCATACGGAGCCCGTGTACTTATTACAGAGATAGACCCCATCTGCGCTCTGCAGGCTGCTATGGAGGGATATGAGGTGGTGACCATGGATGAGGCCGCACCGCTTGGCAACATATTCGTAACCACCACAGGAAACATAGACATCATCACGACTGAGCATATGAAAGTGATGCCCGATCAGGCCATCGTCTGCAACATCGGCCACTTTGACAGTGAGATTCAGGTTGACAAGCTCAAGAAGATACCGGGCATAAAATGCCAGAACGTAAAGCCGCAGGTGGATCGTTATTTCTTCCCCGACGGTCACAGCATAATCCTGTTGGCCGATGGCCGACTGGTTAACCTGGGTTGCGCAACGGGTCATCCCAGCTTTGTGATGAGTAACAGCTTTACCAACCAGACCCTGGCTCAGATAGAGCTCTTTGGCAAGCAGTATCCGGTTGACGTATACCGTCTGCCCAAGCATCTTGATGAGGAGGTGGCACGTCTGCATCTGGAGCGCATCGGCGTACATCTGTCCAAGCTTACCCAGGCTCAGGCGGATTATATTGGCGTTCCGGTTGAGGGTCCTTATAAGGCTGAACATTACAGGTATTAATAAAATTCATCAAGCCCCGTAGGGGCGTGATAGGGGTAGCCTGCCAATTCATTGGCTGGGTGATGGAAAAATGATGAGAAGAGAGACAATTGTTGTTTATGGAGCGTCTAGTGCGGATGCTGAGAAGGTTTTTGTTGATGCTGCCTACAGTTTGGGCGGGCTGATAGCAAAAGCCGGCAAGAGGCTTGTGTCCGGTGCGGGCAGTACCGGACTGATGGCGGCTGTAGAGAACGGTGCCTTGGATGCCGGTGGCGTATCGATCGGTATCATACCTCAGTTCATGGTTGACAACGGTTGGCTTCATGAGGGCCTGACAGAGACCATCATCACTCCCAGCATGCATGAGCGCAAGAAACGCATGGCCCAGATGGCCGATGCCGTCATAGCGCTGCCAGGCGGAACCGGAACCTTTGAGGAACTTTTTGAGATCATCACCTGGAAAATGCTGGGATTATTCGTCAAGCCCATCGTGATACTCAATACGGATAATTATTATGACCCGTTGCTGCAGATGCTTGAGCGTACAGCAGAACGTCATTTCATGAACCCCGTATTCAAGAAACTCTGGGCAGTAGCCCAAACCCCGGATGAAGCCATCAGACTGGTGGATACGCTTTCTGACTGGAATGATACAACAAGCAAAGTTAATTTAGACAAATAGAGATATGCTCATTCCCATTATCGATCTGGTAAACTACTACGGTCTCAATGACTGGTTCCTGCTGGCAATGATCGTCACATTAGTGCTCATGCTTATCATAATGGGTCCGTACAGGGCGGAATATGCAGATTCATTCATGTCCATGTTCAGGTTCAGGAGTCCGGACGGTGAAGTCAGTTTCCCTCTACTGTCTACAATTGAGAATATAATCATATATCTGTTGTCTTGCATCAGCATAGGTCTGGCGGTAGGTGTCTACTCTCAGGACCTGATGGAGGAGGGAACCTCTTCAATCTACTTCCTGCTTTGGTATTCATCGATGATAGTAGGATTTTTCCTGCTTAAACTGGTTTGTTACACCGTTGTCAACAAGATCCTGTACAAACGCCAGATAATATCGCTTAAGCCTGCCCGCTGGAACTGCTTTTTTGTAATGACTTTTTCTGTGTGCGCGTTTTTGATGCTGATGTTCTCAATATTGGTGATATTCCTCAATATTCATCTTTTTGCACTCTTTGTTTTTGCATATCTGATGCGCATTCTGACCATTACGGGCAGAATTTTCAAGATGAAAACCGCCTTATTTAAAAATAGCCGCTCCAATTTAGGATTTATTTTGTACCTTTGTGCGTTCGAAATAGCTCCTGTTATTTTTGAGTTCATAATTTCGAGCACAATACTTGGTCTAATTTAAACCGTACATACTTTGAAAGTTAAGAAGGTTCTGATATCCCAGCCTCAGCCCACAACGGGCAAGTCACCCTATTTTGACCTGGCTGAGAAATACGGCGTAGAGTTCGTGTTCAAACCCTTTATCCGCGTTGACCCGCTCACTGCCAAAGAGTTCAGACAGCAGCACGTCAATATTCTTGACCATACGGCTGTAGTATTTACATCACGTCATGCTGTAGATCATTTCTTCCAGCTTTGCGCTGAGATGAGAGTAAACATCCCGGAGGATATGAAGTATTTCTGCATCACTGAGACAGTTTCTCTCTACATCCAGAAGTATGTTCAGTATCGCAAGCGTAAGGTGTTCTTTGGCAATACCGGTAAGGTTGACAGCCTGATGGCTCCCATCCTTAAGCATAAGACAGAGAAGTATTTCATTCCCATGTCTAACGTCCATACCGGTGAACTCAAGGCTCTGCTTGATGCCAATAACATCGCTCATACCGAGGCTATCATGTACCGCACCGTAAGCAATGAGTTTGCAGCCGGTGAACTGGATGATTATGATATGCTGGTATTCTTCAGCCCTGCCGGAATAGAGTCACTTAAGGAGAATGCTCCTGACTTTGTCCAAGGTGATAAGGTTATCGGCTGCTTTGGCGGCACCACTGCCAAGGCTATCCGCGACGCAGGTCTCAGACTTGATATCGAGGCTCCGGTTCCCGGAATCACCTCCATGTCAGCCGCTATCGATGCCTGGTTCGCTGCCAACCAGAAGAAGTAACATACAAACCATATGGACGGGACCCTGTGTGGCGGGCTTAAAGCCTGTACAGGATCCCGTCTTTATTATATGAATAAAGGATTCACATTTTCCAAGAGCGAGCGTCTGTGCGGCAATACGCAGGTAGACAGGCTCTTTGCTGAGGGAAACAGGCAGATAGCCGTCTTTCCCGTAAGGATTGTGTGGCTCCTGACCGATACCCCCGGAGTGCGTATCCTTATAAGCGCTCCTAAACGCAAGTTCCATCATGCGGTTGACCGTAACCGCGTAAAAAGGCAAATCAGGGAGTTCTACCGCCAGCATTCGGCTTCCCTTAAAGGTGTCGTTGAGACTCAAGGCAAAGGGCTGGATGTGGCTTTTCTCTTTCTTGACAGCAAGTTGTGGAAGAGTGATTCGTTGAATGACCGGCTGTCCGCAGCTATGGACCGTCTGGTTTCAGAGGTTGGATCCCACTTGTCGGACAATGCGTAATCTGTTAGAAAAAATTACCAAATTCCTAGGGTGGTTGATAATGCTTCCCATACGTTTTTACAGGAAGTTCATATCACCTTTCACGCCTGCATCCTGCCGTTTTACTCCCACCTGCTCCGAATACGCAATCCAGGCAATAACCAAACACGGGCCGTTCAAGGGAACATGGCTGGCTGTCAGACGGGTCTTGAGATGTCATCCCTGGGGAGGATCGGGGTATGACCCCGTCCCGTAAATTGAAAATTGAGAATTGAGAATTGAAAATTGGAAATCAGGGATATACATACTCATGTTCCGCCGGAGGTGCCTGGTACGGCACTTGTGTGTATAGGATGCGGGCCGTTGTCCTCTGATGGAGGGCAGTGGTACAGCGCCGGACTGCATCCCTGGGATGTGACGGGAAATGACGATGACAAATTCCGGATTCTGGAGAAATTGTTGTCCGATCCCCAGGTCATCGCCGTTGGAGAGTGCGGATTCGACACCCTGAGAGGTCCGTCGCACGACGTCCAGGAAAAGGCCTTCTTAAGACAGGTAGAATTGTCAGAAAAATTCCAGAAGCCGATGATACTCCATGTGGTCCGTGATTTTGATTCCGTGATACGTCTGCACAAACTGCTTAAGCCAACCCAATCCTGGCTCGTTCACGGATTCCGGGGAGGCCCTGAACAGATGCGCCAACTTCATTCAAACGGCATTCTCGTATCGTTCGGTCTTAAGCACAACGAGGAGTCCCTAAGGCAAGTTCCGTCCGAACAGCTTTATCTGGAGACGGACGGCAAGTGTACGATAGAGCAGACGGTCCTGGCGGCTGCCCAAATCCGTAATGAAAAGACACAAGCTATTGAGTGGCAGATTTTAAGGAATAACAACATACTTCTGCAGCGATAGTGTTGTGTCTTTGAACAAAGAATTGTACATTTGCGGACTTTTGTGCAAAATCCGATACTTTAACTATGACTAATTTTGTTGAAGAACTGACCTGGAGAGGCATGATCCACCAGATGATGCCCGGTACAGATGAATTACTGAACAAGGAACAGGTTACAGCTTACGTGGGTTTTGACCCCACCGCAGATTCACTCCATATTGGACATCTGTGCAGTATAATGATACTCCGTCATTTCCAGCGTTGCGGACACAAACCTCTGGCTCTGATTGGCGGTGCCACCGGAATGATCGGTGACCCCAGCGGAAAGTCTCAGGAGCGTAATCTGCTTAACGAGGATACACTCAAGCACAACGTTGAGTGCATACGCAAGCAGCTGGCCAAGTTCCTGGATTTTGACAGCGACGCCCCCAACAAGGCTGAACTTGTAAACAATTACGATTGGCTCAAGAACGTTACTTTCCTTGATTTTTCACGTGACATCGGTAAGCATATCACAGTGAACTATATGATGGCTAAGGACTCCGTAAAGAAACGTCTTAACGGTGAGGCCCGTGACGGTCTTTCATTCACAGAGTTCACTTACCAGCTGCTTCAGGGATATGATTTCCTCTATCTGAACGAGCACAAGAACTGCAAGCTCCAGATGGGAGGTGCAGACCAGTGGGGTAACATCACCACAGGCGCTGAGCTCATCCGCCGCATCAACGGTACCGAGTGCTTTGCCCTGACATGCCCGCTTATCACCAAGTCTGACGGCACCAAGTTCGGTAAGACCGAGGGCGGTAACGTATGGCTCAACCCCGAGTACACATCACCCTACAAGTTCTACCAGTTCTGGCTGAACGTAAGCGATGAGGATGCCAAGCGTTACATCAAGATATTCACCAACATTGAGAAGGAAGAGTGCGAGGCCCTGATAGCCGAGCATGACGCCGCTCCCCATCTGCGTCTGGTTCAGAAGCGTCTTGCCAAGGATGTGACCTGCATGGTTCACAGTGAGGCCGATTACAAGGCAGCCGCAGAGGCATCGGAGATTCTGTTCGGCAACAACGCCGGTTCAGAGGACCTCAAGAATATTGACGAGTCAATGCTGCTCTCAGTATTTGACGGTGTTCCCCAGTTCCGATTCAGCCGTGACCTGCTCAAGCAGGATATCAAGGCATCGGATTTCCTTACCGATGTATGCCCGGTGTTCTTCAGTAAGAGCGAGGCCCGCAAGATGATGCAGGGCGGCGGTGTATCGGTCAACAAGGAAAAGACCTATGACCATTCACGCGTCTTTACTGAGGCAGACCTGGTGGACGGCAGATATATCGTGCTGCAGCGCGGTAAGAAAAATTACTATCTGCTGATAGCCGAATAAGGTAAAAAAACTATATTTGCAAGCCCTTTTGGGTATAGGCGATTGTCGTATGGTGTAATGGTAGCACAACAGGTTTTGGTTCTGTTTGTCCTGGTTCGAATCCGGGTACGACAGCTGGCAGGAGAGTGGTTCTCTCCTGCTTTTTTTTACGATTTGAGAATCCAAAAGGGGCGAAATACGGGCGTATAGACCGAATATGGCACAAATCTTAATCTCAATGGCACGTCTGCAAATCGGGCGTATCAAATCCGTCCATATCTTTGCAGTGTAAGTTTTCATGCACATATTTGGTTAGTAATTGACTTTCGTGAAGTCTTTCCTCAGGTCTGAGAAGATGCGGGGGAACAGATCAAAAGGGGCCGCTCTGATGCGGCTCTTTTTTTGTTGCTTTCCGGTCTCCGCAAAATTCCCCTTAATGGCCTTACAAATTGTTAAAACTGCGCTTTACACGTAGATTTTGCTCACTTTTATTAAAAAAAAAGAGTGAAACAGTATACCGATACCCAAAAAAAGCCTTAACTTTGGCCGCTAACTGATTTTTTAATAAGATAAAATATTAACCAATATTCTTATGAAGAAGCGTTATCTCTTCCCCTCCGACTACATGGCAGACCCCTCTGTACATGTGTTCAACGGCAGGGTTTACATCTATCCTTCACATGACTGGGAGTGTGAAAACGTTGAGAACGACAACGGTGACCAGTATGTAATGAAGGATTATCACGTCCTTTCCACAGATGACATCATGAACGGTCAGGTAGTTGACCACGGTAAGGTTATTGGCTTGGAAGATATTCCTTGGGCCGGCCGCCAGCTTTGGGACTGCGACGTCCAGGAATACGAGGTCGAGGTTCCAACCAATGCAGAAGAACAGGCTAAAGGTCTGGGCTACAGCAAGAAAAAGAAACGTTACATCATGTACTTCCCCATGAAGGACCGCAATGACGTGTTCCATTGGGGTACTGCCATCGCAGACCGTCCCGAGGGTCCGTTCATCCCTCAGCCCGCTCCTGTTCCCGGCAGCTACAGCATTGACATGTGCGCATTCCGCGATGATGCAGACGGTGAGGTTTATGTTTACTTTGGCGGCCTCTGGGGCGGACAGCTTCAGCGCTACAAGGACAACATCCATCTGGAGACTCCCTATCTCCCCGAGGGAAAGGAGGATTCACTGCCCAGCCGTTGCGTTCGTCTCACCAAGGACGGCCTGAACTTTGCCGAGGCTCCGCGTCCCATTCAGGTAGTTGACGAGAAGGGAAATCCCCTCAAGGCTGATGATCCCCATCGTTTCTTCGAGGCATCATGGATGCACAAGTACAAAGGCAAATATTATTTCTCATATTCAACCGGTGACAGCCATCTGCTGTGCTATGCAACCGGTGACAATCCTTACGGTCCGTTTACCTATCAGGGAGTTATCCTTACCCCGGTTGTAGGTTGGACTACTCATCATTCCATCATCGAGTACAAGGGAAAGTGGTATCTCTTCCATCATGACAGTGTTCCTTCGGGCGGCAAGTCATGGCTCCGCAGCCTCAAGGTCTGCGAACTCGAGTATGACTCAGAGGGTCGTATCAAGACAATCGAGGGAATGGATTGAGCCTTTCTTTAGATAATAAGGAATAAATTAAATAATCAAATAACTAACTCTAATGAAAAAATCCAAATCTCTGACGAACCGTTCAGGATTCAAGGGATTCGTACTCATGGCTCTGATGGCAGCTTTCGGCTTGTCATCCTGCGTTACTGATTATGATCTCGACAAGAAATTCCCTGATTGGCTCGGAACCAGTATCTATGAAACCCTAAAGGAGGGTTTTGTCGGTGAAAACGGTCAGACCTACACATTCAACTATTACGTAAGGTTGATTGACTCTCTTGGTCAGAAAGAGGTTCTTTCCAAGACAGGTAGTAAGACTATGTTTGTAGCTTCCGATGAGGCATTTGACCGTTTCTTCGGTCCTGACTGCCCGTTCAAGAACGGTGGCAAACCTGTTATGAGCTTTGATGAGCTTTCCAAGGCTCAGATGGCAATGATCATGAACGGATCAATGCTTGACAACGTTTATCAGGTTGCTTCACTCTCAACCAGTGGCGGTAGTGACAACACTGATCCTATCATCGGTGATGTAATGCGTAGGCTTTCAGCATCATCTGCTTATGACACTATCCCTGTCCTTTTCGCAAAGGATATGCCTACCTTCTCAAAGGCCGATGTTGAGGATTCCTGGAAACGTCACAAGTCAAAACCCAACGGTATTGCCGTAATGCAGGACGGAACCACCAGACCTATCGTATTCTTTGTTCCCAAGTTCCTTACCGCAAAGAAGATGACAGCCGATGACTACGACTTCCTCTTCAACCAGGGTAAGTATGACAAGAGCCAGAAGAAGAAAGGCCGTGAGGAGAGAGACGCCAGCGTGAACGGTGTAAGAATCGAGACTCAGAACAAGAAGTGCTTCAACGGATTCATCCATGTAATGGAGGATGTCGTTTACCTTCTCCCCAATATGGCTGAGTATCTTGCATCTTCCAATAACGCTAAGATATACAGTTCAATTCTGGACCGTTTCTGCGCTCCTTTCCCCAACGTAAGCATGTCTACCCAGCTTGGCAAGCTTATCGACCAGGGTGAGATAACAGATCCCTCACTTATTGCCGCTTTCCATGGTTCTGATGATACCGTTTATGTAAAGCGTTATTATTCAGAGTCCAACAGGGATGCTACAAGTTCAAACACAACCCGTTTGGACCGCACCCCCGGTAACAAGCAGTTCGGTCAGCCCCATGAGCTCCTTAAGTTCGATCCGGGATGGAATGCATACTTCACTCCCGTTCCTGCTTCACAGGATGGAACCACAGCTCTTATGCAGCACAACATGAGCGTAATGCTTGTTCCTGATGATGCAACCATGACAGACTGGTGGCTCAACGGTGGCGGTCAGTCACTGCGTGAGAGATACGGTAAAGCCAAGTATCGTAACAACAAGCCCGTTACTGCCGAGCAGGTTGCCGAGGATATGGACAGTGTTGATATCAAGGTTATCGTTAAGCTGTTGAACAACAACATGCTTTCATCACTCGTTGGTTCAGTTCCCAGCAAGTTCTCAAGCGTGCTCAACGACGCCAACGATCCTATGTTTGAGAGACCGTCCGAGGCTGTTGCAACTGTTGACTCAGTTGTAATGTGCTGTAACGGTGCCATCTACTTTACACATGCAGTATATGCTCCTACAGCTTACAAGTCTGTAGCATATCCTACTCTTGTAAATGAGAAACTTCAGATACTCAATACCGCCATTGAGAACAAGAACTTCGCTTTCAGCGCATATCTTAACTCAATGTCAGTTCCCTGCTATAGCTTCTTTGTTCCCGTTGTAAGAGATACCACCGGTATCCTGAACAACAAGCTCATGTGGGTTGATCCCGTATCATTCCCCATGTACAACATCGGAAACAGCATGCAGGCTGTAGTATTCAGTTTTGACAACACAGTCAAGACCGTAAAGGCTGACTGGTATGCATATGATTATGCAACCGGTAAGATTTCAGGTAACTCTCTTAAGACTCTTACCTATACCGCTCCTTCAGGCAACGCTGAGCTTGACAAGGAGAGCCAGACCATCATGAACCGTCTGAGTGACCTCTTGAACTACCATATTATAATAGGTGACATCGAGGCTCACACCAACCAGACAGACTTTGACGATTACCGTTACTTCCCCACCAAGGGTCGTGGTACCGTACGCGTTAAGTTCAATGTAGATCCTGCAGGTCTGCCCAAGAGCGATGCTGCTGACTACGATGAGAAGGTTCAGAACATGATCGACAATATGGAGGTTGCCGGTGGTTGGCAGATTGAGAAGGGTGAGAAGATCAAGGTTCTTCAGCGCTTTGACTTTGCCCGTGGTACATCTACCAACGGTAACGGTAGAACTTACCTCATTGACAAACCTCTCCAGACTTCACTTCTCTCTGTATATAACATCTTGTCAGATGCTACCAAGTATCCTGAGTTCAAGAAATTCTTTGAGCTGATGAACAGTGCCAACGGCCGTACCATCGAGGTCAAGGAGAAGAACAAGGTTATATATAAGAAGGGTAAGCCTCTGTTCGCAACCAGCATGAACAACCATGCCATCGGTTCAGAGAAGAACATCTCTACACTGAACTCATATCATTATACTCTCTACGTGCCCACAAATGAGGCAATTGATTCACTGATCAATGCCGGAATCATCATTCCTGAGTCACGTCTTGCTGCCATCAAGTACAGCCTTGACTCACTTAAGTCAGCCATTGAGAAGTATTACGGACGTTCAGGTAAGGCACAGGCCGCTAAGGACTTTGCAGATTCTCTGATAGTATATCACAAGAAGTTGCGCGGTGTTCCTGCCACAGCTCCTTCAACACATGAGGACAGTATATTTGACCATACCACATATGTTGAGAATATGCGTGTAGTACTGCAGAACTTCGTCAAGTATCACATTCAGGATAACGCAGTCTTTGCAAACGCTGACTTCAAGGCCGGTAAACTTGATAACGGTGACGATGCAGTAGATGCAAGCTACGAGACAGCCTTCATGGATGCTGACGGTCAGTTCACAAAGCTGACTGTATCAGGAGGCCAGCAGATTAAGGTTGTTGATGCGATGGGTAATGTCCGTCACGTCAATACAACCGCATTGTCTACCGGCACCGGCAGTGCTCCTCTGTGGAACATCATGTGCCGCGAGTATGAGTATAACGCTGCCACTATCGCAACCGCCGCTGCCGTTAACGGTTCTAATCTGGAGACCTCATCTTATGTGGTAATCCATCAGATTGACGGTCCGTTGATGCACGAGAGCTTTATGGTACAACCCTAATAGGCAATTCAAATGACAATGACAATGAAGAATAATATATTTAAAAGAGTGGCTTGCGTATTGTCAATCGCCTCTCTGCCCGGCTTGCTTATGGCTCAGAAAGCCGGTGATGTCATAAGTGGTGTCATTGAGGATAATGAAGGACCGATGATGATGGTAAACGTAACGGAAAGAGACGCATCTGACCGTATCGTTGCTCATGATATTACCAATATCAACGGTGAGTTCTCATTTACACTTCACAACCCCAATGACCGTATTCAGGTTACATATGTAGGTTATGAGACAGTTGACCTGCCCATCAACAAGCTCTTCTTTGAGATCAAGATGAAGGAGCAGGGTGAGCTTCCTACAGTTGAGATTACAGCAGACCGCGTTCAGGAGACATCAGGTCTTCCCATTCCTCTGCGTGAGGCCTCCAACTCAGTTCAGACCATCAATATGGAGGAGTTTGAGGGACTTGGTATCACCACAGTCGATGAGGCCCTTCAGGGACGTATCGCAGGTCTTGATATCGTGTTTGATTCAGGTGACCTGGGTGCACGTTCAACAATGCACCTCCGTGGTGTTGCTACACTGACCGGTGATGCCAACCCGCTTATCGTTGTGGATGGTAACATCTGGCAGGTAGATAACAACCTTGTCAATAACTTTGACTTCACTAACAACTCTAACGATACCGAGAAGGTTTCTGAGTTGTTGGCCATCAACCCTGAGGATATCGCATCAATCTCAGTACTTAAGGATGCTGCCGCAACCGCTATCTGGGGTTCTCGTGGTACCAACGGTGTTATGGAAATCCGTACCAAGCGTGGATCACGCGGTAAGACCCGTGTGAACTACTCATACCGCTTTAACGGAACCTGGCAGCCCGAGGGCTACAAGCTCCTTAACGGTGACCAGTATACAATGTTCCTTAAGGAGTCATTCTTCAATCCTAAGATGAATGATATCGTTACAGGTGATATCTGGGAGATCCAGTACAGACCTAAGGAACCTCTGTATAACATGTATAACAACAACACTGACTGGGTTGATGCAGTTAAGAAGTTCGGTATGCAGCACTCTCACAACGTATCCGTATCGGGTGGTGGTGACAAGGCTAACTTCCGTATTTCTGCCGGTTTCGATACTCAGACAGGTTCTGTAATAGGTCAGAAGATGAACCGTTTCACCACACGTGTGGCATTTGACTACTTCATCTCAGACCGTATCAAGGTTGTTACCAACTTCGCTATGACTTATACCAAGAACAAGCGTAACTCCGCTGCCATTGGTACAGCCATGAAGATGATGCCTAACCTTGCTATCTACTATGAGGATCGTAATGATGTTCCCACAGGTGAGTACTTCATCGTTCCTCCCACACAGTCCAAGCAGCTTCCCACACACACCAACCCGTTGGCCGAGGCTGACTATCATGAGAACTACAGCACTCAGCTGAGCGTACAGCCTGAGTTCCAGCTGGTATATAACCTCATGGGACTTGACAATGACAAGACAAGACTTACTTATGATGCCCGCGTGACATTCAACGTATCCAACAGTGACGGTGACGAGTACAATCCTCAGATCCTTTCACGTGACGGTTGGAAGTCTGACGGTTCTGTAAACAGCAGTTCACACAACATCAGCAAGAGTTCACAGATCACTACCACACACTCACTGACATTCATACCTCACCTTAAGAACAGAAACCACTCTGTTATGGCTATGGTAAGATATCAGTTGAATACAGGTAACGGCAAGAGCCAGAATTCTAAGGTGACAGGTGCTCCTTCACCTATCAAGGCCGGTTCTGCTGACGCTAAGATCAGTGATATCAGCACAGGTGCAAGCCGCAGCCGCGGTGTGAACATGACATTCACAGCTCACTATTCATACAAGAGTAAGTACTCATTTGACTTCACAGCCCGTACAGATGGTAGCACCCGATTCGGTGATGCCAACCGTTGGGGTACATTCCCTGCCATCTCCGGTCGTTGGAACGTAAGTGACGAGCCTTGGTTTGACAATCTGCGTAACGCCGGAATACTTGATATGATGGCTGCACGTATAAGCTGGGGTGTAACTGGTAACGCTCCCGGTCAGGAGGGTCTGTTCTACAGTAAGTACAAGAGCGGTGACAAATATCTGAGCACCGGTACCATCCATCCCGATAACATCCGTATGAGTACCCTCCAGTGGGAGGAGACCACATCATGGAACCTGGGATTTGACTTTGGTCTGTGGAGAGACAAGGTATCATTGAATATCGATGTTTACTCACGTCTTACAGAGAAACTGCTTAACGGTGACTACGCAATTCCTTCTTCATCCGGTTTCAGCAACCTTGCTTATGTGAACGATGGTTCAATGAAGAATGAGGGTTGGGAGTTGAACCTGAACCTGAACCGTATCTACTCAACCAGGATCTGGGGTAAGGACTTCAGCGTAAACGGTAACATTTCATTCTCTGATAACACCAACCAGATTCTTGAACTCAACCCCACCATCCTTGAGAAGCGTAACAAGGACTTTGATTTCAAGAACGGTTCATACCTTTCTTATATAGCTCTTAAGAACGCATTCGGTTCTATCTACGGATTCAAGTTCAAGGGCGTTTACCAGTATTCTGACTGGGGCGGTTTTGTAACTGATGACAACGGTAACTATCTGGATGCTGATGGTAATCCTCTGTTCCCCGATGCATACGGCAGACCTCAGGAGAAGGAGATTCCGGGTGTAGCCGGTTCAAACGCTCCTATCGTAAGAGATGCTGACGGCAATCCTATCCTCAACCAGAAGGGTAAGACCAAGCCTGTCAAGTATGCATACGGTACAACAAATGAGTACGAGTTCAAGGGTGGTGATGCCATCTATGAGGATATCAACCATGACGGTAATATCAATGAGCTCGATATCGTTTACCTTGGTAGCTCACTGCCTAAGCTGAGCGGTGGTTTCGGTCTGCGTCTCTCATGGGGTCGTCTTTCATGGAACAACCAGTTCAACTTCCGTTGGGGTAACAAGATCGTGAACGGTTCACGTATGGATGCTGAGAGCATGTACGGAACTGACAACACTTCAGCAGCTGTCAACTGGCGTTGGCGTGTTGAGGGTGATGAGACCGTTATGCCTCGTGCTCTCTACCAGTACGGTTACAACTACCTGGGTAGTGACCGCTACGTAGAGGACGGTTCATTCCTGCGTTGGAACTACACCGCACTGAACTACTCTCTTGATCCCTCTGTGGCCAAGAAACTTCATGTAAGCAGTGTAAGCTTCAACTTTAACCTTAACAACGTAATTTGCTGGACCAAGTATTCAGGTATGGACCCGGAGGTTAGCGCCGGTGCAGGTAGCGTGGCTAGGGATAATGCCCAGACACCTCGTTCAAAGCAGGTTACATTCGGTGTTTCCGTCCAGTTCTAATCTTAAAAGAAAGGAGTTAATATGAAAAAGATAAAATTAGCCCTTAGCGTTATACTGATGGGACTCTCAGTCTCCTCATGTAATGACTTCCTCACGCTCCAGCCTCTGAACGACATCGTTCTTGAGAACTTCTGGACCAACAAGGATGATGTGGAGAGCGTGCTCTTGGGTTCATATGCCTCACTCGAGAAAACGGATTGCCTTGTCAGAATGTCCATCTGGGGTGAGATGCGTTCAGATAACATAACTATCGGTAAGAGTACCAAGGATGATATCCTCCAGATACTTAGAGACAATATCCTGTCTACAAATGACTGGACTCAGTACAAGTGCTTCTATGAGGTAATCAACAACGCCAACACTGTGATGTATTACGCACCTCAGGTTGCCAAGATTGATCCTAACTATACCCGTGGTCAGCTCAATGCTGACCTGGCCGAGGCCAAGGCACTGCGTGCCCTTGCATACTGGTATCTTATCCGTGCCTATAAGGATGTTCCCTTTGTAACGGAGCCTTCAATTGATGATACTAAGGAATTCTTTTTAGCTCAGACACCATTCAATGACATTCTGGACTACATTATCAATGACCTTGAGGATATTACCGATGATGTCAAGGTAAAGTATCTTAAGGAACTTGAGAATACTTCCAGATTCACTGCATCTGCCGTTTGGGCTATGCTGGCCGATATGTATCTCTGGAAACAGGATTGGGCTAACGTAGAACGTTGCTGCAAGAAGGTTACAGAGATCAAGATGGATGACTATAAGGAACTCTATGAAAAGGAGGGTAAGGCCATTACGGTTTCATTCTTCAATGAGTATCCCCTTTACAAGGAGGACTTCCAGAGCCAGAACGGTAACCGTGTAGGTAACGCCTACAATATGATATTCGGTACCGGAAACTCATTCGAGGTTCTGTTTGAGCTCCCGTATGACAATAGCAAGAAGAATGGTTTTGTAAGTGACTACTACTGCCCCAAGGAACTTAACGGAGGTTACCTTAAGGCTACCAATGAGGCTGCCAAGAAGGCTTTCACCCAGGAGTATGACGTACGTTACTTTGAGAACATCCGTTCAACTTCTGATGAGAACTACATCGTTAAGTACGCTTATGAGGATATGGAGTGCAACCTCTCAGAAGGTAAGGCAAGCGTTGTTCTTTCAAACAAACGTTATTTCAACAACTCAGTAAGAGAGTCTACTTCACCTAACTGGATCATCTACCGTTACTCTGACGTTCTGCTTATGCAGGCCGAGGCTTATACAATGTGGGCTAAGGAGTATGAGGGTACAGACTCAGCTTCTACTGCTGACAGGACAGCTCTCCTTGAGAAAGCGTTTACTCTTGTTGACGCAGTTAACAAGCGCGCCCTTGGCGGATATTCAGCTGCTTCTACCGAGTATCTGGTTGCATCAACTTACACATCTGATGTAGAGAAGATGGAGGAACTTGTTCTTGACGAGCGTCGTCGTGAGCTCATGTTTGAGGGCAAGCGTTGGTTTGACCTTTGCCGCAAGTCACTGCGCGACGGTAACACCAACTATCTGTGGAGTAAGATCGAGGATAAGTTTGACTCCAACGCACGTAGTGCCGTACGTATCAAGATGACAGACCTTGACGCTCTCTACTTCCCGTTCAACAGGGATGAGATCAAGATCAATCCTCTTATCAAGCAGAATCCTGTTTATGTTGAGGATGAGTTCATCCAGAAGGCACAGTAAGACTGACACACCTAAATGTTAGAAAATAAATAAAACAGATATGAAACAATATTTCAATTCACTTAGAAAGACCGTTTGGGTTGTGTCGGCTCTTCTTATGCTGGCTTCCTGTAATGATTGGAATGATCACTACAGCTACAACCCCCAGCCCGGTACTTCTGTAAAGACTCTGGCCGAGACCATCCAGGAGTTGTCCGGATCGGACGAGTTCATAGCTGCCAGAGACAAATTTGTTCAGGTATTGCATGAAACCAATATCCTGAATGGTGAGAAGGTTGTTGAATCTCTCTCATTCTGGGATCTTCTGGAGGAGGACCAGTTCCTGACAGTATGGATTCCTACTACCGTTACAGATGAAGAGTGGGCAGAATACTTAAAGGAAAACAAGACAATCGCTGAGAAGAAGAAAGTGGCTCGCGAGTTCGTAATGAACCATATCGCCCGTTTCAGACAGTCTGTAAACAAGACAACAGAATATGATGTATACATGCTCAGTGAGAAGTCATTCAAGTCCCGTCCTGCTTCAATAGGTTCTGTTCCCTATAGCGTGGATCCTTCAAGACAGAATACAAACATCCTCTGTTCAAACGGTATCATTCATATCCTGGACGGTAAGATGGAGTATCTGCCCAGTATCTATGATTACCTTACCCTTACTTCTCCTTACACCAAACTGCGTAAGCATACCAATGAGATGATTGACTATACTGATATCATCGGTGATTGGTTTGACAAGTACACAGAGGAGAAGATTGATGAGGAGAAGAGTGTTGAGGCCGGATATGATGAGAAGACCCAGGAAATCAAGTGGGCTGACTCTGTAATCATCAAGAGCAGTATCCTGATGGATGACTTCGGTTATATCAGCGAGGAGGACAGTAACTATGCTCTGGTTCTTCCCACACGTGACCTCTGGATCCAGATGTATGACTCAATCGCCCAGTTCTTTGAATATGGTCCTCTGGAGGCCGATGCCGACTCTCTGCAGGAGTTCTACACCAATTACTTCATGCTTACCGATATGTTCTTCAATATGAATCTCCAGAAGAATAACGGTAAGGATTCTGTAGTCTCCACCAGATTCAAGAAGAACTACAACCTCCAGTACAAGAAGGCCTATAATACATATTACAAGCCCTTTGATAACGGAGGTCTGTTTGCAGACCGTTATGACTCAGTTCTTTGCAGTAACGGTATCATCTACATCAGGGACAAATGGCCGTTTGAGGACCAGATGCTTCACCGCCGTCCTGTAATTGTTGAGGCTGAGACCTATTCATATGACGGTGATGATATCCGTCACCCGCGTCGTCTTATCTCTGAGTTCCAGGGCAAGAAACTGGACAACGTATTTGTTGCTCAGCTCAGCCAGAAGAACAGCCAGCCCAAGTGGAAGGTTGAATTCAATATCCGTAACAACCTTAAGGGCAAGTACAGAGTCAAGTTCGTAATATTCCCGTGCGAAACTCAGAGGAACAGACCTAATATGTTCCACCCCATAGTGAAATATATGCCTGAGAAGTCATATGTTACTCTGATAGATTCTATCGAGGAGTTGCCTGTTCCGCCGTTTGAGACACCGGCTGTGTTCAAGAATGATCCTACCAAGATTGATACAATGGATATGGGTGTTGTTGACTTCTCAACCTGCAACTATGACAAGGCTGAAAAGAATTCACCGCGTATTACCATTGAACTTAGCAGTGTTGTGGATAGTGCCGATGTCTACAGTTCAGAGATCTGGCTCGATTGCATTATCCTGGATCCGGTGTTTGATTGATAAAAAGAAGACGTTATGAATATATTAAACAGAAAAAGGCTTTTGCCTCTGGGGCTGATCAGTCTGTTGCTGATTTCCGCTCCTGTTTCAGCACAGAGAAACGATACTGAGACCACTGTTGTAGTGACTGGTGTTGTTACAAACGCCGCACTTGGTAACGGTATGGCCGGTGTCAAGGTACAGGCTTACAACAATGCCGTTTACTCTGCCATGACACGTGAGGACGGTTCCTATTCTATCAAGGTTCCGTATTATGTATCATCTCTGACTTTCCAGCTTGACGGATACAACACTATTGTACGTTCGTTGAGCGGTGATAAGGAAGGTGTCAATGTAAAGATGTTCTCAGATGTTTTCTCTGAGATATATGACCGCAAGACAGTTGCTACCAGTTCATCTACTGCAATCATGGCTGATGTCAACGCAGATATCTCTGTAGATAATCAGATGCAGCAGTCTCTCCAGGGAGGCATCCTGTCACAGATTCGTTCCGGTCAGATTGGTGTAGGTGCTGATCTCCAGATAGACGGTATCAGTTCTATCAATATCAACACACAGCCTCTGATCGTATTGGACGGTGTGATCATGGATATGGGATTCAACAATGTTGCCATGCATGACGGCTTCTACAACAACCTTCTTGCCAACATTCCTGTTGAGGACCTGGAGTCTGTCACAGTACTCAAGAACGGTTACGGTATTTACGGTCCCAAGGGCGCCAACGGCGTTATCATTATCCAGACCAAGCGTAACAAGAGCATGGCTACAAAGATTGACGTTAATATCTCCGGTAATTATCAGTCTATGCCTAAGATGATGGAGATGATGAACGCCGATCAGTATCGTAACTATGCATCAGAGCTTCTGGGTTCTACAGGTACCAAGCTTACAAACTTCAAGTTCCTGACCACAGACCGTGACTATCACTACTACAAGATGTTCCACAATGAGACAGACTGGTCAAAGATCTCATACAGAGACGCCTTTGTACAGAACTACAATGTGAACGTTCAGGGTGGTGATGATATCGCCAACTATAACCTCTCTGTAGGTTTTGCCCTTGGTGACGCTACTCTGGTTGACAACGATTTCTCACGTTTCAGCCTGCGTCTGAACTCAGACATCATCCTGGCAGACAGACTGTCACTCCGATTTGACGCCGCTTACAGTGACGTTACCCGTGACATGCGTGATGACGGTGTACCCAGTGACATTGACAACTCAATGATCAACTCTCCCGGATTCCTGTCTCTTGCCAAGTCTCCGTTCCTTTCACCTTATGCATTTGATGTAGACGGTAATGTAACCAACTTCATCTCAAATGAGGATGACTATCTGGACGAGGTTCTTACATCCGAGGTTTCACTTGCCAACCCGCTCGCTATACTTGACTACGGTGAAGGTATCAACAAGAACTACTTTGGTAACCGCCTCATCACTCTGGCCGTAACTCCCAAGTATGAGTTCAGCCGCTACTTCTCACTGAGTGAGCATTTCACCTATACTCTGGCCGCTGCCGATGAGAACTATTATATTCCTATCTCAGGAACCCCCAGCTTCAAGATTGAGGGAATAGGTACCATCAAGAATAAGGCCGCTGCCATGAACGCCAAGCAGGACGGTTTCATGAGTAACACCTACGTTACTTATGCAAAGCGTATCGGTTCTCATGACGTCAATGTTCAGGCTGGTATGCGTTATATCAACAACTCTCTGAACCAGACCGTCATGCTGGGTTACAACTCAGGTAATGATAAGACTCCTAATATTGAGTCATCACTTAAGTTCAAGGACACTGACGGTGTTGAGTCAAAGGATATCACCATGACATGGTGGGCTCAGGGTAATTACAACTTCCGTGAGAAGTATTATCTGGCAGCCAGCCTTGGTATGACATCTTCATCCAGATTCGGTGAGAATGTTTCAAACGGTGTTACAATGTTCCAGGTGCCATGGGGTATCTTCCCCTCAGTATCCGGTTCATGGATAGCTTCATCTGAGCCTTGGTTCAATGTTCCCGGAATTGATTACCTCAAGCTGAATGTAGGTTATGACCTTACCGGTAACGACGGCTTTGACGATACCGCTTCAAAGACATTCTTCTCATCTGTTAAGATCCTGCAGGTTACAGGTCTTACAATGTCCAATATCGGTAACAGTTCACTGCAGTGGGAGACCACCAGCAAACTTACTGCCGGTCTTAACATGAACCTGTTCGGTAACCGTCTGGCTATTGATGCCAACGTATTCAAGAGCAATACAGACAACCTTCTTTCTATAAGTGCCCTGTCATTCCTTACAGGTATCAAGACCTCATGGACTAACGGAGGTTCACTCTCCAACACGGGATTTGACGCTTCATTCAATGTCAAGCTCCTCAACACCAAGCTTGTCAAGTGGGAGGCCGGTGCATCAATAGGTGCTTACAAGAATGAGGTAACCAAACTTCCCGGTCGTCCTATCGAGAACGAGTACTATGGCGCTACTATAAGAACTGCCGTAGGTGATCCCGTAGGCGTGTTCTATGGCTATCAGACCGAGAGCAACAACAAGGTATATGCTACAACAGAGGAGGCTCAGGCCGGACCTCAGATCTTTACAGCAGGTGGTTATGTTACTCCTGAGGCCGGTGACATGAAGTTTGTTGATGTTTCCGGTGACGGTAAGATAGATGAGAAGGACCGTGTAGTCATTGGTGATCCCAATCCTGATTTCTACGGCCGCATATTCACCAAACTGGGTATGGGTAATTTCTCACTGAGTGCTACCATGACCTATTCTGTAGGTGGTGATGTTTACAACTACCAGCGTATGATACTGGAGAGCGGTTCACGTTTCATGAACCAGACAGTTGCCATGACCAACCGCTGGATGGGTGAGGGTCAGGTAACCGATGTTCCTCGTATTGACTTTGAGGATCCTCACGGAAACTCACGTTTCTCAGACCGTTGGATTGAGGACGGTTCATACCTGCGCCTCAAGAACGTAACCCTGAGTTACAGGATTCCTATTATGTCAACCTACCTCCAGGGAGTTACCATTTGGGGTTCTGCCAACAACCTGTTCACTTTGACCAGATATCTTGGTTCAGATCCTGAATTCTCATCGAGCAACAACATACTCACACGCGGAATTGACCGTGGCCTGCTCCCGCAGTCAGCCAATTTCTCACTGGGTATAAAGATTAATCTGTAATTTCTAAGAATTATGAAATCCAAAACAATATTTTCAGTCGTATTGACAGCCGTTCTGGCTGGGGCTGCAGTTTCTTGCCAGGATATGCTCTCCGTAGATTCTGATTCAGTGATCTATGAGAAAGACAATACTCTGAATCATACCTATGATACCATCTATTCTCTTCTGGGTATTATTCAGCGTATGCAGAGCATCGCCGACCGTACTGTAGTTCTTGGTGAGATCCGTGGTGACCTGGTATCACTTACCGGAAAGGAATCCGATGACCTGCGTGAGCTCTATGCTTATGATTTTGCCAAGGTCAAGGAGACCAACAAGTATAATGATCCTCTTGATTATTATGCTGTAATCAATAACTGCAACTACTTTATCGAGAATGCCGATACATCATTCTACCGTAACCAGGAGAATGTATTCCTTAAGGAGTATATTTCAGTTCTGGGACTCAGGGCATGGACTTACCTCCAGCTTGCCCAGGCATACGGTCGTGTTTACTATGTAGACAAACCCATCACCAGCGGTGACCAGGCCGATGAGTCCAAGTGGGACCTTGTTGACATCAAGGAGTTGGCTAAACGTCTGGCTGATGATATCCTGTCACGTTTCCCCGATGAGAAATTCCTGGATTACCGTGCTCCCCACTTCAGCCTGGGTGGTAACGACAATGATGACGGTACCAAGTCTCAGAAGCACAGTTCAGAGAACATTGTCATTCCTATGAGACTTATCCTGGGTGACCTGTTCCTCTGGTCAGCTTCTACTCCTGAGGATTTTGCCAAGGCAGCCAAGTACTACTATGAGTACCTCTACCATAACTCAAAGTATGTTGCTACAGGTACCAACATCATCCTGTGGAACGGTTACTCATTCATGAACCTGGGTGATGACACTTATGTAGGTGGTTTTGGTGAGAAGGCTACTCCTATCTCATACATACCTATGGAGTCTGAGCAGTATGCCGGTATCACCAGTGACCTGCCCAATATCTTCAACTCTACCAAGGAGAATGATTACTGGCCGCAGCTCACATACTCCAAGTCAATGCTCTATCAGAGCGCACGTCAGGAGTACTGCTATCACAGAATCATTGCATCATCTGGTGTGCCTATCGCTGTATACATGGATAAGAGACTCCAGGATAACCCCCTGCTTAAGGGTGACCTGAGACTCCAGTCTATATTTGAGGTTAAGGCAGCTAAGGATGGTGACAAGAAGTCTACCGTACTGAACTCTTCAAGACAAACGTTAAAGAAAATTAATTCCGAAAAAATTTGTTTATATCGCAAAGACCTCGTATATTTGAGGCTTGCTGAGGCACTGAACAGAGCAGGCATGCCGCATATGGCATTTGGCATACTCAAGTACGGTCTCACAGCAACGTTCATTGAAGACAGTATCAGTCAAGTTGAAAGAGACAAGGTCGTTGATCTGGGTATTTCAACTACTCAGTTGTTCCCGGATGAATATTTTGAGAGAACACGTTTTGTGGCATATACATTCCCAACTGACGGTTCCGGTAGTTATATCAACAATGACAAGAACAATCCTGTAAGCGCAGATTACACCAAGCCTGCAGAGAGCACTCGTCCTGAGTATTATAACACCATAGGTATTCATAGCCGTGGTTCCGGTGACTCTGAACTTAATGAGCTTTACGTCATTAAGGTTAATGAGCCCAGTGTGGATCCTCAGAAAGATACCATCCGCGCAGTTGAGGAGTTGATTCTTAATGAGATGGCACTTGAGACCAGCTTTGAGGGTTATCGTTTTGGTGACCTGATGCGTATCTCAATGCACCGTGCCCTTGACAACGGCTATCCCGGTTCAGGCGGTTTTGCCGATAACGCATTCCTGGCCAAGAGGGTTGCTGCAAGAGAGAGCGCCACTATGGATGATCCTTATGCAGGAGCTGAAGGTTCAGAACTGTACACAAGACTTCTGGGTAACGGAACTGCTCTCAACTTGAACTGGTTCTTGAGAATGAGAGATACTAAAGATTGATTAAAATATCTCCGCAACGTCAGTAAGGCAGGGAAACTTGCCTTATTGGCGTGCGGATTATGTTTAACTTTATAAACTGTTTTAAAAACTATTAACCGAGTGAATTTTCAACTTTTTTATTAATCAATTTTTTACATTATGAAAAAACGAGACTTTTTGTTTTTAGGTCTTATGGTTGCTGCATTACCTGTAGCTGCTCAGAGACCCGCAGAAACTCCTCAGGACGCCAAAGTGATCTTTACACAGACCTTTGAGCCTAAGGATGAATCAATGACTGCCGACGAGGCTTGGGAAGCTTGGCAGGCTGAGGTTATTGATACCATTAAGGAACTTAAGTTCTACAAGAAGGCATCTGCCGGAAACATTAACCCCAGCGCTGACATCAACATCTATGATGGCTCTGAGGACTGGAAGATTGGATATATCAGAACTGACTCTATTTCAGCCGATGCTCAGCCCGGTGAGGGTATTCTGCTTAAGAATGGTGTGGTAATAACCGATGCAAACGTTGCTGATTGGCCTGAGGATCTTGCCAAGATCGTAACTGATGAGACTCCTGAGCGTGCACAGGCTTTTGATAAATTTGGTGAGGATGGTGGTAAGTATGTATTCCGCTATATCTCAGGTAAGCCTACCATAGCTTCTTCACAGTATGGTGAGTACTATCAGAATGTTTCTGCTGCTTACCGTCGTAACCTTTTTGTACGTGGTCTTGATATTGAGGATAACACCTCTTATCGTGTAACATTCTTCATCAAGGGTAAGGCTCAGGGTACCACAAAGCCTAAGTTCTACCTTAACATGATGCGCGGTTACTTCAACTCAGAGTGCGACTTCTCAATGGGTTATGTAGATAACGATAAGGAGAAGCACCCGCTGGAGTACAGCACTTCATTCAGCCTTACAAAGGAGGACTTTACCGGTGAGTGGGAGAAGGTTACCTTCATGACTCACTATCTGACTGACTCTATCTCTAACGCTTATATCTTCACCAAGAACGGTTACTGGTGGAGCGGACGTTGGTGGGCTACAGATGCTGAGGGTAAGACCTATGACTACATCCAGCAGCCTGACAAGTTCTTCCTGCGTCTTTCATTCGCTTCAGATAGTACAACATTTGATGTTGATAACATCGCTATCACAAAGTCAACCATCGGTGGTATCGAGCACGAGGGTACTATGATCCGTGTAAACTTTGGTTATGAGACCAACCTTAAGGCTCTGGCCGATGCTGCTTACAAGAAGACAGGCGTTGCTGCCATTGAGCTTCCCGGTGAGTACTTCTCTGTATCAGGTCTGATCAAGAATAAGGGATGGTATACTATCGATATCAACTCTGCCGAGTATCATGATGATGGTTACATGTACATGTGGTCAAAGGATTCATATGTAGGTGGTAAGTATTACGAGAATCCTTTCTCATCATATGACTCAGTTCTTGTATCATTCACCAACCCCGATGTTGATGATATCTGCCTGAAGTATTCAGGTGACCGTTTCCCCTATGCTCTTGATACTGCATGGATCGTTGCCGGTAAGAAACTGAGAGGTTTCAGCAATGAGCTTTCTGTTCCTAACCCCAACATCATAAGGAACCAGTATGGCAAGCGCGTTTATTCTATGAAGGCTCTGCCTCCTGTACTCACTGATCTTGAGTATGAGAAGGGATCATTCAACCTGCCTGGAACTATCACTTCTATGAAGTTCAAGTTCTCACGTCCCGTTATGTTCGATGCAGTTGGTTCTTCAACTACAGAAGAGGCTCTGCTTAAGGTCATGAAGGGTGGTGTTACTGAGTTCTGGTTTGCTAGTTCTGCTACAGGTGATGCAGATTCTACAATCACATTCACCCGTCAGGCTGCCGATATTACAAAGGGTGCCCTTGATGGTGACTATAAGTTCGAGCTTTGCGGTATCCAGGGTATTGGTACTGACTATGCCGAGAATGAGGTTATTGACTACTCATTCGGTCCTACCATTATGGCTACTACCGTTTCAAGCATTGACTTCTCTAAGCTTGAAGAGAGCGCAGCTTACACTCAGACCTTGAGCGATCTTGGTATCGAAGGTTTGTCAGGTAGCAAATGTGCTGCTAAGATTACCTCATTTGCCGATGGTGGTGCTTATACCACTGGTATAATGTGGGGTCTTTATGGCCAGAATACCGGTGCTGAGAATAATGAGAATAATTGCTGCAAACTCATTTACACCTTTACAACTCCTGCTGATGGTAAGTATGCCATTTCATTCGGTATGACCGGTTGCAATAAGGGTTCTTGGAATGATGATGCCAATATGGTTGCCTGGATCTTTGACGGTGAGGGTACTCAGATTGTCAAGGAGTCATACGGTGGTACAGGCTTCAAGCCCGATGAAGGCGGTGAGATTAGTGCCGTTAAGGATTATGTTGTATCAGCAAACCTCAAGGCCGGACAATACAAGCTTGTTCTTGGTCTTCCTAATGAAGGTTCTTGGGGTGGTGGACACAAGGGTGGTAAGATACTGTTCTCACTCTCTGTCCAGTGTAACTTTACCAACGGTTATCCTTACGTTAACAGTCTGAATGGTGCTTACAATGCTCTTACTGCTAAGTTGGCTGCTGCTGAGGCTGAGGCTGCCAGATATACCGGTACCGCTTATGAGGCTTCATTGGCAGTTGCTCAGTTCTATGAAGGTTTCACCGATACAAAGCCCAGCCGTTACAACACTGTAACTGACAGCCTTGCTAAGGCTTTGAATTCACTGCAGGCTCGCTTTGACCTTATTGCTGCTCTCGACAAGAAGTTTGAGGAGGCATGCGATACCCTCGGTGCTTATGAGACAGAAGAGCGTGAGGCTCTGACGGGTCTGGTAGCTTATGGTGAACTGGAAGAACTTGCAGATGAGGTATTTGCACTTGTTTACTGTGACATGACCGATGATTCAATTAAGTCTTACACAACAATGCTTGAGAATAGCATCAAGGCTCTTAACAACCGTAACAGCCTTATCGCAGACTTCTACAAGCAGCTTGCTGCAACAAAGGCTTCAATTGATGCCGCAGAGTTTGCTAACGTTTCACAGTATGCTGACATGGTTGCCGTTTACGGCCGTTATGAGAACTATGACGTAGTTGCTCCTACCGATGATGGACTTAAGGCCGCTACCAGTGCTGTTAAGGCCGGTACTCTGCCTTACGATTCATACGTAGCCGGTGTTAAGTCAACAACTGTTCGTATCAAGGCTCTTGCTGACCTTGCTGATGAGGTTGAGGCTACCATTGGTGATGAGGATACAGATGCTGCATTCAAGGAGCGTATCCAGAACACCATCTTTGATGATATTGCACTTGCTGATCTGTTCAAGTCTGCTATCAGAGTTGCTATCCTCACTCAGCTTTCAGAGGGTGACCTTGAGGACGAGATTGATCTTACCGGTTTCATCCGTAACTTCAATATGTACACAGCCGGTTCTGTTAAGTCTGATGAAAATCCTGAGGGTGAGCTTGAGTACTACAAATACCAGTGGGGTCAGCCTAACGATCGTTGGCACATGATTGGTAAGTTGGCTTCTAAGAATGCATTCCCGGGTTGGATTACTACCGCTGCCGGTGGTAACGTTCACCTTGGTTCTGAGGCTATCAACTGGTTAGAGCCCAAGGCTCCTACATTTGATGCATTCATCGCATCTGACTGGTCATCAGCAGTTACTATGACTCAGGTTGTAACTGACCTGCCCGCTGGTAAGTATACTCTTGGTGTTGGTATGAATTATAACGAGTCTGGTGTTGGTTCTAAGGGTAACATGCTCCAGATGGCTCAGCTTGGTGACTCTATACTTGCTGTAGAGTATGCCGGTGGCACAAGCACTGATGTTCCTTCAGAAGCAAATAGGTTCATTGAGGGCATTGAGATCAACGCTGATACTCTTGAGCTGCATCTGTCAATTCCTAGCTTCAACAGCTGGACTAGAATTGATAACTGGTCACTCGTTCTCACTGACAAGCTTGACGGTTATGACTACAGTGCCGCTCTTGCTGCTGAGAAGATCAGACTTAACCAACTCCTCACATTTGTTGAGAATGCTGGCGAGGCTGTATCTGTAAGCTACTATGGTATTGACGGCGTTCAGACTGCTGCTCCTAAGGCAGGTTCTGTAACTATCAAGGTTACTGAGTTTGCCGGTGGTAAGCGTCTGGTCGAGAAGATACTTGTAAAGTAATACTTACTGAGTAATACTTAAATCACATTCCGGCGGATAGCGCAAGCTGTCCGCCGGTTGTGTTTTTTTATATGTTCAGTTAAATATTAATAATGGTCTCTTTTTAGTTGCGTAATTCAATGATTCTGATACTGAATTAGTCTTACCTTTGCTCACAGCATGTTTTAGTAGAATAGTCCTTTAGAAAGTACCTAATAAGCGATTTTTGTATGTATTTTTAATACTATTATTATTCCATTTTTATTAACCTAAATCTTTTTCTAATGAAGAAATTGTACTTGTTTTTGACAGGTGCCGTCTTGGCGTCAATGCCCTTGATGTCACAGAGACCTGCCAGTGGGCCGGATGATCCCAAACTCATCTTTACACAGAACTTTGAGCCTTCATCTGATGAATTGACTGCAGAGCAGGCATGGGCAGAATGGCAGGCTACTCCTGTGGATACCATTAAAGAACTCTACTATTTTGCACAGACGGGTTCTGACAATCTGAACGGTAAAAACATTTATGACGGCAGCGCCAACTGGCAGCTGGGTGTTTTAAGAACTGACTCTACCTCCGTTGGTCATGAGCCGGGTAGCGGTATTATCCTTTACAACGGTGTTGTCACAACCGATGATGCATCGGACGTAAAGGGTGGTTACTATGATAAGGATGTTTTTAGCATCAGAACTGATGGCGATGATATTGAGCGTGCTCAGGCTTTTGAGAAGTACGCCGAGGATGGTGGAGACTATTTCTTCCGTTACATATCAGATGATGCAACCGGAGCAGGCAGTTACAGCAGTGGTATTGTTCCTAACTATCGCCGTAACCTTTTTGTGCGTGGCCTGGATATCGAGGATAACTCTTCATACCGCCTTACTTTCTTTGTCAAGGCCAGAAGACTTGGTAATACGGCTCCTACTCTTTATGCTGACGTTATGCGCGGTTATTTCCATTCAGAGAAACCTTTCTCAATGGATCTTGGCCAGAACTCAAGCACATTTGAGTACAAAAAGGAGAAATTCACCAACAACAAGTGGGAGAAGATTACCTTCATGACCTATTACCTGAATGACTCCATCGCCGACGGTTTTGTTTATGCAAACGGTTACTGGTGGGGTACAGACTGGACCTATACCATTAACGACCGTGACTATAACTACATCAAGCAGCCTGACAAGTTCTTTGTCCGTCTGTCATTTGCATCAGACAGCACAGAGTTTGATGTAGATAACATCACTCTTACCAAGTCATGGATTGGCGGTGTTGAACATTACTATAACATGATCCGCGTGGACTTTGGTTATGAGACCAACCTGTTGGATCTTGCAAAGGCCGCATATGACAAGACCAACATAGCTGTAGTTGAACTTCCCGGCCAGTATTTCTCAGTTTACGGTTACTATGGAAAGGGTAAGCAGACAGGATGGTATCCTATTGAGATTGAATCGGCCGAGTATCACGATGACGGTTACATGTATATGTGGTCAAAGGATACTGAAACAAACGGTAAGTTCTATCCCAATCCGTTCTCTAATTATGATTCAGTTCTTGTAAGTTTCATTAATCCTGTTGATAACAGTGATATCTGCCTCAAGTACACAGGCACCACTTATCCCTGCGCCCTTGATACTGCATGGGTAAATGCAGGCAAGACTGTTAAGAATTTCAGCAATGAGATATCAAAACTGAATCCCAATATCGCTACCAACCAGTTCGGTAAGAAGGTATACTCATTAAAGGAGCTTCCTCCTGTAATCACCAGCTATCCTTATGAGAACGGATCATTCGGTCTTGATGCCATCAATGAGATCACTGTAGGTATGTCTAAGGTGATTGAGTATGAGGAAAATGCTCAGGAGACTTCAGAAAAGGCATTCCTGCGTGTTACCAAGGCCGGTGTCAAGGAGATATGGTCAGTTTCAAATTCAACAGAGTCATCGGCTACATTTACTCGCAGTCAGGCTGATATTAACAAGAACGGTGCCCTTGATGGTGATTACAAGTTCGAGTTTGTAAATCTTAAGGGTATTGGTACTGACTATGCCCAGATTCTTTCTGTAAACTACGGATTCGGCGAGTTCGATCCCAACCCCAGCGTTGATGTGGTATTTGCATCAAACTTCAAGGATCAGAGTTCTGTTACCCAGTCAGTTCCCAAGGGCGCAGCCATCTGGAACGGTAAGGATAAGTTTACCGTAGGTAACGGCGGTGCAATGAGTACCAAGAGCCGTCTGTTCTGGACAAATCCTGAGTCAGGCTTTACTTCCGGTATGTATATATCAGGCCGTCAAGAGGCAAGTGATGACGGTCACTTTATCTATGGTGTTGATCAGAATAATCCTATTACTCTTGCTCCCGGTACATATTCTATCAGCTTTAGCGCAGCACATTGGGATAAGGCTTGTGAGACCAAACTTTACATGTATCCTAATACTTTTGGTGAAAATCTTGCTGACATCAAGGATATGGAAGAGAGCGCCAAGACCCTTATCGGAACATTCACTCCTCAGGTAACAGCTCCTTACAAGACAATTCAGATTTACGATGCTCCTTACGGAAGCTGGCCTGCAGGCGTAGAGTCATTCTCATTCGTATTTGACGTTACTGCCGCCGGTAACTACCTCTTTGAGTGGGTTGTAACCAAGAACAGCACCAACGGTACCCTTCTGAGTGACTTTGCCATCAGTACTGTAGGTGACCTCTCATTCCCCTATGTTACTAAACTGAACGCTGCTGTAGCCAAGGCTCAGGAGAAACTTGAGAGCATAGATGATGATATCTATTTCGGTGCTCAGTATGATGCACTTTCTCAAGCTGCCGATGACTACTTCTATGAGAACTGGCAGGATACAAAGCCCAGCGCTTATGATGCCGCAACTTCATATGTTGAGAGTCAGATCAAGCTGATGCAGGAGCGTATCGATACTGTAGATGCTTTCAATACTCAGGAGGATAAGGTAATTGCTAAACTTGCTGAGTTTGATGATGATACTCTGGGTTATACCTCACTCGAGGCTTTTGTGGCTCTTGAGGCACTTTATGATGGTAATGAAGACTATGCGTACTCAGAGAAGACAAACGCTGAGATCAATGCCGATATCAAGGCTTATGATGATGCTATCAAGGCACTTGATACCCGTATGGAGCTTAACACCAAGTTCACCGATAAGCTCGCTGAGATCAAGAGTGCTATAGAAGACAAGGATGCTCATGTTGAGTACACCGAGTATGCTGAGATGGTTGCCGGCTATAACCAGTCCAAGGATGTTGATGTAATCACTCCCACTGATGATGAGTTCACCTCTATATATAATGACCTTTGCGGTGTACTGAATGTATATGTATTCAAGGTAGACGGTGTAGAGGCCAACTCAAGACAGGCTAATGAACTCTTTGCTCTTGCAGATTCTCTGGGCTTTGTGTTTGACGATGACATCAAGGCTAGAGTAGCCGCTCTCCAGACCAAGGATTCTCAACTTGAGAGCTATCTGCGTGAGGCTGCAATTCTCCAGATCCTTAAGATCTTTGCTTCTGATGATGATGACAAGAAGGCTCTGCTTGCAGATAACTTTGACGTAAGCGCCCTTATCCCCAACTATTTCCTTGCCAATGATGCCCTTGTTGACCGTGATATGGTTAATAATGATGGAACATGGGGTATCAAGTCAGATGATGTCAACACAACCGCTATCCCCGGCTGGTCACTCCAGGTTACCAAGGGTAACTGGCTGCCCACATCAGTAAAGGTAGGAGATGGTGACGGCAAGATGAACTGGGATGTTGACGGCCATGCATTCATTGGTGGTCTCAGGTGCTCACCTCATACCGCCGGTGTATTCACAACTGAGATTGAGAACCTTCCCGCCGGTTTCTACACTGTAGGATTCTATGGTTATAACAACACTTCTAACCTCACCATTGCCATTGAGTCTGATTCCTGCAATGTTTCAGGTTCATTTGAGTCAATACTGGGCTCAAAGAAGTGGACCAGTTACAAGGTAATGAGCACAGATTCCGTCAAGATTGCCGGAACAACCAAACTGAATATCAAGCAGACTTCTGATTCAGACAGTGAGTTTGATATGAAGTATTTTGTTCTCTATCTGCAGGGTCCCCAGGCCGGATTTGATTACGCTGCTGCCCTTAAGTCACAGGAGACTAAGGTTGCGGATATGATCACATTTGCCGATGCTCCCGTACAGCAGGCTTCTGTTGAGTTCTTCAACCTGAGCGGAATTCAGATTGATGCGCCCAAGGCAGGTGAGATTGTCATAAAGCGTACTATACTGAATGACGGCAATGCTGTAGTAGAAAAGGTTTTGGCTAGATAATAAGCTGAATAACTGCAATTTGAATCGGCATAGAGCGTGAGCATCTGTGCCGATTCTCTTTTTATATTCATCCAATAAATATAAAAATGGCCCTACAGCACCTTCACGGCCATATCTAGCGTTAAAGAATGTTAATGTGTGAATATTTCTTAATCCCAGAAAAACTACCGAATGATTAAATGCATACATTTGAGTTGATTACTCTTTGAATTTAGAAGGATTGACACTTTTTTATTAACCTAATTTATTTTCCTTATGAAGAAATTTTACTTGTTTCTTTCAGGCACTTTGCTGATGTCACTGCCGTTGATGTCACAAAGGCCTCAGGCTACAAATGATGATCCCAAGATCATTTTTGTGCAGAATTTTGAGCCTTCATCTGATGAATTGAGTGCAGAGGATGCTTGGCAAGAATGGCAGACCACTCCTGTGGATACCATTAGGGAACTTTATTACTACAATCTGGCCGGAAATTCGGATATCAGTGGAAGCGCCAAGAATATCTATGACGGTAGTAATGACTGGAAACTCGGTGTTCTAAGAACAGACTCTACTACTATAGGTTATGAGCCCGGTAGCGGTATCATCCTGCTGAACGGTGTTGTTGTATCAAACAACAAGAACGATAAGGCTAATGATGTATATGATGAGGAGGTTTACGGTATCAAGACTGATGGTGAAGATATCGAACGTGCCAAGGCATTCGCAAAGTATGGTGAGGATGGCGGAAGCTATTATTTCTCATATACTTCAGGTAATGCAGAGGGTGCCGATACCTACAGCAGCGGTATTGTAAAGAACTACCGTCGTAACCTGTTTGTACGCGGATTGCCTATTGAGGACAACTCATCATACCGCTTGACTTTCTACATCAAGGCAAAGAAACTGGCTAAGACAAAGCCTACTTTCTATGCTGATGTAATGCGTGGTTACTACAACTCTGAGAAGCCTTTCTCTATGGGTCTGGGACGTGACGACGGTACATTTGAGTATGATAAGAACAATTTCAACGGAGAGTGGGAGAAGGTTACATTCATGACCTTCTATCTGAATGACTCTATTGCTGACGCCTATTGCTATGCTAAGGGTTACTATTGGCATAATGATTGGAATTATACCTACAACGGTCGTGAGTACAACTACATCAAGCAGCCCGATAAGTTCTTTGTACGTCTGTCATTTGCATCAGACAGCACAGCCTTTGAACTTGATAACATGACTCTTACCAAGTCATGGATTGGTGGTGTTGAGCATTCTGAGAACATGATTCGCGTTGACTTTGGTTATGAGACCAATCTTCTGGAACTTGCCAAGGCTGCTTATGCAGAGACCAATATAGCAGCTGTAGAGCTTCCCGGTCAGTACTTCTCAGTATACGGTTACTATGCAAAGGGTGGCAACAAGGGTTGGTATCCCATTGAGATAGCATCGGCCGAGTATCATGATGACGGTTACATGTATATGTGGTCAAAGGATACAGAGGTAGGTGGTAAGTTCTATCCTAACCCGTTTACCAATTATGACTCAGTTCTGGTAAGCTTCATCAACCCGGTTGAGAATGAGAATATCCGTCTGGTTTATAACAGTAAGTTGTATCCTGACGCTCTTAATACAGAGTGGGTTGAAGGTGGTAAGACAGTTAAGAACTTTACCAATGAGCTTTCTAAGCTGAACCCCAATATTGAGGTAAACCAGTACGGAAAGAAGGTATACTCAATGAAGAACCTTCCTCCCGTTATCACCAGCTATCCTTATGAGAATGAGTCATTCGGTCTTGTGTCTTTCAATGAGATCAAGGTTGGTATGTCTAGAGTTCTTGAGTATGAGGAGGATGCTGTAGAGACATCAGAAAAGGCATTCCTGCGTGTTACCAAGGCTGGCGTAAAAGAGATTTGGCCTGTTACCCTGACAAATGATTCAGTTGCCGTATTTACCCGTAAGCAGGCTGATATTACCAAGAACGGTGAAACTCTTGTAGGTGATTACAAGTTTGAGTTCATCAACCTTAAGGGTATAGGTACTGACTATGCTGCTAATGTTACCGTTTACTACGGTTTTGGTGATTATGACCACAATCCTGACCTTACTGCAGTATTCCAGTCAGATTATATGGCTAATACAACTGAAAACCAGTCAGTTCCTGTAGGTGGAGCACTCTGGAACGGTAAGGATAAGTTTACTATCGGTACCGGAACAAATGTAAGTACCAAGAGCCGTCTGTACTATACCAATCCTGCATCAGGCTTTACTTCAGGTCTTTATATGTCAGGTCGTGCAGAGGGAAGTGATAACGGTCACTTTGCTTATGGCTTAGACAAGGCTAATCCTATAAATCTGCAGGCAGGTAAACAGTATACTCTGTCTTTCACTGCCGCAATGTGGGAGACTCCGCTGAATACCGATATCTACATCTATCCTGCAGACTTTGATAATCTGAGTGGAATCCCGTCTATGGCAGCTGACAAGAAGACTCTTATTGGATCATTTGCTCCTACAGTAAGATCTCCTTATAATACCATTCAGGTTTATACTGCTCCTTACGGTAGCTGGCCGGATGGCGTTGAGTCATTTACTTTCCAGTTCTCAGTACCTAATGACGGTGCCTATATTATTGAGTGGGAGGTTGAGAAGAACGGTACCGACGGTGACCTGTTGAGTGACTTTACCATTCAGACTGTACGTGACCTTTCATTCCCGTATGTTTCAAAACTGAATTCTACCGTTAACAAGGCTCAGGAGAAACTTGACGGTATTACAAAAGAAATCTATTATGGCGTACAGTTTGATGCACTGGCTCAGGCAATTGCTGACTACGCATGGGATAAGTGGGAGAGCACCAAGCCCAGCGCTTACAATGCAGCTGCCGCATTCGTAGAGAATCAGATCAAGCTGATGCAGGAGCGCATGGATACAGTTGACCTCTACTATGATTCAGAGGGAAAGGCTATTGCCAAGTTGGATGAGTTCTTAGATGACACTCTGGGTTATACTGGCCTTGTAGCATATAAGGCTCTTGAGGCTCTTGCTGATGATAACTATACCTATGAGTGCCCGGATCATACCAATGCTGAGATTGCAGCCAATGCAAAGGCTTATGATGACGCAGTCAAGGCTCTTGATGACCGTCTGGCACTGAACGGTAAGTTCAATGACAAGCTTGCTGAGATAAAGAAGGCAATTGATGACAAGGATGCACGTAAGGATTATCCTGAATATGCAGAGATGGTTGCCGGTTATGAAGATGCTTTGAAGTATGATCAGATTACTCCTACCAATGATGAGTTCACTGCCGGTTACAATGAACTGTGCGGAGTACTGAACGTATATAAATTCAAGGTAGACGCCGTAGACGCTTACACAAGACAGGTTAAGGAGCTCTATGCACTGGCTGATTCTCTGGGATTCAAGTTTGATGAGGGTATCAAGGCTCAGGTAGCTGCTCTCCGTGATAAGGATGAAAAGCTTGAGAGCTATCTCCGTGAGGCTGCAATACTGCAGATCCTTAAGATCTACGCATCAGACGATAAGGAAAAGAAGGATCTTCTTGCCGACAACTTTGACGCAAGCGCTCTTATTCCTAACTATTACCTCTACACAGAGGCTCAGGTAGATCGTGATATGGAGAAGAACAGCAGCGGAAACTGGCGTATCAAGAGCGGTGCCAACACAACCGCATTCCCCAGCTGGACAATCAACCGTTCAAGTGGCAACTGGATTCCTACCAACGTCAAGAATGGAGAAGGTGAAGGTTACATTGACTGGGAGATTGACGGACATGCATTCATTGCAGGTCTGAGATGCAAGAGCCAGACTAAGGGTACATTCGGTACTGTTGTTGAAGGTCTGCCTCAGGGCTTCTACTGGTTCGGTCTGTATGGTTACAACCAGACCTCTGGTGTCAACTACACTCTCAAGACTGATTCAGTCAGCATTTCTGAGAACCTGAATAGCTGGAATGGTGGCAGCAAGTTCCAATACAAGGAGCTGGGTAAGGATTCTATCCTTGTTGCCGGAAACCTGTCATTCAGCATTAACCAGACCTCAAGTTCAAGCAGTGAGCTTGACTTCAGATACTTCATCCTGCGTCTGCGCGGTGCTGATCCTGCTTATGATTACGCTGCCGCAGCCAACGCACAGGAGCAGAAGCTGGCAGATCTGATCACATTTGCCGATGCTGCTGCCGAGGAGGTAAGTGTACAGTACTTCAACCTGGGTGGTGTTGAGATCAGTGCAGCTAAGCCCGGTGATATCATCATCAAGCGTACTGTTCTGAGCAACGGTGAGGCTGTTGTAGAGAAGATTCTGGTTAAGTAATACTTACGGAATAAACCTATAATGAACCGGCGGAGAGTATGAGAGCTCCCCGCCGGTTCTCATTTTATCACTTTTTATGTGCTAACATTATGGCTGTTTGATGAAAAGAGGGTATCTTTAACGTTTGAAACCAAATGTGCAGATTATTAACCTCATCATAATCATTAAATGAATAAAAGATTTACCCTTATGGCCACTCTTATGCTGGCCACCATTGCCGCACAGGCACAAAACCCCATTATCCGCGATCAGTTCTCGGCCGATCCTTCTGCCCTGGTTGTAGGTGATAAAGTTTATGTATTCCCGTCACATGACATCAAGGCTCCTGCAGAGTATTCACGTAAGGACTGGTTCTGCATGGCCGACTACCATGTGTTCTCATCGGAAAATCTTACCGACTGGACAGATAACGGTATGATTGTAAGCCAGTGGAGCGCTCCCTGGGTTAATGAGAAGGGTTATTCAATGTGGGCTCCTGACTGTAAGCAGAATCCCAACAACGGTAAGTACTATTTCTTCTTCCCCGCAGGTGCCAAACCCCAGCCCAGCGCAAACGGACGTCGCAGCATGGGTGGAAACCGCGTAGGTATCTGCACATCAGACTATCCTGAGGGTCCTTACACCCCTGAGGCTACTCCTATTGAGGGCGTAGGTGGTATTGATCCCTGCATCTTTGTTGATGACGACGGTCAGGCCTATCTGGTTATGCCCGGTATCACCATCACCAAGCTTGCCGATGACTGGAAGTCCGTATCAACAGATCCCGCAGACCGTCACCGCGTAGAGGGCGTTCCCACCAAGGGTCTTGTTGAGGGTCCGTACCTTTACAAGCACGGTGGCAAGTATTACATGACTTTCCCCTGGGCTCGTGACGTAGAGGAGGTTCT
>Ga0265299_10000613_pt1 | contig 43795 bp, 82 predicted proteins | sample AusTroGonzalo_MG_4_FD_193485 | JGI IMG/M metagenome (GOLD analysis project Ga0265299, IMG submission 193485) | Bovine rumen microbial communities from tropical cattle in Woodstock, Queensland, Australia - Gonzalo_02 | ecosystem: Host-associated > Mammals > Digestive system > Stomach > Rumen ...
GAGCGAACATGGCAAAACTGATTTATAACGGACAAGAGATTGCCGATGTGACGTACACAAGCGGTGGCGGTGGTGGTTTACAGGACGTTCTTACGGATGGTATCGTATCCACAACTAGCAACTATGCTACGGCATACTTCGATGAAGCACCGACAGAGGACTATCTGACTATCACGTTCAAGTGTACGGGTGTCGAACAAGATAACGGTATCACATTTAAGACGAGTTCCCTTAGTTCGACAGAGACTACGTTCTCACTTGAGCTTAACACTATGGGAACGGGTAACGTAGTCGTATTCTTCGCTATCACGGATGACTATATTAGAACGTATAGTTACGCTGGTAACTTCGTAGAAATAACCGCTACTATCAAAGGATATAGCTTAACTTAAGGAAGGAGAGATACTATGCACATATTAAAGAGAACACAGGGCATAGACCTTAGAGCGAAGAATAGTGTGCTCCGAGGCGATGTGTGCTTTCAGCTTAAGGACGCATTGACGGGTAAGATCACACATGAGGAAAGAGGTCACAATATGTTGACCAACGGACTTAATTCCGCTCTTAACGGTTGCCCTTATCAGTTGAACAAAATGGATAGCGGCTACGGTTCAACAGCAGGTACTATGCTTAACGTAACACCCTTGTATAAGCAGTTGTTAGGCGGTGTTATTCTGTTTCCGCAGACACTTGGTAATGACCCTAACTTGCTGTTTCCCTCATTCGCTAACACACCCACAGGCTTCGCTTCACTTGAAGACTACACGCAGACGGATAGCAGACAGGGGACGTATGACGGAACTTCGAGCCGAATGGTTGCTAACGGATATAAGCACGTATTCGATTGGGGTTCTGCTTTCGGCAACGGTACGATTGCTTCACTTGGTCTGTCTACAAGGAAATGTCATAATTGGCTTAACAGCTTAGATACATCCTTTGTACCGTTCCTTAAGAATGATTCAATGAGTGGATTCGTTCGAGAGTTACCGTCCATTAATATGCGTATTCTTTCTGTCTCCGAGAAGGGAATGTTGATTGTTAATGCAACAGGTAGTTCTTCCGGTTGGAATAATATTTACTTCTTCAAGTTCTATAAGCCTTTTACCGTAAGCATCTTCGAGGACGTTAACAAGTATCTGACTAACACGTATATGATGTTAGATACAAGTAAGCCTTTTGGCGATGATTCAGACAACACAAAGTCTTCTCACGGTTATACGTGGAAGTTAGAGAACGCTATCGGTGGCGGTAGTGGCATCGACTATTCAGCTCAGATCATCGGTGACTACGTTTACCTTGTATACCATAGTGGTGGTACATTCACAGTTAAGAAGTTGAACATCGCAGACGGTTCTACTGCAAGTACAGATACATACACATTCAGTGGAGACTTCGGTACTGGCAGAGGTGTTCTGTACGGTGACTATATCTACTGCATTGCTAATGCTAACAATAAGATCATCAAGGCAGATATCACAGATACAAGTTCCGTTGATGAACTTACGGCAACAGGTGTTGTGGCTAATGGTCAGCTTCACTATGTTGGTACACAGTTCATCTATGCAGATACAGGTATCTTAGATGCAGAGGCAGATGTGTTTGAAGCATTTAACGGTAACTTCGGTGTGTGGAACAATCATTACAAATACCCCGTAGGTGACTTCGGTATGTGGCTTATGATGAATACTGCTTATTCATCCGAGAACTTATCTGCAACGATGAAGACTTGGGGTCTTATGACACATTATGACTTGCAGAGTGCCGTTACTAAGGATGCTTCTAAGCAGATGATTGTTTCTTATACAATTACACAAGTATGATTATGACAATAGAGGATATTATCATATTCTTCCTTGCCTTTGCGGTCTTGATGTTGACGATTGCCCTTATTGCGAGGACACCACATAACTGATATACTTGGGGTGCATAACCGAATATCCAATAGGAAGAAGGAAATTGACCTTATACGGTTGGTTTCCTTTTTCTTTTGGGGTATAATCACCTTATATTAAGGCTTACGAGGCTACGATACGAAAGGAGATTATTGATATGAAAGTAAATAACAAGACCTACGACATACTTAAGACTATCGCTCTTATAGCAACTCCCGTTCTTGCTTTTTTTGCTTCACTTGTATCTATATGGAATATCCCATACGGTGCACAGTTGACTGCTACATTCACAGCTATTGATACCTTGATTGGAGCTATAGTAGTAGCTCTGAATATTAAGTACAACAAGGAGCTTAAGAAGTGAACGTAGTAAGTATTATATCAGTCTGCTTTGGCGGTATATCCCTTGTAGTTTCCTTCATTCTCTTCGTTCGTACCCTAACGAGAGATAGCAAGGAGACACTTGAAGCACAGGCTACAAGGAATGACAAGATCAATGCTTCGCTATTGGAGCTTAACCTTATGAGCAAGAATATCAATTCTAATGTCACCGACATTAAGGCAGATGTTAAGGCTCTTAACACTAACGTCAACGAAGTGGAGAAGCGTGTTTCTCTTGTAGAGAAAGAACAAGAGACTATGTGGATTCGTATTGATGAATTAAAGGAGAAGACAAAGGTATGAGCGTTATTGAATCAGCAGTAAACTTTGCCGTTAACATCGCTAATGATGATTCTCACGGCTATTCACAGGATGCTAACAAGAGATTCGCAGGTACGGACTTCGACTGCAGCTCTCTTGTAATATCTGCTTACCGTCAGGCAGGACTTGACCTTAAGAGTACCTTTACGGGCAATATGTATAATGACTTCATTGCACATGGGTTTAAGGATGTTACCGGAGCCGTTAACGTAGGTAATGGTAGTGGTATTATAAGAGGTGACGTTCTGCTTCACGAGACTAGACATACTGCTATCTATATCGGCAACGGTCAGATAGTACACGCTTCTTCCTCAGAGAATGGCGGTAAGTATGGACAACCGGGAGATCAGACAGGCAGAGAAGTCTGCGTAAGGTCTTATTACAACTATCCTTGGCAGAAGGTATTAAGATACCAGGAAGAGAGTGCTGCAGAACCTATACAGAAGGGAGATATCACAGTTATGGTAGAGATCAGACAGTTACAGTACGGTAGCAAGGGTGCAGATGTAAGGAGCTTACAGACGCTTCTTAATGAGAAGGCCGCTTCAAGGCACTTAGTAGTTGACGGAGACTTCGGCAACAACACAAAGTCTGTTGTCATGGACTTTCAGAGGAAGAAGGGGCTTGCGGTTGACGGTATCGTAGGAAGAAATACTTGGAACGCACTTTTAAATACCTAATTGACAGAACGTCATGTATTACATATAATCTAGGTGAAAGGAGAATGTAATACATGAACAAGACAAGCGAAGCAAAGCTGAGAGCAAACCGGAAGTCTCAGAAGGTCAATTGTAAGACATACAGTTTGCAGTTGTGTTACAATACAGATCAGGATATCATTGACTTCCTGGATTCGTTGCCTAATAAGCAAGGCTATATCAAAGAGCTGATTAGAGCAGACTTAGAGGGGTGATCTTATGGATAAGGATGTAATTACTATACCTTTAGTTGCACTTCAAGACGCAATGTATGCGGCAGAACGTCAGAATAAGAGATTAATAGCAGTAATCATCATCCTTATACTTGCCCTTGTAGCATCAAATGCTTTTTGGGTCTACGAGTGGAATCAGTACGATTATGTGACGGATGATTATTCTATTGATGCCGAACAAGGCGGAGACTTTAATATTGTCGGAGCAGGAGATATAGAGTATGTCACAAACAGTACGGATACGCAGACGCAGGACTTCGAGAACGCACAGTAACGGGAGTTCCCGTGGCACTAGACGTAGGAGAAGATAATGCGTAGGAATAAGTTGCAGCTTGAAGATATAACCAATAAACAGATATCGGATGCTATTGATCTATGGATACATAGCGAACGTGACCGGATTATCCTAAAGCTCAAACTTATAGACGGATTAACTTATTCACAGATATGTGATAAGATATATACAGAACATAACATTGAACTAAGCGAACGGCAGTTATACAATATAGTATATAAGGCTGAGAGCACTTTATTTAAGCATATGTGACGAGTAGTCATATTTGATACCTTCATAGCAAAAGCACCTGTTTGTACCCCCTTTCAGGTGCTTTTACTTTGCATGAAAATTTCAGATTCATTTCATTCCAGGATAGTTTGTTATTTGCGAATATAAGAGCATGAAAGAGAGGTAACTTCATGCCCTATGATTAACATTAAAATTTGAAAGACGAATATCTCCAATAATAGCCTTGACATTGGTGGTGTCTGTTTATAGCGAGAGTAATCGTGCTTTTTCTTATCCCTAAAAGTTCACCTGCTATTCTTGCCGATCTATAAACAGCTATAACCTTCCCGTCATAAGTGAGCTGTTCGACTGGTTTGCTAACTGTATCTATTGCTCGTAATTTTGCAGTCCCATAAGCATTGTTATAAGCAGGAGTGCACCATTCGAGATTGTCTACACAGTTATTGAGCTTGTTTTCATCCTTATGATTTATTTGAGGAAGATTATCGGGGTTCGGAATAAATACAGTTGCAACAAGCCTATGCAAAAGTATTTTATGCCTACCTGCATTCCCATATAATGTAACCTCGGCATAACCGTGGTTTGCGATACTTGGGTTGAGTATATACTCGCTAGGGCATCCAAACTTAGTGGATTTGCGGAAACTTTTTACTCTTCCCAAATTGCTTACTTGGTATAACCCCTCGTAATTAGGTACGTCTTTCCATGTTTCTTTCATAGTAAACCTCGCGATTTATATACGTTTTGCGTACATAGAATACCATAAGAATCGAACAAAAGAAAGGAGATTATAATGTGGAGACCGTTTAACAACAACCCGTTTAACGGAAAAGTTGGCGACTGCTCCGTCAGAGCTGTTTCTGTAGCACTTAATAAAGATTGGGAAGATGCGTATATCAGTTTATGTGCAGAGGGATTATTTTACCATGATATGCCTAGTTCCAACTATGTGTGGGGTATGTATTTAAAAAACAACGGCTTCTTACAAAAGACAATACCTAATATTTGTCCCGATTGTATAACAGTATCTCAATTTGCAGAAGATAACCCCGAAGGTGTGTTTGTTTTAGCAACCCAAAACCATGTGGTAACAGTAATAAACGGAAATTACTACGACACTTGGGATTCGGGAAATGAAGTAGTTCTCTATTACTTTGAAAAGGAGATTTGACTATGCCTTATCCGAACTATTATTACCCTAATATGTATCAACCCGTAGCACAGCCTACAATGCAGCAGAATAACGCTCAAACTTCCAATGTTCAATGGGTACAGGGTGAAGCATCTGCAAAGTCTTACCCGGTAGCACCTAACAATAGCGTACTGCTCATGGATAGCGAAGAATCCGTGTTCTACATCAAGAGTACAGATCAGAGTGGTATGCCTTTACCTCTTCGTATATTCGACTATTCGGAGAGAAAATCTCAAAATACCGAAGCAAATATCATAAATAGACCTAATGACTTTGTATCTCGGTCAGAATTTGATGCCTTTAAAGAGGATATATCAAAGATGATTAGTTCTAATACCGAGAAAAACAAGAAGATAAGCGAGGAAAAGTCAAATGTCTAATCCATTATTTCAGCAGTTGCAGGGCAACGTCCCGATGAATCCGATGATGCAACAGCTTATGAACTTCCGTAAGACCTTTACAGGTAATCCTCAACAGGCAGTTCAGAACATGATAAGTAGCGGACGTATCAGTCAAGAGCAGGTTAATCAATTAGCACAACAGGCTAATGATCTATACAGACAACTGAAAAATTTCATGTGATTTTTTCGAGTTAGGGGATAAAAACATACGTTAACGTACAATTTACACCCTTATTTTGCGAGTTTTTCTCCAAATTAGGGGGTTAAAATATACATTTCGTATATTTTTCGGTAACGAGTTAACTTACTCATTTATTGAGTTAACTTAGTCATTTTAACTCGAATGAGTGAATTAAAGTTTAGACTTATAAATTCTAGGATAGGAAGGAGTGGTCAATAAATCTTCTAAGTTACATTCCCCTTTATGCTTTATTGCAGAGTTATACCGCTTGTAGAGAAGTTTGTCGCTCATACCTAATTCTCTTGACCATTCGGAAATCGTCTTCTTTACCCCGTCATGTTCGACAAAGACGTTAAAACTTCTATTGCGTTGCTGTTCTGCATGAGTAATCCAACGGCAATTACTAGGGCAATAAATACCGTTACTGTCAATTCTATCAATAGTGAGTTCGTCAGAATAGCCGTTAGATTTAGACCATAACTCAAACGCAGGGAAATCGTGCAACCATTCATCACATACGGTAATGCCTTTGCCCCCGTAATATTTGTAGTCTTTAGCATTGGGATTGTAACAACGTTTTTTCATACCGCACCAAGTACGGTAGAGCCTATTGTTTCTTAACATAATATTACCTGCCTTTCGGTAAATAGCCTTATTAGATATAAGCGGAAACCGTTAAGGCATACGGCTTTCGGTAGCTAACCTATCCGCTAAGCCTATTATACATTATTCGACATAAATGTGCACAGTTTATGTATAGAAATTAAGACTTACGAAAGGAGTGATTAAATTGAGTCTTACAACAAATGAAATGTCTCCTGCGGATATTTACGCAGTAACAGGTGGCGGTAACAACGGCAACTGCTTCGGAGACCAGTCGGGGTGGTGGATTATACTACTCTTCCTTTGCCTCGGTGGTTGGGGTAACGGCTTCGGTGGCAATGGGGGTAATGGATTTGTACCTAACTATCTCTACGCTACTAACACCGATGCCCTTATCAACAACAGATTTGATACGGCAAGTCTTGCAGGACAGCTTAGTGGAATACAGTCTGCTATTACTGACGGATTCGCTTCCGCAGAGGTAGCTTCCTGTAACCGTGCTATGGCTGATATGGAGAGATCATTCGCTTCACAGACAGCTATCACAGGTGGCTTGACAAACGTATCTTCACAGCTTGCTAACTGCTGTTGTGAGAACCGTCTTGCAAGTGCTGATTTGAAGTACACTATTGCTACGGAGAATTGTGCTGACAGACAGGCTCTTAATGAGGGTGTAAGAGATATTCTTGCTAATCAGACAGCAGGTATTCAGAGAATCCTTGACAAGCTTTGTGACCAGGAACTTCTCGCAGAGCGTAGAGAGAATGACCAGCTTCGTCAGCAGCTTAACATGGCTAATCTCCAGGCTTCGCAGGTTGCACAGACAGCAGAGCTTAGACAGAGCGGTGCTACACAGTTGAATCAGTTGGTTTCTGAATTAAGAAGTTGCCCGATTCCTGCACAGCCTGTTTACGGTTCTACCCCGATTTTCACTTGCAACAGCAATAGCGGTTGCGGTTGTAGCGGAAATACTTTCTTTAACTGATTGGGGGTGTAAATATGCCTGAATATGTAACAACAAGTGATGCGTTAGTTGCCGTAAACGGAACTATACCATTCAGTAGTGTTTCTATCCCTTGCAATAGCGGTAGTGTAGTTCCGCTTGCAATCGGGGTTCTTAATCTTAAAGGCAACACACCTAATAGGTTTGCAAGGTATGAAGTTTCCGTTAAGGGAAATATTCAGATACCCGAAGGTGGTGCGGTTACACCTATCGCATTGGGCATTACGGTCAACGGTGTAGTAGTTCCGGAAAGTGTAGCAATCTTTACACCACAGGCTGTTGAACAGTACGGCTTCATCAACACGTCAGCGATTATAACCGTTCCTTGCGGTTGTTGTGTATCGGTATCTGCTGTTTATACAGACGGTACGGTAGATGACCCTGCTACTACACCTACACCTTCAATCACGGTTAGACGTAATGCGTCTATTACCGTTGAAAGAATAGCCTAACGAAAGGAGATCACTACAATGGGTAAAGCTATGCACGAACTTAGAGAAATGCTTAACGAAGAGTTAGAGCATATTACTAAGTCAGGAGAACTCAATGCCTCAAAGTTGGATTTTGTAGACAAGCTAACACACAGCATTAAGTCTATTGATACTATCCTTGCTATGCAGGAATATTCAGATGATGACGAGTATTCGTATAATGACGGATATTCCAATGCAAGAGGCAGAAGAGGCAACGTTAAGCGTGACAGCATGGGCAGATATGCCCGTGAAGGTCGTGGCGGTAACTATTCAAACCGTTACAGTCGTGGTTATAGTCGTAGAGATTATAGCCGTGATGACGGTGCAAGAGAAGACGTTATTCAGAAGTTGCAGGAACTTATGAATGATACTTCTGATATGAACGTCAGGAACGCTATTCAGAGAGCAATGGACGAGATGCAGTAAGAGGTATTTGTTATGCTTGATAAAACCGATTTGATTGAAGCGATAGGGCATTACGAAGATCACGTCAAAGATATTAAGGATTGTGAGGCACTTGCTTCCCTATACACAATTTATGACCATAAGTACAAAGCGAAAGATTCAGAGCCGATTTGCGAGTTGATAATCCAGGTTGATACTACGAGTAGATTTTTGTCGGCTATAAACGGGAAGCGGTCATGTGATGTATGGAGAGTGATTGATGATCTTATGTCATATCTTGAAGAAAGAGAACCTGTTTTATACGAGCAGACAATGAACAAAATATTGCATTGATGCTATACTATCAATGGTTTGGCGTTTGGAAAGGATAAGGGATTAAATTCTCTTATCCTTTTCTATTGACTATTAGATGTATTGTGGTAGAATGTAAATGTAACCGAGGGTTACAATTAAATTTAGAAGGAGAATCAAACATGGCAAACGAGAAGAAGAGCGTATTTGACGTACTTAACGACATTAATGTAAACGGTCACACAGAGAGCAAGAACGGTCTTACATACCTTTCCTGGGCGTGGGCATGGGCAGAGGTTAAGAAGGTATATCCCGATGCGGTATACGAGATCGAGAAGTTCAACGGTATTCCCTACGCATATGACCCTATTACCGGATTCATGGTATATACAAAGGTTACTATCGGTGAGGTAACACACGAGATGTGGCTTCCTGTTATGGATGCAACTAATCATGCTATGAAGGCAGAACCTTACGTTATCACTAACAAGTGGGGCAAAGAGACAAGGGTTGAAGCTGCTACTATGTTTGATGTAAATAAGACCATTATGCGTTGTCTTGTTAAGAACCTTGCAATGTTTGGTCTTGGTCTTTACATCTATGCAGGTGAGGATTTGCCCGAAGTAGAGACAGAGGAAGCACCTGCCGATAAACCTAAGAAGACTGCACCTAAGAAGGCTGAGACTAAGGCCGCAGAAGCACCTAAGAAGCCTAAGTTCCCTAATCGTAATGAGTTCCTTAAGTATTGCGATAAGGAAAAACTCGATGTTGCAGCTTTATGTGCTGAGTTAGGTCTTACGGGAGATTCTAAGGATGAAGCATTTATTGAGGCTTTGAATAAGGCAAAGGAGAAGGTTGCAGAAAGAGATAAGGCTACTAAGACTGTTGAGGCTGAGGAAGCACAGGCAATCGCAGAAGAGGCAGACGTTATCACAGAAGCAGATCAGATTGGTCTTCCTTTTGAGATTTGAGGTAGCTTATGAAGTGGATAAAAGTACAAACGCAGATCATAAACGGACTTACGGTACATGAGTTCAAGTGTCCTGTATGCAAGCATAAGGAAACAGTACACTACATATCTAAGTTACCCGATGCTTGTTATGTATGCGAGACAGAACTAGAGAAGGAGATTGATTATGCAGGATAGCGTAAAGCAGGATAGACACCTCTTTATTGGTGGAAGTGACATTCCCTGTATCATGGGTATATCCCCCTTCAAGACTAGGTGGCAGTTGTTGCAGGAGAAAGCTCAGATCGTACAACCCGAAGAGGTAGACAACGTTTACACTCGTTACGGTAACGATATCGAACCTGCTATCAGAGACTATATCAATGAGACTATCGGTAAGATAGAAGGTAAGGTCTTCGTAGAAGGTAAGCACGTTGAAGAAGGTGAGATCATTGGCTTTAGAAGTCATACTGACGGAGAGTGCGAAGACGAGATTCTTGAAGTCAAGTCTACCGGTTCCGATAACATCCATGAGGACTTAGATGCTTATGGTTTGTACTTAGTCCAGGAGCTTTGGTATATGCACAGGACTAAGAAGCAGTTTGGTACGCTTGCGGTCTATGAACGCCCCGAAGACTTCTCATTGGATTTTGACCCCGATAGGCTTCATGTATTCCGCTTCGATATAGATGACTACGAAGGTCTTGTAGAGAAGATTGATACTGAGGTTGGTAGGTTTATCGTAGACCTTACAAGGCTTAAGAAAAACCCCTTCCTGGAAGAACAGGACTTCATACCCCCGGAGCTTATCGAGATATCCGACAAGATAGCCTTATTGGAAACTAAACTTGCTGAGATGAAGGTAATCGAGAAGCAGGTTGAAGGATTTAAGGCTACATTGAAGAAGGAAATGCAAGAGCATCACGTCAAGAATTGGAGAACCCCTACGGGTATCAGTATCACTCTTGTAGACGATGCACCTAATGAGGTAACTGAGGAAGATGAACTTAATATTGAGCAGATCAAGAAAGACCTTCCGGAATTGTTCAAGTCAGAAGCAGAAGGCGGTTACATGAGAAGAGTGCAGAAGACTAAGAAGGGAAGGAAGGGATACGTTCTTATCACTTTACCGAAGGAGAAGTAAGCATGGATATCTATGATACTAATGAGTACATAGTAAAGGTAATGAAGATTGAAGGATGCACCCGTGAAGAGGCTTTAAAGCTCATAGAAGAGTTCAGAAGGATAGATGCTCAGAAGGAAGAGATAAAGCAGTCAATGACTGACAGAGACTTGTTTAAAGCCTATCGCAAGAATTGGAGAGCTAATAAGAAGTGTATCTGCTGCGGAAGACAGGATGCAGATACGTTAAGCGGCCTTACGAGGTGCAGAAGATGCAAGAACTTACAGAAAGAGGCATACGAAAGGAGAAAGAGAGAAAATGCCACAAGCAGACAGAATACTTAAGTATATGAAGGAACATCCCGACAAGGGTATATCTCAGAGAGAGGCTATCTACTTAGGTTGCTATAGGCTATCTGCCAGGATACACGATATGAGAGCAGAAGGTCATCACATTGTAACTGATCTTATTAAGGTCAAGAGTACAGACGGTGCTACCGCTATGGTAGGCTATTACAGACTTATTAAGGAGAAGGAAGATGTTAGCACCGGAAGTGATAAGTAATCTCAAGATGCACCTTGCTTGTATTCAGAGGCAGCATACCCCTGAGTGCAAGCGAGAGTGTGATAAGTGCGATGTATGTCTTAGGAAGAACGCTACAATGGAAACGCTAGAGACAGCGATTAAGGTTCTCGAATACGTAGAGCAGAAAAGGGCAGAAAGAAAGAATGAAGAAGGATAAGTACGCAATAGTTAAAGGCAAGGCATTAGCTTTGATAAGGGAATTTGTAACGGTATATCCCGACTATGATATACATGATCTTAACGCCAGGATATCACACGAAGTAATATTTGCATCTAGGTCTGTTTTCAAGGATAATGATTATAGTAGGCAGAAAACACAGGCTATATGCTTTGAGATTAAGGAGATGATAACAGGTGTCAAGTGTTGTATATCAGACAGTAATCCCTATCGAGCCGAGATCAAAGAAGAATAATGTGCAGATTGCATTTAATCCGAGAACGCACAGACCCTTTGTCACACAGAGTAAGACTTACAAGCAGTTCGAGAAGGATTGCGGATACTATCTGAAACACAAACCCCCTGCACCTATCAATTACCCCGTAAACGTTCAATGTATCTTCTATCGCAGTACAAGGCGTGTATTCGATGCTAGTAACGGCATTGCGGCCATAGACGATATACTTGTTAAGTACGGCATAATAGAAGACGATAAGTTTGAGATTGTCGCAGGGCATGACGGTACAAGAGTTAGGATTGACAAAGACAATCCTAGAATTGAGATTACCATAACAAGAATGGGAGAAGACGATTTATGAATAAAGTATGTTTGAGCGGAAACTCAGTCCAGGAGCTTGAGCTTAAGGAAACAAAGTCCGGAACTAAGTATGTCAAGTTTCGCATAGCAGTTAAAAGACCCTTCACTAAGGATGTATCTGACTTCTTTACATTGGTGATCTGGGGCGGTACGGCAGAATACCTTTGCAGAAACGTTACAAAGGGAACTACTGTATGTGCTTCCGGTTACCTTACCATTAATGAATGGGAAACAACTAACGGAGAGAAGAGAAGAGACTTAGAGATCAACTGCTCGGAGTGCGAAGTCATCTTTGCTAATAAGACTAAGGATAAGCAGAAGGCCGCAGAAAGCAATGCAGAAGCGGTTGCACCTGAGTTCGATGAAGATGACGTAGAGTTAGATGAAGATTTACCTTTTCTTTTGTGAGGTTGATTAAATGATGCAGGAAGTATGGGAAAAGATACATCCGTTCACAGAGTATTCTATTTCTAATCTAGGAAGAGTACGCAATGATGTTACAGGAACTATCCGCAAACCGCAGAAAGTAGGCAAAGAAAGCAAGAGTGGTAACTCTTATCTGTCGGTTGTCTTACATCATAAGCATTTTAAAATACACCGATTGGTAGCAGAAGCGTTTATTCCTAACCCCGAAGGTAAACCGCAAGTCAATCACATTGACGGTAACAAGGGGAATAATCGTGTTGATAACTTGGAGTGGTGTACTAATAGAGAGAATGCTCTTCACTCTTTTAAGACCAACAAAGAACGTATTGAGCACCATAGGCAAGCTAACCAACGTTGTTGTAGGAAGGTGATGCGAGTTGAAGACGGTAAGATTTACAACAGTCTCAAAGAAGCAGGAGCAGATAATAACTGCTCCGATGCCAATATCACAAATGCTTGTAAAAGCCACGGGAAAGCCACCGTAAAGGGATACCATTGGGAATATGTATCGTGATGTCTTTTCGATTTATAACACAGTTCGAGTTGTAATGTGATATAATGCTCTTATAAGGAGCGTCTAAGCATGAAAAGAATGAGAATACATTATAGTGACTACGTTAAGCACATGATGTACTGCTACATTACTAAGGCAGAAAGCCAGGATACAATCACTTGTAACAATAACAAGTGTGTTGAGAACGTATTGAACGGTATGTCTGAGATTGAAAAGGATATTCTTTTCAAGATTTACTCGCATAGGGTTACCGCAGAAGGTATTGAGAAGGTTGCAGCAGAAACCGGTATGATGATTGAATCCCTTTACGGTATCGCTAGAGTATTTGAAAAGAAGGTAGCCAAAGAAAGAGGTTTGATCTAATGGGTAGAGGCGGTATTAGAAAGGGCGGTATTACTGACCCTTATGTAAACTTGGAACCGGGTGATAACTCGAAGTTCCTTCTTACTGCATTAGCAGTTAAGGATATAGGTAAGACAAAGGTTGATCTTACTTCCGCAGAAGCGGTAACAGAAAGAATAACTAAGTATTTCACTTTAATGACAGAACGTGACCAAAAGCCTACAATGACAGGTCTTGCAATGGCTTTAGGATACGATGCCAGGAGAATACGAGAGATTTATCACAATCAGCCTATAGGCGGTCTTAACGGCAAGCAAGCGAAGTTCTACGGGCATACTACTAACCCTACGCCTGAGAACGTTCGAGAGATAGTTATACAAGCGGTAGATATAATGACTACTCTTTGGGAAGACTATATGCAGAACGGTAAGATCAATCCGGCAAGTGGTATCTTCTTAGGTAAGAACTTCTACGGTATGAGAGATGAAGTTGAGCACGTTGTAACTGCTCAGAACAATCCATTGGATGATTATTCTGCCTCAGATATCGCAGAAAGGTACGGAATTAAGGATAAGAATAATAACGGCAAGTAACTGACATATTTATTTCCTTCTAAGCAAAAAACCCTGGACGTAACAGTCCAGGGTTTTGTCATGGTTCGCAGAAGGGGGTATTAGAATAATTCTGCGAAGGTGCTAAAGATTGACTTCTTCTTAGGAGCCGGAGTTGCCTTTGGAGCTTCCGTTCTGATCGTGGGTGCAATGAAGGCTTTAATCTCTTCCAGGGGGTGATATTCTACGGGTGCTTCCTGTGGGTGCATATAATCAGGGTGTGCGATGATACAATGACCGTAACGCTCAGGGAAGTGGGCAGCGTCAGAAATACCGATAATGTTTCTCGATTCTTGTTCAGTACTTGTGCGAAGGGCAATCTTACAATCGCAGTTAACCTTATACAAAGGGGTGATAACATCGTTTGTAGGTCTTTGAGTGCAAGCTATTAAGAAAATGTTGGCCGCTCTGCCTAATGTGGCAAGCTCTGCAAGTAAAGGGTTGTTTACTGCAAGGTCCGGTCTTACCGTCTTAGAGAACTGTGCAAGCTCATCTATAATAATATATATCGGAGCTTCGTTTGACTTTACAATCTCTTCTTGCTGCATACGGGTGTATCTGTTGTGCATAAGATTAACAGCATACTTTAACGACTGATTAATACTTGTGGTATCATCCCCGTACATAATAGTGTGGCATGACTTCCTATAAGGTGCAAGTTCTACTTTCTTAGGGTCAATCAGTATCAGTCCGCTATGATCTATGGTTAAGATATAGCACAGAAGGCTATTAAGAAGAACTGACTTACCGCTGCCCGTACATCCTGCAATGAGGATATGAACGTTTGAAGTAACTACTTTTTCTACATAACTATAAAACTGCATTGTCTTTTCCTTCCTTAGTTGTAAACTGTCTCGATATCATCAATGAAGGCTTGTGCAGCTTCGAGAGTGTCAAACACTAAGTCTTCGCCTTCGAAGAATACTGTAATAAGGTTCTTGTAAGTTGTTGTATCTATCTCATAATCTTTGTATGTCATCATGGTCAATCCCCCTTACTTCTTACTGTTATAAGATACTACGGCAGCGATGATACTCGATATATCATCTATACAATCGTCTATCCGGTTTTGCAGAAGGTTATCAATCTTAATGTCATTAACGCCTTCTTCTTCGCAGAAGGCAGAAAGTACTTCAAGTACAACTTCGTCTATACGTTCTCTTACGTCTTCTTTGTAGATCATCAGTAATACCCCCTTTACAGTTTGTCAATCACTTTGTTAAGCTCTTCAATCTCGCAGATAAGTCCATAAATGATATCATACGGATTGTTCATAAGTTTCTTTATTACATCTACCTTTGTCGGTGCTTCTTCTCTGTCTTCGTCAAAATCGTTGAGAAGATACTCTTCAATCTGCTTATATTCGCAAAAGCCGATATCATCCAAAGAAGGCTCAGAAAGTCCGTCAAAGTATCCATTGAATATAAGGTTTCTGATCTGCTCTAAAGAGTATTGTGTTGTAGTGCCAAAACTGTAATACATATTTGCATTGCCTACATACCTTACATAGTATTCAAAGAGATTGTTTTCTTCATTATACATCTCGATAACATCTAAACGTGCTACATGGAATACGTTCAAAATCTTCATGTTGTGATTAACCTTCATAATTAATACCCCCTTCTTATACTGTAGGAACTTCGAGAAGATAAGTCCCGTTCTTCTTATACGCTTCATTCCAGGATTCTGCTATTGTTTCCGCTTCCTTCTTTGTGCTGCAGATATTAGCATGAAGTGCTGTTGGATACTGACGGAGCACAGAAAGAAGGTTATTGGCTTGTGGTATCCGGACTACGGAAGCATAATAGCGGTGTGGTCTGTTTACCTTGGTTGCTGCCGTGATAATCTCTTCGTTGTAGTCCTCAGTAATTACGATATAGTTGTATCCGTTAAGCATGATTGTTTCCCCCTTTTAAAGCTCGATTGTTTCTTCGTAGTAGCAATAACCATTATCAGTTACGCCCGTATTGATGAAAATATGTGTAGGCTCAATTGTGTTGTCTGAGCGTTCGATATATCCTACGGTGCACGGGATTGTATAGCCATTCTCGATAATCTCTGCACTTCTCAGAAAGTCTACAAGTCCGTGATTGACCTTCTTCAATTCGCCTACGTTCGTTAACTCATAATCTCTTCTTGATGTTTTGATTGTTGTTATCATAGTATAATCCCCCTTTTACAGTGTATATCCCCTTAGATAAATTCGATATCGGTGTATGTATCCTTTGAAATACGGTTTACGGCTTCAAGAATCCCTGCTTTTGTATAATCCAGGTTCATGTCATGTATACTATGCTCAAGATCAAGATTCCTATAGGATAAAGGATATCCGTATTCGGTCATAACATCATATTGAGTATCAACGTGAAGTGCATTTGGGTTTACAAGCTCCCTTATAGGGTGCTTTAAAATGCGCCCTGTTATCTTGTGGGTTGTTCTGTATGCGTAACGTTCCCAATGAGTAAATTCGAGAACGTACTTCCTTCCGTCCTTCCCTTCAATGCTCATATCGTAGCAGCCTACACGGAAGTTACCGATATCAGAAACTTCCTGAAGGTGTCTAGGATCATTGTTAGAGAAGTTACAGCCTCTTTTCTCAAGTCTTAATGTCTTCATAGTGATATCTTCCTTTCAATTAATACCAATTAACCTTATTAAGTTCTACTTCACGGATGATAATATCATCGTTACGGCTTCTTATCTCTTCGCTTGTAGGCTTACACCCGTTAATTGCTTTATAGGCTTTGTTATATTCCTTAACAAGTGCTTTGCGTGCTTCGTCTTCGGTATTAGTGAATACTTCGAGACTATAACCAAAACGATCTAATGTAGCGTAAATCATAGCTTATACCCCCTTTAATAAATCTATTGCTTCACCGTAAATGATAGTAAAGTCAGTGTTGGTGATATCCTTCCTAGTTGCACAGCTCATAAGGATATCAAGTATCTGATAACGGCTTGTGCATTGCCTCATAGATTTAATAATAAAGTCCTTCATAGTAAAACCCCCTTTGCTATGTTGTTATGATAATGATACTACATATAATAGATGTATGCAATACCTTTTTGCAATTAGTTGTAAAATGCTTAAATTCCAGGGTGTGCAGCTTCATTGCAGAAGGGTGCAGAAGGGTAAAAACCGGTTGATGATTTTTCGCAGAAGGGCCGCAGAAGGGGTTTTATACCCTTAAAACCGGACCTTCTCAGGATACCCCCCTGAAAACTTTTTACGATTTGCCTCAAAGTGGATTCTGCTGCACTCTTACGGGCGTTTCTGATCTTGATAACATTCGTTTGTTTTGCGGGTGCATAGTTTCCGCTATTGTGGGCGTGGTATCCCTTCACGCCTTCACGCCCTTCAAATTTTACGGTGTAACGGTAAAGTGTTATTGATACCGTCTGACCGCCTACAATAGCCTTTAAACGGCTTGCAAGCTCAATTATGATATCGGTATCATATGAACTATTGCAAAGGGGTTTAAAACGCATTTTAACGGCTTGCGTATTTTGGTGCATAGTTTACCCCTTTCAATACATCCGAGATATCAATATACAGCTGTACTTGTGCAATAGTCCACAAGTGACAATTGTGATATATCTTTTCGGCTTGTTCTGTCGTCTTCCCTTGCTTCAATAAAGCGAAGTAAAGACGACTTGCAATAATACCCCTTGCTTCAAGTGGTAAGTCTTTAACGTGCATATAAAACCCCCCTTTAAACCCCGAAAAGCCTATAAATAGGCGGTTTCCGGATTTTGACATAGTTCAATTTTTAGGGGGTTATTGAAGATCATATAACCCCCTATATGGAATTTGAACTAATAATCAAGAGGTATAACCTAAAGGCTATACCCCTTTGTTATCAATTCAAGTTAGTTTGGAGTATTCGAGTAATATCTAATTGCATTATTAAAGCGCCTCATAATAAAAACCCCCTTCAAACTATCTCAATATTGTAATACAAAACAGTTCCGCTTATTTCTTCAATAGCAAGGAATATTTGTCTTAATTCGAACTGTAACGACTCTTTTGATATCGTTTCGCGTTCTACATGGTATTCCTTATAGCTTCCCTTGTAGTCAACTACATACTTGTACTTTGTTGTGTCTGTCATAGTGTTTTACCTTCTTTCTAATATCCTTCTCTTTGTGGATATCTTAAAGGGTATCAAGTAACTTGATACCCTTCGAGATACCTACAAGTTAACTTCTTTCTGTATACATTGTCTCAAAGTCTGCATACCCTAACATTTCTGCTATATAGTCGGTATCGAACCACAAAAAATCGTTGAACTCTGTTTCTGTCATACCTTCGGGATAGCACTCTTCAACAAAAGAAATAATCATTTCAATTTCATCGTCTGTCAGTAAATCGAGAGTGTTACAAGCTCCGCTCCAAGCGTTTTGTCTTACTTCCCAAGCGTTACAAACTTCCTTTTTAATAGTCATAGTGAAATACCTTCTTTCATAAAGTCTACTATTCAGTAGCTATTATCATTATACATCTATTACATGATATTACAAGCCCTATTTATGAGATAATTTCACATTATCGAGTAAATAGGGGTACACCAAACGGTAGTGCGGTAGTAAGTTTCTGCATACTTTCTGATCTAGTTTCCTATTATTATAATATGCTTATTAGGTATCAATTCCGGAAATACACTGTTTTCAGGCGTTTCGGGATTCGGGATATAGGTTACTTGTTCACCTAATTAGCTGTGCCCTAAAGGTAGTACCCGTGGGGGACCAGGGGGCAGCACGGGGAACCAGTAACCTTCGTCTCTAAAGAAAAACCGTAAAAAGGCTTATTTCTAGGCTTTCTGAGGAAACCGCAGTAACTTGCGGACGGTTACTGATCTGATATGGTACCGGAAGTGAGTGCAATAACTGTATTTGGATTAGTAGGAAGTAGGGGAATTAAGGATAGAGAAGAAGGTGTTCAAAGGGAAGGGGGTGAGGAAGTAACTTACAGTCTGAGAGAAGCCGAGGGAGAGAATGACAAACTCTGCGAACGGGAAGTGGAAGTGTAGCCGAGAAGGCAGAGTTTCCCCTTGCCCTTAAAAAACAAGAGGAAAACGAAGAAAAAGAGTGAATGTAATGTTACGATTTTAACTTACAGTCCTCGATTGCCTTCGGTATGTCAAATGATGATCTAACTGATAGGTGTAGTGGCAGGATGTGTCTTTCCTGCCCTTTCCGACAATGTGCATCCATGCCGGTAGAGTTAATGAAGAACTCACCACCTAAAACCCCGTACTGCACTTTGATGTTCACAATTCCAACCATGCCCCTAGCATTTCTGCCTAGCATGACCTACTGATCTTTCACAGTCCGATGCCCGTTTTACTGCCCTGCTACAAACGTCTGATTGATTACAAACTGAATGGAGAGCGAAGTGTCGTTCTAATCCCACTTCTGACTGAGGCGGTGCGGTAATCATGGCCGCTCCTGGTAACCCCGTGTACATTTTCTTCCGTCTAAGCTGTACAATACTCTTGGTTTATTTGTTATAGATGCTTTCAATCGTCTCAAGCACCCCGGCAGTAAGATCAAGTGTATGACGTTGGAAAATCACCGAATGTGAAGTGTTGGTGCTGATCTGCTGCCTGATATTAGGTTGTCTGTAGTGTTACTCGCTACGTGCTATTCACCAATAGCCTATAGTAGTTTTCATACTACGCACCTATATTATACTACTGTCACTGTCTACAATATATGCACATATTTTGTCATTGATATGAAAAATATCAGAAATTTGCTAATGTAACTATTTTGTCCAATATCACATAAATGTAACTTTTTTGTTTATGCAAATAATTTGTCATAGTATTCAGAAATATTAAAAATTTGCTAAAAGGCATTTTTATTGCAAAATGGTATTGCAATGTCATGTATTAGTGGTATGATAGAGACGTAGGCTGATAGAGCCGAGAAAGGTATTAAATATGAATAGTACAGTATTTGCAGTAGCAGTAATTAGTGCAGTTATCGGTGGTGTTATTGGAGTTATCCTTCATTACTTCGTTAGCAAGAGAAGTTTTGACGAGATCGCAGGTGCGTATATTGAGGCTTCTTTTGATTGTGACAGTAAGGATGAATTGATTGCCAAACTACAGGACGAGATCAATCACTTGCATCAGGCTATAGCTGTTCAGTCTTTGAAGAAGGTTCGTACCGGGATCATTGAAGATAAGGCTAATATTGAGTTCTTTAATGTTAATGATCTTCCCAAGCACTTCGATGAAGACATTGATTTTGGGGGTAAGTTCTAATGATGAAGTTTAAATGCCAAGATTGTCATGCCGTTTTCACCGAGGATGAAGCAGGAAGTGAGAGAGATTTCGTAGGCTATTACGGTAATCAGTCTGCTTATCAGTATTACATGGTTTGCCCCGAATGTGGCAGTGATTGCATAGACGATTACTACGAGAATGATGAAGACGAGGATTACGAAGATGAAGATTGATTTGAGCATTAAGGAAAGAGAGATCATTAAGAAAGCACTGACTATCAGAGTGCAGGAGCTTAGTCAGTTCTCAAGAGAGTGTGAGACTAAGGGACACAAGGAGTGCATGAGGCAGTTTGCTGAAATGGCTAACGATGCGGATGCAGTGTTAGAGAAGTTTTATGAATTAGATAAGGAGAAGTAATGAGGTTTATTGATTTTTTTGCCGGTATAGGCGGTGCAAGAAGAGGCATGGAGCTTGCAGGTCACACTTGTGTAGGGTTCTGCGAGTTTGACAGGTTCGCAGTCGCTTCCTACACTTCGATGCACCTTATTACCGAAGAACAGAGAGCATATCTTGCTACATTACCGCTGCAGAAGCGTCAGAAGGAGATTTTGAAGGATGAATACAGAAACGGTGAGTGGTACGCAAATGACATTCGAGATGTTAGGGGCAGAGATTTGCCCGTGGCTGAGTGTTGGCTCTTCGGAGCACCCTGCCAGGACTTCTCTATCGCAGGAAGCAGAGCAGGACTTGACGGTGACCGAAGCTCCCTCGTTAGAGAAATATTTAGGCTTGTCGGGGAAGTCAGGGAAGAAGATAGACCCGAATGGCTTATCTATGAGAACGTTAAAGGAATGTTGTCTTCAAACAGAGGACTTGACTTCGCTTTCATTCTCGCTGAATTGGATGAAAGGGGGTACGATGCGGAATGGCGTATATTCAACAGTAAAGACTACGGAGTGCCTCAGAACCGAGAAAGGGTGTACCTTGTCGGACATTCTCGAAACAAAGGCAGATGCAAAGTATTTCCTTTCGAAGTATCAGATAGAGAAGATAGTCTTCAAGTAAAGCAGATAGGAAACAGATACTCAGAGCACCGGCACAATCATATACCCTTAAGTTTTGAGGATTGTGCCGGTATAGCACCCACATTAGACAGTATGGAAGGCGGTGGCCGCAATCCCCACATAGCTCAGTTCGTTGATCTTACCACTAAGAACGCTGAACTTACCGACAACGCAAGATGCCTTAAGGCTCGATACGATGCCGGTGTAACTAACCGGGGGGGGGACAACTCAGGGGTCGCAATATTTGTGCAAGATCAATCGAAGGGAGTGCAGACAGATGAATGAACGAAGCTGCTAACTGCATTATGGCAAGAGATTATAAGGGTCTTGGTAATCAAGATATGAACGGAGTTGCCGTATACCCGGTAAAAGTATCTACTACTGAGGTTGTACCGTTGCCCAAAGATGCAGTAGCAAGTACATTGCTTGCCAGAGATTATAAAGGAGTTGATACATACGGTATTAACGGTGCAGGCGTGAAGATACCTATACGAGAAGCAGTAAAGAGCGGTTATACAGAGGCAGAGTACGGAGATGCTATAAACCTGTGTGCCGCCGGGTACTGGACCCGGCGTGGCCGCATTGGTAAGGGGGTGGCTCAGACATTGGATACAGGATGTAATCAAGGCGTATTGGTAAACGTAGACGAGGATACTCAGGTATATGCGGTATGGCATGAGAGATCACAGAGCTACATTGCTATAAGGAAGTTAACGCCCAGGGAGTGTTTCAGACTTCAAGGTTGGACGGATGAATACTTCGATAAGGCCGCTTTCGTAAACTCAGATACTCAGTTGTATAAGGAAGCCGGAAACGGGATTACAGTAACAGTAGTTGAAGCGATAGCAAATATGATTAACGAGGTGAAGTATGAACTTGAAGAAATATGAGTGTACGCAATGCGGTGGCAATATCAATCCTGCTACCATGACTTGCGAGTATTGCGGTTCTAAGTTTAAGAGGGATGCAGACGATAGACCAATATTCATTTCTAAGTTTGACCCTAAAATGGATGTTCTTAAGGCACAGGTTATCATCCCCAATGAGACAGTCTATTACATGGGTGCTAAAGAAGCATCGCAGGTGGCTATGAATCAGTTGGTAGATAAGATCACCGAGAGCATTACTCAATATTTGGATATTCTTGTAGAGACTGATCTTATGCACAATACGAGGATTCTAAGCGGTAAGCTGCGAATTATAAGACCGGATACAAGGTTCTACAATGACCCCAACATGATAGTGGAAGACCATTTTAGCGAAAGAAGGTAACTGATATGAAGATATGGGAGATTGACCCTTTAACGTTTGGCAAGGACGTAAGAGAGATGCGAACAAGGAAGAGACTTACAAGGCAGGAGCTTGCTGATAAGATTCACAACGCTTCGGTAGGTCAGGTACAGAGGTGGGAAGACGGAGATGTTCTACCCAATATCGCAGTCCTTATCGAGATATGTAAGGTGTTCGGCATTGACGAGGTTCGTATTAACATGAGTGAGAGGTGGTACAGATGACTATTATCGAATTGCGTAGGGAGCATATGAAAGAGTTAAAGGAATTGATGCTTAAGAATGAAGAGGCTGTTAAGAATAGGCTTAAGGAAATCCACTTGGACGGCTTAGTAAGAAGAAAGAGGGACGGCAAGGTAGGTAAGCTTTGGGTTTACAGGGATGTATGCAGAATAGAGATAAAGTTTCACCCGTTAAAGAAGGATGGAACGGTAAGTGTTAACGCAAGCGGATATAGCTTTGATATAGAGCGTGATTTTGAACCTTATAAGGAGAGTGGTACAGATGATAATTAAAAGATGCAATGTGTGTGGAGAGGATATTCGACACATAGGTTATTACGAATGTACTAGTATGACTAGTTGGGGTGAAGTATCTGAAAAGGATATTCACATCTGCGATATATGCGTAGGCAAACTGTATGATCTTATTCAAGACGAGAAGGAGAAGAATAATGACTAACGAAGAAGCAATCAATAGGCTACAGAAATGTATTCGTAATTTTCAATTCTTAAAAATGACTGGAATGGCTACGGATATTAAAGGAACAGATGAACGAATAGAAGCATACGAATTAGCTATCAAGGCACTTGAAAAGCTAGAGAAGTACGAGGAGAAGAAGGATGAAATACGATGGACTGATAAGGTAACACTTGACGCTGATGGTAACATCCGAGATTTTAACGGTAATATCTATGGAGCAGATAAGAGAGGTGACGTATGACTATTGTTAAGTTCGGAGAAAATACGATTAAATCTTTATGGAAACGTAACCCAGAGGAGGACGGATGGGAAGGATATAGCTATGTTTGTCCGAAATGTTCATTTGAAGTGCTTATGAACGAAGAAGTAGAACCTTGCTATAACTATTGTCCCATGTGCGGAAAGAAAATGTGGACTGATAGTGTCAAGGATAAGCAGAGAAAGAAGAAAAAGACAGAATACATGAGAGAGTATCAGTCTAACAGACGTAAGGCTATGAGAGGTGACGTATGAAGTGTAAAGATTGTATTCACTTCCCTGTTTGTTTCAAATCGGATAACGCTGATAGTGATTATGCAGATATGTGCAAACAGAAATTACTTCCTACACCGAAGGGTAAGTGGGAAATTGCATACGGAGATCATATACGAGCAGGATTAAGACCTATCATGTATGCCTGTGGCGTATGTGGAATAGTAGGTTCACAGACTAACTTTTGCCCTAACTGCGGTGCGGATATGAGAGGTGGAGCATGAGAGTAAAGGTAATACTCACTAGCGGAGCAGAGCATATTATTGACTGTGGTAACATGGTCAGAAATAACTATGACGGTACATTAGCATTTTATGGTAGTGACGGTCTTTTGATTGGATTAGTAGAGACTAGAGACTTGTCTGCATGGTTTGAAATACCCGTAGAAGATTGAGAGGTGACGTATGACTAATAAAGAGGCGATTGAGAATATCAAGTGGTATAGAGATAATTGTGACGGTGATTTCCCTTCAAGTATATTGCAAGCATTTGACCTTGCTATCAAGGCTTTGGAGTTTATTGATGATAATTACCCTAAAACATTTATTGATTACCTTAATGGCGAGTTGATATGAGAGGTGACGTATGAATAAGGCAATAGCGATAGGAATGACCGTTATCATCCTTCTTGCTGATCTATACGGCATCATATGGTCTTCCTGCGATGATGAAGTTAGGAAGACACTTCCGATAGCAATACAGGCTTACGCTTGCGGTATGACAGAGACAGAGTTCGAGTACCTTGCCCGTGTGGTACAGGCAGAGAGCAACGGTACTACCGATTGGTCAGACTTCGAAGACAAAGTTCTCATAGCTTGCGTGATACTGAATCGAAGAGACAGTAGTAGCTTTCCGAATACTATACAGGGTGTGTTAGATCAAAGTGGTCAGTTCGATACCACATATAACGGTTGGTGTAGTACATCCTACACGGATAGTAGCAAGTGGGCGGTTGTTATCGCTATGAGACGATTGGCAGAAGGGGAAGTTCCCGATAACCTATTGTACTTTAATTGTCAAGGTTACTTCTCTTGGGCAGAACCCTATTGTTATGAGGGTGGAAATTTTTTCTCGTTGGGGTGACAACATGAACTTTATAGACGTACTTAACAAGCACAGAGAAGAGAGAAAGAGACAGAGGGATGATATGCAGAGGGCAAAGGAGTGCAGAAACGCTATATTAACTAACGCTTGCCCGAAGCATTGTAATAACTGTGCATATTTTAGCAAGGGGGTGAAGAAGTGACGTACCGGGAGATCATCATTAAGGAACTTGAAAGGCAGCACATCAACGAACCGGCATTTTGCAAGATGTTAGGATTCTCTTCAAATAGTATGGTATGGCGGCCTTTGCATAAAGAGAAGGATATGAAGGTCGGACGCTTCCTTACATTCCTGGATGCACTAGGCTTTGAGGTGGTAGTTAGACCGAAGGGCAAGTTTAGAACTAAGTACAGACTGACAAAGGAGAACGACAATGTGTAATGAGAACGATAAGATCAATATGTCGGTGTGGACTGTAGATAGGATTAAGGCAGAGCAGGATAAGCATATGAGTTTCAAGGTTACGGGTGTTATCCCTACTGTTGACCCTAAGCAGGTTGAAAATAACTTAGATGCTTTAGATAGTGCTTTGGATGCGTACATAAGGAAGGTAACCGAAGATACCGATATGTATATCATCTGCGAGATCGCTAAGTTGTACATCGAGAGCCAAAGACCTGCGGAATGGGAATATACAGACGGTAGGTGGGGTTTAGGCGATTGGCGATGTTCTAAGTGCGGTGGTTACTCGAATAAAGATACACATTATTGCCCTAACTGCGGAAGGAGAATGAAGAATGGTACTTAAAGAATGTTCGTGTTATGAAACATGTATTACGAGGTATCGAGAATCCACTGAACGTCAGAGCGTACCCTTTACTTGTAACGGTTGTATCGGGTATCGTAATTATGAGTTGGGATTCACGCAGGGTGTAAAAGAGGCGGTCAAGAAGATAAATGGGTGTGAACCGATTCTTGTTAACAAAGAGCAGTATCATCGAGATTTGCTAAGTTGGTCTCGTAAGAAGTTGAAAGGAGAGTGACGAACAATGAATAAAGAAGTTGGATTCTATCACGGCGGTTTAGCTGATTCATACGAAAAACAAGCAAATGCACAAGGTTTCACCTTTGGCAATAAGGCTAAATGGGTTGAGAAAATTGGTTTTGGTCTAGTTTGTGCATATATACACGGATGTATCACTGAAAAGGAATATGACAGAATTTTGCATAGGTTTCAGACTAAGGTTCTTGTTAAGAATCTAAAGCCGTTAAATGCAGATATACGAGGTGAAGAGAATGAGCATGAGAATACTTGATTTACAGACAGGTGAGACGCACTTATTCGGTGACAACTGCCACGATAGCTTGAGAATATCCGAGGACGGACGTTCCCTTCACTACTACAACCTTCAATGCGGTGACGGTAGTATGTGCGGTGATTTCCGTTTCGTTATGGAAGATGATAAAGTACCTGCCGAGAGTGGTACGGCAGACGCTATTCATGTTGAATCCTATTTCAACATAGGCGGTTGGACTTGTGATAGGAATACAAGACTAGTTCCCGATAACAAAAGACCTGCTACCTATAAGTTTAAGTGCCTGTACTGCGGTGGAATATCCTACTACCATACCGCTAACGGCAAGATCAAAGGATGTGGCTATAACTTCTGCCCTTGGTGTGGAAGACAAAATGCAAAGGAGAATGACAAAAATATATAATGAAGAATTACGGAAAGAGAAGGAGAAGAATAATGGCTAACATTGGAGACAAATTTATTATTACTATCGGGGACAAGGCAGAGAATGAGCAGTCGGGCGAGACGCTTTACAGGATTAAGGGGTTCAAGTCCCTTGTGTTTGACGAGAACGGTATCGAGAAGCTAGAGAAGTACGAGGGGCATAATGTTAAAGCACCTACAATAGAGCCTAACCGAAAATTCATACGGATAATCACGAGATATTATTCTGACGATTTGATTTGCTACGAAGAGTATAAAGGAAAGCCTTACTTTTCAATTGAATATCAGGAAAATGGAGAAACATTCGTAGGATATGGGACTTATAATCCCGATGTTTTATCGAGATATTTGAGAGATTATTTTTTCAATGAGAGGTGAAGAGAATGGATAAAGTGACTTCCGTGAAGGTGACCAACAGTTTTGAACAGGACGCAAGGTATCTGACTATGATATTCATTACACTTAAGCTATGCGGTGTGATAGAATGGTCTTGGTGGTGGGTTATCTCACCCGTGTTCATCCTCATTGGATGTGCGTTCCTGTCGGGATTTATAGCATACTTCGGAAAGAAGGTAAGTAATGGACATAATTAAAGTTCTGAGGCAGATCGCTAAAGCTGCAAAGGATAATCCTTCGGTTGAAGTACTTAATGATTATTCCAACATGGTTAGAGAAGGCACTAAGACCGATGATTGGAAAATGTCTGTAACATACGGGATTAAGCTATGTGATCTTATCGAGAAGCGTATGGGTAAAGTCCGGGACATTGACGAGATGAAGAGCCTTTATGTCATCCATGAGAGAACCCTTTTATCAATAGCACCTTATAACTTCGATGCGTATTGTCAGTACATAGAATGGGATAGAGCACCTAAGTCTAAGTTCTATGCACCGAGAAGGAAACAGTTAAGACCCCTGGCAGAAGCTCTTGAAGCACTATACTACGGAGACTTAGAGCTACTTTGTATCTCGATGCCCCCAGGTACCGGAAAGTCAGGTCTTGCACTATTCTTTCTTACATGGTGGGGTGCACACGTTCCTGATAGGGGTATCCTTACGATATCCCACAATCATGTATTCGTTAAGGCCGCATACGAAGAGATAAAGAAGATAATAGGCAGAGAGAGCGAGTATAGGTTCTCAGATGTATTCCCTACAGTTTCCATTAAGAATACAGACGCTATGGGACTTACGATAGCACTTGACCGTTCTGCCCGTTTCCCGACTTATCAGTTCGGCTCATTAGGTTCCGGATTAGCAGGTCGTGTTCGTGCTGAGAGTTTACTCTTCTGCGATGACCTTATCCCTTCAATCGAGGTGGCTTTGTCGGAAGATCAGTTACAGAAAGTTTGGAATCAGTATACCTCGGACGCTCTTCAAAGAATGATAGGCGAGTGCAAGCAGTTAATGATTGCTACCAGGTGGTCAGTGCGTGACCCTATAGGAAGGCTCAAACTTAAGAATGAGGATAACCCTAAAGCAAAGTTTATCGAGGTATCCGCTTATGACGAGAACGGCAAGAGTGCTTTTAACTATCCCTACGGATTAGGATATAGCACTCAGAGGCTTAATCAGTTGAGAGAGGATATAGATGAAGCGTCTTTTGCAGCACTATACGAAAATATGCCGATTGAGCGTGAAGGTCAATTGTATAGTGCGGAAGAGCTGAGAAGATACTTTGAACTTCCCGAAGGCAGACCCGATGCTATAGTCTCTATCTGCGATACTAAGTCTAAGGGTGATGACTATGCGTTTATGCCTATAGCCTATATCTACGGCAATGACGTTTATATCGAGGATTGTATCTGTAATGACGGTAAACCCGAAGTGGTAGATGAAATTATGGCTCAGTTGCTATTGAAGCATAACGTGCAGATGTGCGAGTTTGAGAGTAACGGTGCAGGTTGGTCTATAGCTGAGAGAGTAAGAGATACCATTGTAGGTAATAACGGTATTACAAAGATAACTACAAGATATACTACCGCTAACAAAGAGACTAAGATCATCGCTAACAGTCCGTATGTTAAAGACCGGTTCTTGTTTAAGGATAAGTCAGTTATAGGCAATAACCGAGAATATAAGCGTATGATGCAGTTCCTTACCTCATATACCATGAAGGGTAAAAATAAACACGATGACGTTCCTGACGGTATGGCTATCCTGGCACTTTTCATACAATCTTATTTCTTTAAGAACGTAGAGGTATTTACAAGACCGTTTTAAAACGATACAATAGAGGTGTTCAGTTAATCTTCCAAGTCTAATGAACAGTATATCCCCTAGGTTGTTACCCGACTTCCTAGGGGTTTTACTATGCTTTACAACCACAATATGTTGTGTTATTTTTAGAATATATAGGTATATTTTCCCTTTGAAGGGTTTCTACGCATATGATGCGGATAAAATAGGGGTCTAGGGAGAATATGTCTGCAACTTCATCCAAAACAGAGCAAACAGTAACACCACTTGTCAGTCATATGTTGTTCGGAAGACGTAAGATATACACTTCCGTTTCCGCTATTGCTGCTGACAATGTAGTTGATATTGTCACAAAAGCATATAATGTTCATCTCGAAAACCGTAGAGAGATTCAGTATCTTTACGAATACTACAAGGGCAAACAGCCTATTCTTGATAGGATAAAAGAGATCAGACCTGAGATTTGCAATAATATCGTTGTCAATAGAGCAAATGAGATTGTTGCCTTTAAGGTAGGATATCAGTGCGGAATACCTATGCAGTATACCGCTGCAAAGGCTGTAGACGGATTACCTTCAAAGATTGAAGACCTTAATAACCTTATGGCTTATGAGAGTAAGGCTCTTAAGGATAAAGAGCTTGTAGAGTGGCAGATGATTTGCGGTACCGGATATAGGATTGTGCTTCCCGATGACGCTAATTCCGGAGAAGAAGACGAAGCACCCTTCTCAATCTCTACGCTCAGACCTACAGATACTTTCGTTATTTACTCAGATAAGATAGGTGAAAAGCCTATGGCCGCAATCACTTATTGGGTAGATGATGAATATACAGGCGAACTTGAAGGCAACGGATTGCAGGGTTATATCTTCGCAGTATATACAGAAGATAGTTACTATGAGCTTAAGGGTAATCAGGTAACGCTTTTCGACAATAACAGTCCTTCTAAGCCTAATACCCTTAAGATGATACCTATTATCGAATACCCTGCTAACAATGCCCGTCTTGGTGCTTTCGAGATCGTTATTGATCTTCTCGATGCTCTTTCTAAGATTGAGAGTAACAGACTTGACGGATTGGAGAGCTTTGTTCAGGCGTTCATTAAGTTCGTTAACTGCGATATTGATATGAAAGAATACGAAGAGTTCCTGGCAATGGGAGCTATCAAGGTATCTTCCAGGGAAGGCAAGAACGCAGATGTTGATCTTGTATCTAAGGAACTTTCACAGACACAGGCACAGGTCGAGGTAGATGACCTTTACGATACTATCCTTACTATTTGTGGTATGCCTAACCGTAACGGTGGTTCTTCTACAAGTGATACGGGAGCTGCAGTTCAGCTCCGTGACGGTTGGTCTTCTGCCGAGGCACGAGCTAAAGAGAGCGAATTGATGTTCGAAGCATCTGAGAGAGAACTTCTTAAGATAGTCCTTAAGATACTCAGAGACAAGAGCGTAGTTAACCTTAAGGTATCCGACATACAAATGGTATTCCCTAGAAGGAACTATGAGAACGTACAGGGTAAGGTACAGGCTCTTACGGGTCTTCTTGCATCTAAGTATGTTCATATCAAGGATGCTTATGCTGCGAGTGGTCTTTTCACAGACCCGGAGACTGCTTCCGAGAACGGCATGAAGTGGTACGAAGAGCAGGTTAAGCAGTACGACATTAATGATGTTGGTGACGAAGACAAGAACGCAAGCAAAGATAATAACGTAAACGAGGATAATGATGTATCAGGAAGCGGACAGACAACTGAATAACATCAAAGACTTCCTTAAGAGGGAAGGATTGCATCTTGACAATACAGGCTTTGACGAGATTAGGTCTATATCCACTAAGACGGTGACTACTAGACTTATGAATCGTTTAAAGAAGAAGAATAAGAAGTCCTTTTGGATAGTATGCTTACAGGCTTACAAGGATGCCTTAGAGGAAGCTCATAAGGCAGGATTCAAGGGTAAAGGCGATGATCTACAGGAAGCATGGATGTTAGGACTACTTGATAGTTACAACTATGTTACGGGTTATCTCTACAACCCCGAAGCAGAGCGTAAGAGGTTAAGGCTTTCTGAGGCTATCAATACTGCAATGTCATTCAATGACAGGCAACTTTACAGTAAGGAAGTAAAGAGGTTCTTTAGTCTTTGGTGGACACAGACTAAGCAGTACATGATAGATGTGGTAGATAAGACCGAGACTAAGGCGTGGGAAGATGTAGGCGTAGAGTATGCTATGTGGGTAACTGCCGAAGACGAGAAGGTATGTGAAGAGTGCGGAAGTATGCACGGTAGGGTCTTCAAACTTGAAGACTTTCCGGAGAAGCCTCATTACAACTGCCGTTGTAGGAAAGTACCTATGCCGAAGGACTACAAACCTTAATATCAACAACGTAAGTTGTTTGTATCGTCAGGGAAGACGTTAATCGCACTATAACGAAGTCAGGGAAGACTATAATCGCAGAAAGAGGTAAGCAATGAACCTGAAAGACTTGTTAGGCGATGCCTACAAAGAGGAAATGACCGCAGAGGAAATCGCAGAAGCACTTAAGAGTGTGGAGATGCCGAAGGATAACACGGCAGAGCTTGAAAAGCTCAGAGCAAGTGTATCTAAAGCTAATTCTGAGGCCGCACAGTACAAGAAGGAGCTTAACGCAAAGTTGAGCGATGACGAACGCAAGGCAAAGGAAGATGCCGAGAAGTGGGAAAAGGTGCTTAAGGAGAGAGATGAACTTCTCAAGGAGAAGAACATTTCCGCTCATAAGGCAAAGTTCCTGGAGAACGGCTATACACCCGAACTTGCTACGCAGTCCGCAGAAGCACTTGTGAACGGTGACTTCGATACTGTATTCAAACTTCTTGGCGAGTATCGTGCAAACATAGAAAAACAGTTCAAAGCTGAGAATGTTGATAAGATGCCTAAGCCTACAGGCGGTGGACAGAAGGATACAACTGTTACTAAGGAACAGTTCAAGAATATGTCCTATGCTGAAATGGCGAAGCTCTATCAGGAAAACCCGGAACTTTATAAACAATTAACAGAGTAAAGGAGAACAACACATGGCACAGACACAGACAAGCGATTTGTTCATCCCCCAGGTGGTAGGACAGAAGATCGCAACAGATTACGGTAGATTCATTACTGTATCTAACTTCGCAACAGTTGACACTACACTTGTTGCAAGACCCGGAGACACAATCACTCGTAACCAGTTCCAGTTCGTAGGAGCAGCGAATGTGCTTGCGGAAGGAGCACCGGATACACCTGTTAAGCTCGAAAGCGCACCTATCACTAAGAAGGTAGTGAAGGTTTCTAAGCAGGTCGAGATGACAGACGAGGCTATCCTTGCAGGTGGTGACAACCCCTACGGTGAGGCAGTTGAGCAGATTGCTATGGCTATCGCTATCAAGGATGACGCTGACGCTATCGCAGAGCTTATGACAACAACTCAGACTGCAACAGGCACTACACTTGCAAAGGCTATCGTAGCAGGTATGAAGGTGTTTGGTGAGAGAGGAATGAAGATTCCTGCTATCGCTTTCGTTAACACAGCAGACTACTACGATATGGTAGCTGATTACGCTAATTGGATTCCTGCTTCTGAGATCGCTGCAGAGCTTGTTCAGCTTGGCGTAGTTGGTAAGTACATGGGTGCTAACATCGTTCCTACAGACACAGTTGAGGCTAACGCACCTGTTATGATGCTCAAGGGTGCTCTTTCTAAGGAAATGAAGAGATCATTCCTTGCTGAGAATGACCGTATCCTCAACAACGGTACTACGAGCTATGCGGAGCTTATTGCCGGCTCAGAGCACCGTGTATATTGGCTTAACAACGTTGCAAACGCTGTTAAGGTGACGGTGGGAAATTAACAGAGGTTAGCGTAGCACCCTATACACTAACCGATGATGTTTTTGGGGTAGCAGTTTCCGATATTCAGGGCGATGACATTGAGCAGTCCGGCAGAGATATTCTTGGTACATCTAAGTATCTTTCCGGTGACAATGCTATTACTCAGGTATGGGGAGAAGGTAACTTTATCGTAGTTACATTTACACCTTCTGCTAACGCAGTTAAGACAGAGGTAGGCATTAAGAACCTTGAGCAGCTTGACCCTTCTGATAATTCTGCACTTATCAAGGTAGAAGATCAGTACGGTTATAAGCTCAGAGTAGTTCAGACCGATGCACAGGGTCGCAAGATGACAAGCTACTTCAACCTTGACAAGTTGGTTCTCGAAGAGAAAGAGTGAGGTGAACTATGATCGTTGTTACAAAGGATAAGGCTGAGAAGTTCGAAGTTAAGGCGAAGGCTTCAAAGTCTAAGAAGGACGAGAAGTCCGAGAAGTGATATAAGGAGATACGGATAACATGACAGACGGAGAAAAGATTGCTTATATAAGAAGCGTAGGGAACTTTGGTTCTGAGACTACGGATGAAGTGTTATCCGCTTTTCTTCTTAAAGCAAAGGATATCGTGTTAGCAACTGCATATCCTTACGGCTATGATGAAGAGACTGAATTTCCTAGTAAGTATGATATCGTGCAATGTGACATTGCTATATATCATCTTAACAAGAGAGGTGCAGAAGGTGAGACAAGGCATACTGAGAACGGTATAGACCGCACATATGCTAATGCCGATACCCCTTCTGACCTACTTGCTAGGATAGTCCCTCATTGTAGTTCGATTAAGGAGTGAAGCAATGAGAACGCTAGTTAGGAATAAACAGACTATATACTATGCTTTATACTCTTCGTCTACTGATACGGTAGATGAATACGGGGATTACACGGGAGAGCCTACGGCTTCCTATAGTGACCCTGTAGAGCTTAAAGCAAACGTATCTGCTTCCAGAGGTAACGCAGAGGGTGAGCTTTTCGGTATTGATCTTGATTATTCAAGGACTATCTGCATTGAAGGCACTGATTGCCCTATCAAGGAAGATAGCATACTTTGGATAGGCAGGACTACCAAAGAACCGCACAACTACATTGTCAAGGCAGTTGCTATATCGTTAAATAACACAGTCTATGCCGTAAAGGAAGTTAACGTATCGTGAGTAGACCTACAGTTGACATTGACATATTTGACCCGTCTTCGATAGATGCTGCTATTGAACAGTTGGAAGTCTTGCAAGAGAAGTTAGACCGTTTAAATGCACATTTAGAGAGATTGGCTCAGTTAGGTGTCAAGGTTGCAGAGGATGCTTTCGCAATGGTTGCATTAGATACGTCTAATGACCCGGTAACCGTAACGTATAGAATGGAGAAGGAAGGCTTCACTATCTATGCGAGGGGTAGACAAGTAGCGTACATGGAGTTCGGTGCAGGTGTTTACTATAACGGTGAAGAACCGTATGAAGGTGAAAGACCTGCCGGAATTGACCCTATCGGTGGTCACGATACCATAACAGGTAGTAGTGTATCACTTGGTATATTCGATACTTGGGCATACAAAGACGGTAATAGGACTGTTGTTACGCACGGTACACCTGCTTGTCAAGGTATGTACTTGGCACAAGAGGCAATGGCACGAGAAGCAAAGCAGATCATTAAGGAGATATTCAGGTGATAGACGTTTCTAACATCGTACTTAGAGAAGTAAGAACGGCAGTTACGGCAGTATATTCTGACTGCGAGTGCTTATCTTATAACCCCGATACGATATCTAAGTATCCTTGCGTTACTGTATCTGAAATGGATAACTACACTTATGAAGAAAGTCTTGATGATACTAACGCAGAGCATCATGCGGTTGTTACTTTTGAGGTCAATGCTTACAGTAACAATTCCCAGGGTTCTAAGGCAGAGGCAAAGAAAATCTTCAACTTGGCAGACAATGCTATGTTGGGGATTAAATTCACAAGACTTCTGAAAACCGAAGCACCTAACAAAGACCGTAGCGTGTATAGGATATACGCTAGGTATAGAGGTATTGTAAGCGAAGGATATACCGCTAACGGTGATACGGTTCATCAGATATACAGGAGATAAGACTATGAAGTGTCCTTATTGTAAGGCAGAAGCAAAAACTAATATATGTCCTAACTGCAAGGCATACATCCCTATTCCTACACAGGAAGAAGATGTTGTTGAGAAGAAGGTCATAAAAAGATTTAAAAAGGAGAGAAAGTAATTATGGCACACGAACTTTCTACTATTGGTGTTCAGTTGTGGTACTGCATCGGTGACGCTAATGTACGCCCCACAGCAGGTTACACACAGCTTGTCGGTCTTAAGTCTGCACCCTCAACAGGTGATGCACCTAACACATTGCAGGTAACAGACCTCGATGACGATTACCACAGATATGTACTTGGCGTACAGGATGTTGGTGGTGCGAGAGCATACACATTCAACGATTCTGTTGATACACGTTCTGCATGGAACGCTATGTATACTGCTTATCAGGCAGCAGCAGCACAGGGCAAGGTTGTTTGGTTCGAAGAGAAGTTCCCCCAGGGACAGGGCGCAATGGATAGCTTCTACTTCGCAGGTATGCCCTCTAAGTGGACTGTAAACGAGAGAGGCGTTGATGCAGTTATCGAGGCTACAGGCTACGTTACACCTAACCAGGTTATCGGTTTCGCAGCACCTTCCACAGCAGGTGTTGACTACACAGTAACCAATGTACTTACAAAGTGTTCTACATCTAATCCCGTAGCAAGAGCAAGCGGTTCTTACTTCGCAGTTCTTACGGCAGATGACGGTTACACACTTTCTTCTGTTGAGGTTACAATGGGAGCTACAGATATTACAGCCACAGCTTATAATTCTGCTAACGGCTCAATCTACATTGCTTCCGTAACAGGTAACATTACGATTGAAGCAACAGCTACCACATGATGTGATATAATGATCTTAGGACTTCCCCCTGCTCCGGTAGGGGGAAGAACCTAATATAATACTCAAAGAGAGGTTTTTATCTATGTCTGAAAAGATTACAAAGATCAACGAGAGCGACAAGAGCATTAAAGAGGATATCAAGCCTATCACTATCAAGCTCGAAAACGGTGACGCTTACACCTTGGAGTTTGACCGAGAGACTGTCAAGTGGGCAGAGCAGAGAGGCTTTAGAGGCAATCCTGCTAACGGATATGCACAGCTTACTGATATGCCTATCACATTCATGGAAGATATTTTCTACTATTCCTTCCATATGCACCATAAGACCGTAACAAAGAAGTTCACAGATGATCTTCTCTACAACGTGCTTAAGGGTATGCCCGAAGGAATGTTGGAAAGATTAATGTCTCTTCATGCACTTACATACGAGACACTTATGAGCAATGATGATGAAGGAAAAAACGTGGGAGTGGTAGTGGAGATGTAATTGAAGATCAGTCTACTGATCTACTACCTTTCAGTTTTGGAGATACATTCGATAAGACGTTCCCTTACTATCTTTCGATAGGAATGTCTTATCACGAGTTTTGGCAATGTAGTCCGGCTCTTACGAGAGCCTACTACAAAGCTGAACAACTAAAGACGCAAAAACAAAGCGAGTTACAATGGTTGCAAGGTAGATATTTCTACGATGCGTTATCAGCGGCCTTATCCAACTTTTCCGCAGGTCTTGCAGGTAAAACGGGCAAAGCTCAATACCTGAAAGAACCTTTCAGGCTTACACCTAAGTCTAAAGAAGAGATTGAAGCGGAGAACAAACGCAAACTTGAAGCGTATATCGAAGAGCTTAAGATGTATAAGCTGCAGTTCGATGCTAATAAGAAGGAGAGGCATTAATGGCAAACGTAGAAGTAACCGGATTAAAGATGAGTGTATCTGCATCTAACATCGCAGATACAAAACGTCAACTCGAAACAATAAAAACCGCACTGACAAAATTAAAAGTTCCCGATAGCAAGGTTACGGCAATAACTAACCTTGCTGTTGGTGTGTCAAAATTCGCTACTGCTGTTAATAAGATAGATACAAGTAAGATAGATGCTTTAGGAACGTCTCTTAAGGGATTGGCAACAGTAGAGATAAAGAAGGCTTCTATCACAAGAGTTAATGAGTTAGGTGAAGCGTTTAAGAACTTAGACCTTAAATCCTTTAACAACATTGATACTGCGAAGATAACTGCTTTCTTTGAGAGCATTAAGGGATTAGATCAAGTAAATATCAAGAAGGTTACTATTAACCGTATCAATGAGCTTGGAGAGGCGTTTAAGAATGTAGACGCTACCGCCCTGGGAGAACAGGCAGAAAAGCTCAATAGTTCCCTTGCACCCCTTGCAGATACAATGAGTAAGATATCCACTTCCGCAAAGGAATTGGGTATTAATGCTAACTTCGGAAAATCTGTAGCAAAGGCCGCAGAGATGTACGATAAGTTTGAGAAAGCTGCATCTACAAAGGGACAGAAGAAGCAGGAACCGGAACCCGAAAGCAAGACGGGCATCGAGAAGTTCAAAGAAGATGTAAAGGCCGCAGCACAGCAGTTTGATGATATCTTCGATAGCACGGCTATCGGTAAGGCTTATAACGCCTTGACTAACTTTAGACAAGCGGTATCTATGGTCAGAGAAGAGTTCTCGAAGACTAAGGCAGGACAGATGTTCGCAGAGATAAGGACAAAGGCTGAGAAAGCGTTCCAGGCTATCAAGGCAGGTGCTCAGAAGGCGGTTGCAGCATTGAAGAAGGTTTTTTCTGCTGTTGGAACGGTAGCGAAAGTTATTTCCAGGATAAGCTTTCTTAATCCGTTTAAGGGACTTGCTAATTCTGTAAGCAGGTTAGTAAGCAAGTTGAAGAATTTAAGTTCTTCACTGTTGCGTATTGCTATGTATCGTGCACTCAGAACAGCTATTAAGGAGATCACACAGGCTGTTAAGGAAGGTCTTACTAACCTGTACTATTGGTCACAGGCAACAGGCGGTGACTTTGCACCTGCTATGGACAGACTTGCAACGTCTGCATTGTACTTGAAGAACAGCTTTGGTGCTATGGTATCTCCTGTAATCACATACTTTACACCTGCTATCGAACAGGCTACGGATGCACTCGTAGAGATGCTTAATGTAGTCAATCAGTTGCTTGCAAGGCTTACAGGTCGTGCTACATGGACAAGGGCATTAAGATACCCTACACAGTTCGCTGAGAGTGCTGCAGGTGCTACTAAGAAGGTCAAGGACAACATTCAGGACTTTGATGAACTTCATATCCTTCGTACTGATAACGGTGGTGGTGGCGGTTCTTCCTTGGACTATAACAATATGTTCGAGGAAACAGCGTTCTCCGAAGGTCTTACTGAATGGGTAGAGAATTTCAAAGATGCTCTTAGGGCAGGACATTTCTACGAGGCAGGAAGTATTCTTGCAAACGAGATCAATACGCTTATTAACCGTATTCCTTGGGCAAGACTTGGTGATACCCTTGCCGATAAGATTAATGATATGTTTCAGTTCGCATGGGGTGTACTGCATAACATAGACTTCGTTAATATCGGTACGTCTATTGCTACATTCCTTAACCATGCGATAGAGGGAATTGATGCACATACTATTGGACAGGTATTTGCTCGTAAGTGGACAGCGATTATCGACTTCCTTTACGGCTTTGTTACTACGTTTAATTTCCCGAACCTTGGTTGGAGAATAAGCGAGTTTGTAGAGGGTTGGTTCGATGAACTTGACGGTGCGAGACTTGGCACTACAATTTCCGAGGCTATCAAGGGTGTTCTTGATGCGGCTATTGCGTTCATGTCTAATGACGATATGTTTGACGCTTTCGTAGAGGATGTAGCAGGTATTATCAATAACATTGATTGGTACGGTATCTTTTGTAGAGTTCTTACTATCGGTACGCAGATTATGAACGCTATCTCCGAAACGATAGACAGAGTAATAAGCGGTGGTGGAAGTAGAAATACTAACAATAGACGTACTGTTAACGGTGTAAATCTTGATACGCTTTACGCTTCTGCGCCTGCGGAGATTGCGCAGAGAGTACAGAATGAGAATAGTTATGCAGTAAGCAGAGGATTCAGAGGCACTTCCTTCGGTGATAGGTTCGCACAGAATATGGCGGACAGCGTTAACAGTGCAGATACAACGGCTCTTAAAGACGCTTTTGTTAGGATGTTGAAGACGGTTCTTAGGGCAGTATGGGAAATTATTAAACCTATTGCAAGAGAAGGGTCTACTGAACTTGTAGCACAGATTGTAGATGCTATACAAGGGTGGCACTATGACCGTGACGGTAACATTGTTACTAATCCCGTTGCACAGTTGCCTCGCATGGCACTTACGGCTAATACGGGTTCAAACTTTTGGACGCAGACTTTGCCTAATGCGGTATTTGGAAGAGGCACTACACCGCAACCGAATAGAGACCCTAATAGTAGACGTAGCAGAACAAATACTGCTATCTCCGCAACAGGTGCAGGGTTAACCGCATACGGTGCATGGATTGATTTGTTTTCAAATAATATTTTTGGCAAAAATGCCGCACGAACAGATAAGACCCTTGCTTCTGTTGACAGAACTATGAAGACGCTTAATGTTGATACAGGTAAGTTTGGTGCTACGATAACAACGGTAAATAGCAACGTTAAAACTTTCTCTACTGATTCTGTAAGCGGTGTCAATGCAGTTGAGAACGCTTTTGATAACTTCGGAAGTAAGATCAATAACGAAGTAGTCAACAAGGTCATTACATCTAAGAACGCTATTACATCTTCCTTTAGTTCCATGAAGGATGAAGCTACTAACAGCCTTGTTACACTTGGTAATAACGTCTACACATCAATGGAGCAGACAGCTAACATCGTGACAGCACCCTTGCGAGGCATTAAGGATAACATCGTGTCTACATTCCATGAGGCAGGTGAAGAGAGCGCAAGGTCTATCTCTGATCTTAGCAACAGAATGTCAACTTCCCTTGGTGCTTTGGTAGAATCTTCAAGAGGACAGCTTGACGGATATACTAGCAAGTGGAATGAACTTCACGGTGCTACGAGAGGTGTAAGCAACTCTGTTATTGACGGTGCAGAGAGAATGGCAAACGCTACGATTGATGCGTTCAATTCATTGCTCGATGCTACTGGAAACATTGACATTGACGTACCTGGATATAGGTTTAGGGCACACAATCTTGCACGTCTTGTGCACATCTCTATCCCCCACCTTGCAACGGGTGGTATCGTAGGTTCTCCTACTACTGCTCTTATCGGTGAGGCAGGTAAAGAGGCAGTCCTTCCCTTGGAGAATAATACCGAGTGGATGAACACGCTTGCTGAACATATCAATAGTGGCAACGGAGACGAAGTGGCACTTCTTAGAGAGCAGAATGATTTGTTGAGACAAATTGCTTCAAAGAATGTTACAATCAGTTCAAGGGATGTATTCAATGCCGTTCGTGACGAGAACAGCGATTACATAACAAGAACAGGTAAGAACGCACTTGCGTTCTAAGGAGAGGTGAGATATGGCTTTTGACGGTTACTTGATAAAAGTTGGTACATACGAGATACCGATGAAGTATATCGGCTTAGAGAACTACAAGGTCACACCTAATATGAGGCAGGACTTAGACCCGTTCAGAGACAATAACGGGGTTCTTACTAGGAATGTCGTTGTTAATATGCCTAGTAAGATCGAGTTCTCAACCCCGTATCTCTTCCGTAGGGATATGCAGGACTTAATGAGTAACATCCGTGGTCAGTTCACGAACGCTACCGAGAAGAAAGCATCGGTAACGTTCTTCTGCGAGGATATAGACGATTACAAGACCGAGAGTATGTATATCCCTGATGTACCATTCGAGATGTATAGACGTGACCCGGATAACTTCGACTTGTCGCTCTATAAGCCTACAACGATTAAATTCATAGGATATTGATATATGCCTACTTGGGAAGAGATATTTAGTTCAAGAGACGAGTACAATATGCAGCTGCTCATTGAGGTGAGCGGTGGTACTTACTTGACCAACACTGAGATAGCGCAGGAGAGTTTCAGTCTTACCGAGATGCTATCAGATACGACAGACCTTAAGTTCGGTGGATGTAATGCTTCACAGTTCCGCATTAGGATTAGATCATCCGTGCAGAATATGACGGGCAAGACTATCGTAGTTAAGCAGTTCGCTTATACAGATGCCGATATAAGGATAGTCATTAATAACGGTACACCTGTTGCATACAATACGAGAACCGAGGAAACATCCGCTCTTGGCGATGATTACTTCCTTTACGGAACTTATAAGGTAAGAACGGATAAACCCACACCTGATAAAGCCTATCGAGATATATCGGCTTTTGATTCTATGGAAAGAATCATTAGCGAAGATATTGGTGAGTGGTATACGAACTTCTTCGATACCTACGACAAGGTAACATTGAAGTTCTTCCGTGAGGCTATTCTCAATTACTTCGGTATCACTTATGAGGCTTTCACAGGCGTTAATGATACGGTTGCTGTTAGTAAGACTATTACGACAGCGGCCATTTCTGCTAAAACTATCTTAAGTGCTATCTGCGAACTTAACGGTTGCTTCGGTATAATCACACGAGACAACAAGTTTAAGTGTAAGGTTCTTGATACTACAACAGTAGTTAAGAGGTATGACAGGTATAAGCAAGGTCAGGTCAATTACCAGGATGCACTGTCTAATGTCATTACACAGGTGCAGATAGTCAATGATCTTAGTAAGGCAAACGCTACGATAGGCGTTGCCGGAAATCCTTATACGATTAATGACAATATTCTTCTTCTTGGTAAGGATAGTACAGAGTTAGAGGCGATAGCGACTAGACTTCTTCCGGTTGTTAGTGCTTGTGCGTATAGACCGTTTACGTGTTCTACATACGGTGACCCTTGTATTGAACTTGGTGACTTCATTCAGATACCTACGATTGACGCAACCATAGAATCATTCGTTCTGTATCGTGAATTGACAGGTACACAGGCTCTTGGAGACAAGTTAGAGGCAAAGGGTGAGGAATACAATGCAAGCGGTGCGACAGGTTCTTCTGCCGTAATCTCACAGCTTTATAGTTCAATGTCGCAGGTTAAGGATGAATCTTCCTTAAGCTACTATCTCTTCCGTTCCGCAACGGAGCTAACTGTTGAAGACGGTGAAGACCCTGTAAGAATTGCAAGGATAAGATACGCTAACACGGGTAATACTACTGTCGATATTTGGCATGAGTTCAAAATGAACGTAGACTTCACGGAAGGTTCGGACAGATGTAAGGTCTATGCGTATTTCTACTATGACGATAACTTGATTGAATACTATCCCGTAGAAACATACGCTATTGATGATCTACACACGTTCAAGTCTAACTATGCGTTCTTCGAGAATCAGAGTGGCTACCATACATGGGAAGTATTCTTGGCTACCGAGGGTGGAGATGCTACAATTGACATAGGTGATGCAGGTATCACGCTTCACGGTCAAGGTCTTCTTACGAAAGGTGATTGGGACGGTCTTATCGAGGCAAGTGATATTATCGAAGTTACATTCGGTGGTGCATTTAACGTTACAGGTATCGAGGAAGACGTTTCCTTCAACTATCGTGATGTTGAGGCTATTGATGCAAGTGATGCTATTACCGCTACATTCGGTGGTGCGTTCGTTATCAGTGGTATCACAGAGGATATTGGCATCATCATGCAGAAGGATATTTACAGTCTTATCTCCGAGAATGGTACATACCGTATCGTTTCCGAGGACGGACAATATAGCGTAGAAAGTGAGGAATAACACATGGCGGCAAGTGAAGAAAGATCAATAAGTGAGTTTCCTAGTGCGGTAGCTATCTTGGCTACTACACTGTTGTTCGTATCTACCGTTAATGGTGATACGTATGACAGTGAAAAGACCACAGCCGCAGACTTAGCGACTGCTATTCTTGGTGACTTCGAGTACACTACGGACTTAGATACAAGCATTAAGACTATCTTTGGTGCTATTAACAGTATCATGGTGCTTAGTGGTACGACAGTTCCTAGTAGTGCTAGTGGTGAGAACGGACAGTTGTATGTTAAGTACAGTTCTAGCGGTGGTACAGATACGGTAGACGGTCTGTACTGGAAGATCAATGACGATTGGGTAGAAATATCCACAGGCGGTGGTGGTGGTGCTAGTGTTACCCTTGGTACAACCGTACCTAGTGACGCAAGCGGAAGTGACGGTGACCTGTACGTTCAGTATGACGGCACAAGCTATGCTGTTATTGAGTATTACGTTAAGATCAACGATTCTTGGCGTAAAACACCTTATAGCCGTGTCGTAGCACTCACACAGGCACAGTACGACTTGATAACCCCGGATAACGATACCTTGTACATAATTACTGATGAACAAGGTAGTTACGTTAAATTGCCTATTATCACGGATGCATGGGATAGTTCAATATCTTATACAGTTGGAATGTATTGTATTCACAACGATACCTTATGGAAGTGCACGACAGCGAATACCAATCAAGAACCCGTTAGCGGCTCGACATATTGGGACGATACAAGTGTTGCCGATGAGATAGGACGTATTGACACGGCATTGTCGGGAAAACAGGATAAATCATGGACTTCTATAACTATCCCCACACCCACTATTGACCCTAATAATCCAAACAAAAGAATATATACTTTTTCTGATTTAAGTGCTACGAATGAATATTGTGTTCAAATTCGAATTAGTAATTATGGCGTGTTCGATATTCGTATTACAAGAGTCGGACAGTATTTCTTATATGCTGATGACGGTTTTAAGTGGAGTGCAAAAGTTAATATATTCGCTAGTACAAACACGATTGAAGTAATAACTAATAGTAATTCATATCAGCCTACAAGCTATCCTATTGTATTGGATAGTTTGTTTACACGATAATCCAATAACGATAGATACAGATAAAATACCGATTTGTTAACCGAGAAAGGAGCGAACAATGTGTAATTCAAAATGGAAAAGAATTAAAGTTAAATTGCATATTGTAAACTTTCGGAAACATATTAGTCATTTTGATTTTGACTAACGAGAAAGGAGCGAACATGGCAAAACTGATTTATAACGGACAAGAGATTGCCGATGTGACGTACACAAGCGGTGGCGGTGGTGGTTTACAGGACGTTCTTACGGA
>Ga0265299_10000614_pt1 | contig 43722 bp, 54 predicted proteins | sample AusTroGonzalo_MG_4_FD_193485 | JGI IMG/M metagenome (GOLD analysis project Ga0265299, IMG submission 193485) | Bovine rumen microbial communities from tropical cattle in Woodstock, Queensland, Australia - Gonzalo_02 | ecosystem: Host-associated > Mammals > Digestive system > Stomach > Rumen ...
CGTTGGACTTCACAGGCGTTTAAAACAAAATGGTGGTGCAGTATCTTTTGAGACAATGACCTTCTCTCTACTCTATTTATCATTTCGCATATTTCAATTTTAGCGCATAGAAACGTATCACATAAGGAGAGTATCATAATTTGATATACTGACAAAAAGACGTCAAAAACAGCCAAAACATAAGGCCTGCTGAATGTAAAAGAGAAGCATAAAAGCGTAAAATGGTAGCCATTTCATACCAAAGGACCATCAAAAGTTCTTTGGTTTTTTTTGTCTATTTTTGATATGCGATTTGGACGAATGATAGATATTTGTCGTTCGCGTGTATCAATTCCTTCTTTATTATATATCTCCCTGTTCCGGCGAATGGGTTATGAGTTCATTTTTGGACAACACCACAATCTTTGTCGTAGACAAGATTAGATGAAACAAAACATCTGATCGAAAAGATTTCCGAAATTTCCAATTCCTTTTGGACAAAGACGAAATCTTAAGCGTAGACAAGATTAGGACAAACCAATCCGGTGGGTCCACGAACCAATCAACACAGAACAGGGACACTATCCATGATGAATCCAAAGATTCTGTCAATCCCAGCCGCGGAGTATCATGCGGCATCCCGATGCGGACTGTATGTATCCAGTCATCTGCTGGATGATTTCCGCAACTCTCCCGAACTCTATCGTCGGAAGATTTCCGGCGAAATCGAGGACAGCGACTCCCCCGCGCTTGCTCTTGGCAGGGCGACACATTGCCTGATTCTCGAAGGCCGCGTTGCTTTCGACCAGCAGTACATCGTGACCGACGGCCCGATCAACGAACGCACTGGCGAACCGTTCGGCAAGGCGACCAAGACGTATGCGGAATGGCTGGCTTCGCAGGACCGGGAAATCGTCAGCACGAAGGACTATGCCTTCATTCTCAAGCTCCAGAAATCCATCTGGATGCATGAGGTTGCATCCCGGCTACTGAACAAGGGCTTTGCCGAGGGCGTGATCCGTACCGAATACTGCGGCGTCCTGTGCCAGATCCGCATGGACTGGCTTTCCCCGGAATATGGTCTTGTTGACCTGAAGACCTGCGATTGCCTCGGCTGGTTTGATATGAGCTGCCGCAGTCTGGGATACATTCAGCAGATGGCGTTCTACCGCGCGGTGTACCGCGAGGCCACAGGCGAAACGCTTCCCGTCCATTTTGTCGCCGTTGAAAAGCGGGAGCCTTTCTCTACCGGCGTGTGGGAGATCGCCCCCAACGTGCTGGATGATGCCGAGCACATCAACGAGACCGCTCTGAAACAGTTGCGGGAATGCCGACTGAAGGACAAATGGCCGACCGGCTACGAAGAAGTCCGCATCATCAACCATCTGTAAATCAAAAAGGAGGAACAATACAATGAGTATGCTTGAATCCATTCAAACCGGGCGTGAAAACCGCCCTCCGCGCCTTATGGTATATGGTCAGGAAGGCGTCGGAAAATCAACGCTTGGGGCATCCGCCCCCGATGCGATCTTCATCCAGACAGAGGACGGCCTCGGCGAGATCAACTGCCACAAGTTCCCGCTCGCGAAGTCTTTCGACGAGGTCCTCGCCGAACTGACCGCGCTTCGGGACGAAGACCACAAATACAAAACGGTGGTCATCGATTCCGCCGACTGGCTGGAACGTCTCATCTGGGACCGCGTCTGTTCCGACTTCGGTGTTCGTTCCATTGAAAAGGCGGACGGCGGCTACGGGAAAGGATATGTCCACGCCGTCGGCTACTGGAGGACGGTCGTTTCCATGCTCGACGAGCTGCGGAACAAGCGCGGCATGATCGTCATCATCATCGCCCACAGCAAGGTCGAACGATTTGAAGACCCGGAAAACACGGCCTATGACCGCTACTCTCCGCGCCTGCACAAAGCGGCGACCGGTCTCCTCTGCGAATGGGCGGACGCGGTGATGTTCGCGACCAAGCGTTTCCGCGTGAACAAGGAGAACGCCGGATTTGCTGGCGAACGGGGCATTGCCGCTCCGATTGGGAGCAACGGCGGGGAACGAATCCTCCGTACCGTCGGCGGTCCCGCCTGCATCGCGAAGAACCGGTTCGGTCTGCCGGGTGAAATTCCACTTTCCTGGGAAGCTTTCATCGAAGCCTACCGCACAAGCACGAGCGAGGGGGCTGCATGATGTCCGAGAAAATCGTCATTGCCCGTCATCGCCACATCTGTGAACTGTGCGACCAGCCCATCCGTCCGGGGGAACGCTGCCGCCTCATCCGCGATGACATCAATCCGAAGCTGGTCTGGTTTGAACACGTCCGCTGTCCGAACAAGCTCATCCGCAGGCATGCATCGCCCCCGCCGAAATACATCGAAACAAAACTCGCCATCACCTATTAACCAGAAAGGAGCACCATTATGTCTCTTCTGAACTTTGACGCAAACGAAGTCGAACCCAGCAAAGGGTTTGAACCCATCCCCGCCGGAAAGTATATCGCCGTCATCAACGACTCCGAGGAAAAAAGAAACAAAGCCGGGACCGGCACGTATCTCCAGCTGGAGTTCGAAATCATCGAAGGCGACTATGCCGGACGCAGACTCTGGGTCCGCCTGAATCTGAACAACCAGAATCCGGAAGCCGTCCGCATGGCCCGCGCCGACCTGTCGGCCATCTGCCACGCCGTGAATGTTCTCAAGCCCAACGATTCCGTCGAGCTCCACAACATTCCGCTGGTCATCAATGTCCGCTGCAGGAAGGACAAGAATTCCGACGAGATCGTGAACGAAGTGCGCGGATACGAAAGCCGCGAAGCCCTGGCACAGAAACCGGCGCAGACAACGAATCCCGCACCCGCCAAGGGCTCCGGCGTTCCGACTGGCAGACCTACTTGGATGCGCTGAACCAGAACAACATAGGAGGAACTGAACATGAAAAAAATTATTCTCTACTTTCTCGGCTCTTTGGCGGCTTTCCTGCTCATGGAATTTGCCTGTGACCTGATGAAGCCCATTGCCGACGCGATACCGGAGACGGAATACATCATCGGGACGCTTCAGACAAGGACCATCGTCAAAAGCCTCTGGTTCCTTGTCATTGGAACGACCTTCTTCATTTTCTTTTTCGTCAACGGGGTTTTTCTCACTCATTTCTTTGCATACTATTTCGCGTGGCATGAACGGAAGGAAAAGGAAATCCGAGAGGCGATGAACAAAAGCGATCCGAAATGAACCTTTCCCTGTCGCTACCCTGGCCGCCATCTCTCAACCACTATTACCGGCATGTCGGTCCACGCGTCCTCATCAGCCGCGATGGCCGTCAATATCGGGAGAAGGTGGCGGCCATTGCCAGAAGAGCGAATCATGGCACTTTCACATGTCCCGTACAGGTCGAGCTGGACCTTTATCCCCCCGATAACCGTCGACGCGACATTGACAACTCCCAAAAGAGTTTGTTGGACGCGCTTACCTGTGCGGGCGTGTATGAAGACGACTCGCTCATCCACAAAATCACCGTCACGAAGCGGGACCCCATGCCTCCGAATGGAATGGCTTTCATAAGGATATCGGAATATGAGCAAAAGACATAAAGAAAAAGAAAGACGCATCGAAATCGTCCGGAACTTCTACGACCGGCTGACCGACAAGGACCAGCGTACCATCTGCATGCTTCTTTCCCAGGAAGTGCCGGAGTCCAGGATCTGCAAGCTTCTCGGCATCAGCGCGAAGAAACTGGAACTGATCAAGGTCCAGATCGCGGTCGGTCTGAGACAATCTGGCCTGGAAATATAATGGAGGAGCCATGGTACTTCGACCATATCAAGAAGCAGCCGTGAATGCCGTTTACGAGCATCTCGGCAGCAAGGACACCAACCCCTGCGTGGTCCTGCCCACGGGAACGGGCAAGAGTCTGGTCCTGGCGCAGATCGCAAAGGACACCGCTCTGAACTGGCAGGGCCGCGTGCTGATCCTCGCCCATGTGAAGGAGCTCCTGGAACAGAACGCCGACAAGATTCAGAGGCTCTGCGAAGAGATCCCGGTCGGAATCTATTCCGCGGGCCTGAAATCCCGGCAGACCAAAGAGCCGGTCATCGTGGCTGGCATCCAGAGTGTGTATAATAAGGCATGCGACCTGGACGCGTTCGACCTCATCATGATCGACGAATGCCATCTGATCGCTCCCGATGGAGACGGAATGTACCGGACGTTCCTGAAGGACATGAAGGTCATCAATCCCCGCGTCCGGCTTGTCGGAATGACGGCCACGCCGTTCCGACTGAAGGGCGGCCTCATCTGCAAGCCGGAGAATCTCCTGAACGAAATCTGCTATGAGGCGGGCTTAAAGGAGATGATCCAGCAGGGGTATCTGTCACCGTTGGTGTCTCGTGCGGGCAGCGCCGAAGCCAATCTCGGCAATCTCCATATCCGTGGCGGAGAGTTCATCGGAGACGAAATCGCCGCGGCGATGGATACGGAACAACTGGTGAATGCAGCCTGCCGAGAGATCGTCGACCTGACCAGAGACCGGAAGTCGGTACTGATTTTCACGTCGTCCGTGAAACACTGTCAGCATGTCGCCGAGGCTATCCGCGGATACAGCGGACAGGAATGCGCTGTGGTAACTGGCGAGACACCCGCCGGGGAACGCGCCGAGATCATCGACCGGTTCAAAGGGAAGTTTGTTCCCGCCGACCTGTTCGGAACGCCGAAGCCACCACTGAAGTATCTGTGCAACGTGAGCGTGCTGACGACCGGATTCGATGCACCGAACACGGACTGCGTGGTCCTGCTTCGTCCGACCAACTCGCCGGGTCTGCTCGTGCAGATGGTTGGCCGCGGAACCAGGCTGTCGCCGGAAACGGGGAAGACCGACTGCCTTGTCCTGGACTACGGGGGCAACATTCTGCGCCACGGTCCGGTCGACATGATCCGCGTGAAGGACAAGACTCCCGGTGGCGGGGATGCCCCGGCGAAGAAGTGTCCGCAGTGTCTGGCGCTCATCCATGCGGGATACAGCAAGTGTCCGCAGTGCGGATACGAGTTCCCGCCACCAGAACGAAGCAATCTGACGGAACACGCCTCCGGCGAGAGCATCATTTCCGGCGAGGTGTTCATGGACGATTACGATGTCCGGAAGGTCTTCTACGAGGTCCACCGGAAACGGAATGCCCCTGACGATGCGCCGAGCACGATGCGCGTGGACTACGAAGTGGCGTTCCAGACGTACAAGTCGGAGTGGGTCTGTCCGGAACATGACGGCTACGCTCGGAGTAAGTTCATCAAGTGGTGGCGACAACGTGCGCCTGACTGGTTGCCGATTCCGCAAACCGCAGCAGAAGCCGTCCGTCTTGCCCGTGCCGGATACCTGGCCGAACCGGTAAAGATCACCGTCCGCTCGATCTCCGGCGAGAAGTTCGAGACCGTCACCCGGTGTATGCTTGGTCCGCGTCCCGAACGCGAGCCCGGCGACGACACGGCGGAGATCGACATGTCCGACGATCCCCACGTGGAAGACTTCGATCCGGACGAAATTCCGTTCTAATCAAATAGTTTCACATTGAAAATCAACTATTAACCAAAGAAAGGCATACCTATGTCCAACTATCCCGAAACAATCTACTGCGGGAAGAATCCCGTCCGCACCTTCACCATGAATGGCATCACCAAGTTCGTTGCCCGCGACGTCTGCAAACTCCTCGGCTATCCGAGAGCGGATAAGATGCTGTCTCCGTTTGTCCGTTCTGCACCGGAATACATCAAGGCGAAGACCAAGGGCGGCACGCAGGCCGTCCGTGTGATCGAACGCGAAGACCTGGAGACCGTTCTGTCCCACAGCCGTCACCGCAATGTCCGGAAAGTCCGCGCCTGGCTCCGTCATCACACCGAGGCCACCGCGACGGGCTTCGTGGCTGTCGGCGTCATCTTCGATTAAGGGGGGAACATGACTGACCGCGAAGAACTGATTCGTGCTTTGCGTCTGTTGTTTTCCGCCGGGGATGTGTTCGAAATCCGCGTCCTGAAAGCCGTGACCGCCGGGTATCAAAGACCGCATACGGAGTCCGGCTATTTCGACTACGAACACATCCCGCAGGCCGCGACGGCGGTGTCAAAAATCCGCAGTTTCTCCGGGGCATACGTCACCCTCAATCCTGTCGATCCCGACCTCCTGGCACGGGCATTCAACCATCTCGGCCCTGCGGAACAGAACGCGACGACCGCCGACGGCGACACCGTTTGCCGTCGCTGGTTGCCAATCGACTGCGACGCTGTGCGAAAAAGCAACATCTCAAGCACGGACGAAGAGCACACTGCCGCGCTCGATCTGGCAACGCAGATCCGGCAGGGGCTTGCTTCCATCGGGTGGCCGGAACCGGTCGTGCTCGATTCGGGCAACGGAGCCCAGCTCCTCTACCGCATCGACCTCCCGGCAAATGACGACGGCCTGGTTCAACGTGTCATTGCGAACATCGCCGGAGCCTCGACCGACAAGGTGCATGTGGACCTGACCGTGTTCAACCCAGCCCGCATCTGGCGTCTGCCGGGTACGATGAACTGCAAGGGCGACAGCATCCCGGCACGACCGCACCGCATGGCGCACATCATTTATGCGCCGGAGAAACTGGAATGCGTGAGCTCTGAAAGTCTCTGTCGAGTTCTCTCAAATGAACCTCCTACGAAAAGTGAGCACGAAAAGTGTTCCGAATCGGGCTTTTCACTCGATCTCTGGATATCCAGACATCTCCCCGAACTTGGTGATTCCGTCCCATACAACGGCGGGCGCAAGTGGCAATTCAAGGTCTGCCCGTTCAATTCGGATCACACCAACGGCTCTGCCGTCCTCATTGAGGAACCGTCCGGAGCTGTCGCGTTCCGATGTCTCCACAATTCGTGTTCGGGCAATGACTGGCGCAAGCTCCGGGAGATGCTGGAACCGGGATGTTACGACAAGCCGGAACCGGTGGAACATCCCGACGTGGATCTGTCTGGCCTGCTCGGGACGAAACCAGCCCAGGAAGAGCCGCCGCAGGAAGAGGAGGAACAGCATGACCTCTTTCCTGATCCGGGTGCGCTGCCGGAGGAGCTGATCCACATCCCCGGCTTCGTGGACGACTATGCGCAGTGGATTACGGACACGGCTCCATATCCGAACCGTGTGCTGGCGTTCTGCGCGAGCCTGGCATTTCTGTCGTTCATCACCGGCAGGACGGTACAGGACGAACGGAACACCCGGACGAATCTGTATCTCGTGGCTCTGGCAAATCCGGGAACAGGCAAGGATCACCCGCGCAAGTCCAATTCCAGACTGGCAGTGGAGAACATGCTTGATTCCTGTCTGGCGGACGAGTTCGGCTCCGGCGAAGGGCTGGAAGACTCGCTCTTCATCCAGCCGTCGATGCTGTATCAGGTGGACGAATTCGACACGATGTTCAATTCCATCCGGCTGATGAAAGACGCCCGCGGGGAGAGCATCATCGACCGTCTGCTGCGCTTCTACGGCTCGTCCAATGGCCTTTACACTATGCGTAAGCTTGCGCTCCGACGAGAGGACAGAAACGACCCGAACCGCGTCCGTCAGCAGGGAAACGGGCGGAACATCAACAATCCGCATCTGGTTATCTTCGGGACAGCCGTCCCCAAGTTCTTCTACCAGGCGCTCTCACCGCGAGTGCTGAACAACGGACTGGTGGCGCGATGCCTTGTGCTGGATGCGGGAAAGCGTGGACACGGACACAAGCCGAAGCTCATTCCTGTCCCCGATTCCGTGACCGATGCGATCAATACCATAAAACAGTATGGCAGCGGCGGGAATCTGGATGCCATCAATCCGGAGCCGATGATCGTCAAGGCGACGCCGGAAGCCGATGTGCTTCTTCAGAACATCAACGACCAGTGCGACGCGACCTACGACTACTACGAGAGCATCAAGGAGACGACGGCCATGACCATCTGGGCTCGTGCCTTCGAGAAGGTGTGCAAGCTGTCGCTGCTTTATGCCATCAGCAGAAATCCGGCGCAGCCGATCATCGATCTGGAATGCGTTGAGTGGTCGAACAAGTTCGTGGAGTTCCTGACGAAACAGATGCTGTTCCTGGCAAGCACATACTCGTTCGAGAACGATTTCGACGAGAAATGCCAGAAGGCGTTGCGGTACATGCGGGAAGCCGGGGGCAGCTACGTCCATAGCGCGTTGCTGAAGCGGATGCACGAGTCGAAGGAGCTTTTTGAAAAGATCATGGACACCCTGATCGAAAGCGGACGCGTGAATTTCGGATGGATGGGAGACAACCGACACAAGACAAAAGTCTACCGTTTGCCAGGCATCGACGTTTCCTAAAAATCGACACTTCCCAAAGTCGTGCGCCATTTTCATCAAGCCATCGGAGGCATCGACCTTGGGAATTGGGATATGTAAGGGAAAGATAGAATAGAGGAGTATGGTATATATATGTATATGAAAATGAATGAATTATATATCATATATATATCTTCTCTTTCACATCTCCCCGTTTCCCACGCACTATGTGTGTACGCGTATATATACCCCTATACCACACTGCGCGTATGGGGATATTGGGAATTGGGAAACGTTGGAATCATGGCACTGGATGAGCGGTTTCGCAACAGCGCGATTTGTCGCGCGACAGCGCAGACGCGCACATTGACCCGAACCCCGCGAAAAGCCCCGAAAAAGGGCCGTTTCTGGCGGCCTTGAGGCGAAATCGAGAGGGGGGATGGCCGATCCCCCCCCTGGGGGGTCGGGTCCTCCCTTTATGAGAATCATACATTGGGCCGCGGAAGGACTCCCGGAGTACAAGAGAGTTTCCGCAGCAGACCGAAAATTTATAAAACCTTGCAAAGGAGGCATTTCATGCAAATAACGATGATGAACATTTCGGATATCCATCCCTACGAACGGAATCCGCGGAACAACGATGCGGCTGTGGATGCGGTCGCAAAATCAATCAAGGAATTCGGGTGGCGAGCGCCGATTGTCGTCGACAAGGATATGGTGATCGTGGCGGGCCATACCCGGTTGAAAGCGGCCATTAAGCTGGGCCTGACGGAGGTTCCGGTTCATGTGGCAAAGGATTTGACGCCAGAGCAGATTCAGGCGTACCGCATCGCTGACAACAAGACCGGGGAGATCGCGGAATGGAACTACGAACTCCTGCCGTTTGAACTCAAAGACCTGCAGGCTGCGGATTTCGATCTTTCACTGCTTGGCTTCGATACATCGGAGTTGGAAAAGCTCCTTGCCGACGTCAACGGCGAAGTCGCCGAGGGCGAGACCGAAGCGGACGCTGTGCCGGATGTCCCGGAGGAAGCGGACTCCCAGCCCGGTAAGGTCTACCAGCTTGGCGAACACCGCCTGATGTGCGGAGACAGCACCAGCCTTGAAGACACGGCGAAACTCATGGGCGCTGAAAAGGCAGTCCTTTACCTGACGGACCCGCCGTATAACGTCGCGCTGGAGGGCTCTACGGGGCTGACAATCGCAAACGACAACATGCCGAGCGACGAGTTCCGGAAGTTCCTGGATGGCGCATTCAAGGCGGCGGCAAGCGTTCTGGCGGAAGGGACAAGCTTCTACATTTTCCACAGCGACAGCGAATCGGCCAATTTCCGTCTGGCGGCGCAGCAGGCCGGACTGGAAGTCCACGAAACTCTGTATTGGGTGAAGAACGCGCTGGTCCTCGGACGTTTTGATTATCAGTATATTACGGAGAGTTGCCTTTACGGCTGGACACCGGGAGCCGCACACCGCTGGTTCAACGACCGATGCCAAACCAACGCGCTCCACTTCGACAAGCCAAAGTGCAATTCTGTTCACCCGTCCATGAAGCCCGTGGAGATGCTGGTCTATCTTATCCGGAACAGTTCTTCCCGCGAAGACATCGTGCTCGACAACTTTGGTGGCTCCGGCTCCACGCTGATCGCCTGTGAGCAGACCGGGCGCAGATGCCGGACAATGGAACTCGATCCCAAATACTGCGACGTCATTCGTCGACGCTGGGCGGAGTTCAAGCACGGCGAGGGCTGCGACTGGAAGACGCTCACCCCGGCGATTACCGAAAACGAAACTATCGAACAAATGTGAGGCAATTTATGTTCAGAACATCAGAGTGGGTGTCCCTGGGACATCCGGATAAAACCGCCGATTTCATTTCGTGCTTCCTTCTCGACCGCTTCCTTGAAAAAGACCCGATGACGCGGTATGCGCTGGAAGTCATGATCAAGGATAACATCGTCACGCTCGGTGGCGAGATCACCAGCATGGCCAACTACTCCGAGGAGGACATCGCGGCTTTTGTTCGGGTTGCGGTTAATCAGATCGGATACACGAAACAGTACCAGCAAGGATTCGGCAAGAAGAACACAATCTGTGGGGACGACCTCGTTGTGAATCAGCACATTAGCAAACAGTCCGCAGACATTGCACAGGGGGTGGATAACCACGGATGGGGTGACCAGGGGGTGATGTTTGGGATGGCGACGAACACACCGGAGACTGGGTACATGCCGAAGGATCACTGGCTCGCGAAGAAGATTGGGAAACGCCTGTACGATTCCCGGTATGCCGGTATCGACATCAAGACGCAGGTGACGATGAAGGACGACAAGATCGACGAAATCGTAGTTGCGATTCCGATGAACGAACAGCATTCCGAAGACAGGATTGCGGACATGGTGACCGAGTCCGTCGGCAGCCGGGACTACAGACTTCACATCAACGGGACAGGACGGTTCGTGAAGCATGGCCCCGTCGGGGACTGCGGCGTGACTGGTCGCAAACTGGTCGTGGATTTCTACGGCGGCAATTGCAGGATCGGCGGCGGAAGTCCCTGGACAAAAGATGGTTCCAAGGCAGACCTGTCGCTGAATCTGCTCGCCAGAGCCAGGGCTCTTTCGTACATCCAGGAGCATCCCGACTGTCCGGAGGTCTACTGCGCGATCTCGTGCCGAATCGGATCGCCGGAGATTCTGGTCGTGTTCACTGAACGGCAGGGGAACGAGCTTCTGTCCTACCGCGAATGTGTCAGCCCGGAAGAGGTCATCAAGCACTTCAGCCTACGGGAGCCGCGGTTCGCGGAGATGTGCAGAAACGGACTGTTCACATGATTACCTGGCTTTTCACAGCGGTCAGTCTGGCAGGAACAGTCCTGAATGTCAGGAAGAACATCCTCTGCTTCTATCTGTGGTCAGTCGGGAACATAGCCTGGTTGGCCTACGACGTCGCATCGGGGCTATACAGCCGGGCGGTGCTGGATGTTGTCCACCTGGCGTTTGCTATCTGGGGAATCTTCGCGTGGAGAGAGCCGAAGCCGACGATCAGCCAGCGTATTTGAATTTGCCCCTCTGTTCTGCCCTGACGATGCGCGGGTGGTCCTTGTCGGCGATTTCCCGGAAGATGCTTCCGTAGAGGCTCTGTTCCGGTGTCTTGCAGTCCGTCTGCTCCCACAGACCTTGCGAGATTACGGCGGCAACGATTTCGCGGGTGTTCATCGGGACATTGCTTTTCTTGAGGACCTCAACTGCCGCACTCATGAGGGACATACGTCTCCTCGGCCTGTCGGATTCGTGGGCAGGATTGATCGCGTACTCGTCTTCCTTACTGTCGGAGGCAGTGCCCTCTTCACGCTGATCGGCATCTTCCGTTTCAGCGTCTAAGGCGCACGGCATTTCTGTTGCGTCAGGTTCCGCGACCGCCTCGACCTCCGAGGCCGGGGCAACATCCGGAATGTTTCTGGTTGCCGCGGTGACAAGTTCGTGGATATGCCTAACGCTGAATTCCCTGTGGGTGTTCACGCTTTTGACCCTGTAGAGGCCATCAGGCATTATTCCGGTGATTTCTGTTTCGACGAGGTTCTTGCCGACCTTGACGAGTACGATGTCTCCGAGCTTGAATGTGTTTTCGACCATGAGAAGTCTCCTTGTGGTTGATGGTTTTCGTTTGCGCACTCATGTGCGCTCCTTTTAACAATGCTCGCTAATTCGCTTATATCCAATCGAATATGGCGATACAACCCACTTTTCTTCGAAAAAAGCATGAATAATCTACAACCTTTGGCTTTGCAGCCGGAAATGCTCATAAGACTTCTGCAGAAATCCGGGTGCAGGGAAATGTCGGAAGAAGCTTTGCAGAAGCTCATAGACGCCGGTCTTCCGCTGAATGGAGACGGCACAATCAACATCATAGAATACCTTGCCTGGCTGATCAAGGAGGTGAACGGCAATGGCGCTGAATCTATCTAAATTCCGACCGACGGAACTTATCCGTCTGGTCAATTCCACTCCTGTCGGGCCTGTCCTGCTTGACCGGCAGTTGCGTCGCCATCGTGACCGTGGGGGCTACCGCATTTCGGACGACGGCGGACAGACCATCAATCTGATCAAATATGCGGCATGGCTTACGGGAGTCTGGCTGGAACGTGCGGCGAATCCTCCGCAGACGTATGACGAGAAGAAGGCTGCAGTCCGAAGCAGGAATATCGCTCTTGCTCTGGCCGGTCGTGAAATCGGAGACCTCCCGCCGGTCCAGAACCCGGAACTCAAAGAGCGTTGCCGGAACAATTTCCGGGTGTTCTGTGAGAACTACTTCCCGGAGAGTTTCCATCTTGAATGGAGCGAAGACCACCTGAAAGCCATTCACAGAATCGAAACAGCGGTCCTTGAAGGAGGACTGTTCGCTTTGGCGATGCCTCGCGGGTCCGGGAAGACGCAGCTGTCGGAAACGGCGGCCATCTGGTCGATGCTATACGGGCACCGCGAGTTCGTGACGCTGATTGGCGCGACCGAGACAGCGGCGCTGGAAATGCTCGATTCCATCAAGACGGAACTGGAAGTCAACGACCACCTTGCCGAAGACTTCCCCGAAGTCATTTTCCCCATCAAGTGTCTTGACGGCATCGTAAACAGATGCGCCGGTCAGCTGTACCATGGGGAGCGCACCCGCATCACATGGACGAGCAACGAACTTGTTCTTCCAACGATTAAAGGAAGCCCCGCAAGCGGTATCATCGTCCGTGTTGCCGGGATCACCGGTCGAGTCCGCGGCATGAAATACAAACGCGCCGACGGTCGGAGTGTCCGTCCCAGCCTCGTGATTATCGATGACCCGCAGACCTCGGAATCTGCCGGTTCCCTTGAACAGACCCGAAAGCGCGTCCGCGTCCTTGCTGGGGACATCCTCGGCCTTGCCGGACCCGGCCAGAAAATCTCCGGGATTATGCCATGCACCATCATCAGACCCGGCGACATGGCGGAACAGATTCTCGACCGGGAGCGGCATCCCGAGTGGAACGGGGAGCGCACGAAGCTGATATACGACTTCCCGATCAACACGAAACTGTGGGAACAGTACGCGGACATCCGTGCGGACGCACTTCGGGAGGACGGCAACATCATACGGGCGACGGAGTTTTACCGGGAGCATCGGGCGGAGATGGACGAAGGAGCCGTCGTCGCGTGGCCGGAACGATATAACTCCGACGAGATCTCGGCGGTTCAGTTTGCCATGAATCTCCGACTGCAGGACGAAGGAGCATTTCAAAGCGAGTACCAGAATGACCCGTTGCCGGAGGACATGGGCGGGGACACGCTGCTTTCGATGGACGAGATCGCGTCGAAGGTGAACGGGCTTCCACAGGGAAAGGTTCCGCTGGCCTGCGACAAGGTCACGCTGTTCATCGACATCCAGAAAGCCCTGCTGTTCTATACGGTGGTCGCGTGGGGCGATGACTTCACGGGGGCGGTGCTGGACTACGGAGCATGGCCGAACCAGCGGAGCCGGATGTTCAGCCTCGATACTGCGAATCCGACGATTCAGAGCAAGTTCCCGAACGCCGGACTGGAGGGTGGCATCTATGCCGCTTTGGAAACGCTGGTCGATGATCTCCTCTCGCGGGAATGGGAACGGGAAGACGGCATCATGTTCAAGATCGAGAAGGCTCTGATTGACGCAAACTGGGGCGCTTCGACGGACATCGTGTACCAGTTCTGTCGGCAGACGCAGTGGGCGGGTATCATCTATCCGTCGCACGGGCGTTTCGTCGGCGCTTCCTCCAAGCCCATGACCGAATACCGGAAAGGCGCAGGCGACAAAATCGGCTTCAACTGGATGATGCCAAATGTGGCGGGCAAACGGGCTATCCGACACGTCATCTTCGACTCAAACTTCTGGAAAAGCTTTGTTCATGCCCGACTGGCCGTGATGCTGGGCGACCACGGAAGCCTTTCTTTCTATGGCCGCAGACCGGACGTCCACCAGTTGATCGCGGAACATCTGACGGCAGAATACAGAGTGAAGACGCAGGGGCGCGGGCGCACCGTGGACGAATGGAAGTTGAAACCGGAACACAACGACAATCACTGGCTGGACTGTCTGGCCGGCTGTGCGGTCTGCGGCTCGATGCTGGGAGCCACGATGCCGGAATTTGGAACGCCAATGCCTCTGAAACGGCGTGGCCAGCCCGTGAAGCTTTCGTCCATCAAACGGAACGCAAATAAGCCCGACATGCAGTCTTCGAGGTCGAGAATCCGTCTTTCCGAACTTTTAAAATCCAGAAAATCGTGATTTTTTTGGACAAGTGCCTGTTTTTTCTCGTAAACAAGAGTAGGAACACATGAGATTCACAAAAACAGGAGACACCCCATGCCAGAACAAAAGAGCAATCTTGAGGAGGTCATTCAGAAGAATGCCTCCGGCCCCAAAAGCGCCGAGGTCGACGGACAGAGCGTGGAACAGCATCCGTTGTCGGACGTGATCAAGGCTGATATGTATCTCGCGTCGAAAAAGGCAGCAAAATCCCGGAGTTCCGGCCTGAAATTTACGAAGATGAGCCATTCAGGAGCGTGAGGGATACATGAACAGAAAGAAGAAACACGGGAAGATCCGGATGCTTGGGCGGCCAACAGTCAGAGCTCGCTTTGATGCCGCCCAGACAACTGCGGACAACGCACGGCACTGGTCGGCGGCGGACTATTTCTCTGCCGACCAGGAAGCCCGTCCCGAAGTCAGACGAATCCTCCGCATGAGAAGTCGTTACGAAGTGGCGAACAACAGTTACGCGAAGGGACTGGTCCAGATGCTCGCGAACGATACCGTGGGAACTGGTCCGAGGCTTCAGATGCTGACTGAGGACGAAGAGTTCAACGACAAAATCGAAAAGCAGTTTGTCCGCTGGGCAGATGCCGTTGGTCTGGCATGGAAGCTCCGCTGCATGCGTATTGCACGGTGTCAGGACGGGGAATCGTTCGCCGTCCTGGCGACCAACCCGAAAGTCCGGCATCCGGTGAAGCTCGACATCAACGTCATCGAGGCCGACCGCGTATCGGGTGGCCTGACGTGGCTTGCGGATTCTTCCAGCATTGACGGCATATCCTTTGATCAATGGGGGAATCCCGTGAGTTACCGCGTCCTGAAACGCCATCCGGGTGATGCCATGTACACGACAGGCGAGGAAGCTTTTGAAATCCCCGCCGAATACATGGTCCACATCTTCCGGCACGACAGGCCCGGCCTTCACCGCGGAGTCCCGGAACTTGCGGCGGCGCTTCCTTTGTTCGCCCAGCTCAGACGATACAATCTGGCGGCGTTGTCAGCGGCAGAGGCGGCTGCGGATTTTGCGGCGGTCCTCTACACGGACTCTCCGCCCGACGGCGAATCCGAAGACCTTGCGGCACTCGACGCCATCCCACTGGAACGGAATATGATGCTCACGGTTCCCGCCGGATGGAAGATGGGACAGCTGGACAGCAAGCAGCCGACGGCGAACCACGCCGAGTTCGTGAAGGTCATCCTCTCCGAGGTGGCACGATGCGTCTGTTCGACCTACGGAACGGTCGCAGGGGATTTCTCCGGATTCAATTACGCTTCAGGTCGCCTGGATAACCAAATATACCATAAATCAATATTGGTGGACCGGAGCCGCTGGGAAAAAGATGTTCTGAACCGCATCTTCTATCTGTGGCTCAAGGAATATCTGCTGATCTTTCCACATCCCGGCATTACCGCGGATGATGAAATCCATATGTGGTTCTGGGACGGTTTCCCGCACGTCGATCCCACCAAGGAAGCGTCTGCTCAGGCGCAGAGACTTCTCAACGGCGCGACGACGCTCGCCGCTGAGTGCGCCAGAGACGGACAGGACTACGAAGCGGTTCTGAGGCAGAGAGCCAAGGAACTGCGCCTGATGCGGGAGCTGAACATCCCGATACCGGGAGAGATAACTGTCAATCAACAGACTAACAATAAAACAGAGGAGAAACAGGATGACTGAGTTCAAACTGATTGAAGCATCCGGTGGCGGACGACCGAAGGTGGCCGGTCTGGCATACTCCGGCGGAAAGATGAATTTGCCCGGCTGGAAACATCCGGTCGTCGTCGAGCTTGCCGGAATGGAAATCCCGGAAACGGTGCCGCTCCTGACCAATCACGAGAACAGGACCGACGCCCGCGTCGGGATGGTAAAAGCAAGCATCAAGGACGGCGTTCTGGAAATCGTCGGGGAAATCGTTTCCGACTCCCAGGCGGCAAACGACATCATCGCCCAGTGCAAAAGCGGAGCCGACTGGCAGCTCTCCATTGGGGCCGACGTCAAAGAATGCGAGCTGATCAAAGCAAAACGCGAGGTCAACGGACAGATGGTCGAAGGGCCGTTCTACCTCGTAGCAAAATCGATTCTGCGGGAAGTTTCCGTCGTCGCTGTCGGGGCAGATGCCTCGACCCGGATGCATGTGAACGCGCAGTTCAAACTCAACAATATCGAAGGAGAAGCAATGAACATCAAAGAAAAAACCAATACGCCCGACGGCGTGGAGAAAGCCCCGCAGGTGACTGCCGAAGCCGATCTTGCGAAACAGCAGGAATCCCCGGAAAAGCCCGCCGAAATCAAGGCCGAGGCGCAGCCCGACATTCAGGCCGCAGCTGAAAAGGCCGCCCAGAGCGCCATCAAGGCCGAGCGAGATCGCGTTTCCAGAATCCAGGAAATCTGCAACGGCGAATTCCCGGAAATCGAACGCGAAGCCATCAAAGCAGGCTGGACTCCCGAAATCGTCACCAAGAAGGTGCTGGAGACCCTCCGCGCCGAACGTCCTGCCGCCGGAGTGAATATCTCCGTCAGCGCCGAAGCCGAGGGGCCGGAACTCCGCAAGAACATCGAGGCCGCCCTGTGCCTCCGTTGCGGCATCTCCCCTGACGACCTCGAAAAGTCCTACGGTCCGAAGTCAGTGGAGGCCGGTATGCGTGACATGGAAATGCCGCTGAAACAGCTCGTCCTCGAATGCATGCGGCTTGACGGTATCCCCGTGTCCGGTCGCACGTTCGACAACGAAACCATTCGCGCCGGTTTCTCCAGCGTGTCCCTGCCGGGCGTGCTGAGCAACGTCGCGAACAAAAAGCTCCTCCAGAGCTACCACGCACAGCCCATCATCGCAACGAAACTGTGTTCCACCGGCGACCTCAACGACTTCAAAGAATCGGAAAGATTCCGTCTGACGGACGTCGGCGATCTCCAGCCCGTTGGTGCTGACGGCGAGATCAAGGACGGCGGCATCATGGAAGAATCTGCAAAGAACCAGATCGAAACTTACGGGAAAAAATTTGTTCTGACCCGCAAAATGATCATCAACGACGACCTCGGTGCCTTCATGAAGGTCCCGGTTGCCATGGGCAACAGAGCCGCTCGTTTGATCGATCAGCTCTTCTTCTCCCGTCTGCTCAAAAACCCTGTCCAGCTTGATGGCAAACCGCTCTTCTCCGCAGCTCACAAGAATCTGCTGACCGGCGCGACCAGTGCTCTGTCTGCCGACTCTCTGAAAAAGGCGATTCAGATTTTCCTGGACCAGGTCGATGCGGACAATCAGCCCATCAATGTGGAGCCGCGTTTCCTGCTCGTTCCGACCGCCCTCAAACACGCCGCAATTGAACTCACGAGAGGCGCGACCCTCATCATGGGCGGTAGTGGTACCGGCGAACAGGTTGTCAGGCCCGCCCTCAATGTTCTGGCCGATGAGAATCTTCAGGTCGTGAGCTCCCCGTATCTCGCCAACAGCGGCTACGAGGGCGCGTCCGCGACCGCCTGGTACCTCTTCGGGTCGCCCGGACAGGTTGATACCTTCGAGATCGGCTTCCTGAACGGGAAGCACAGCCCGACCGTCGAGCGCGGAGAAACGGACTACAACACCTTGGGACTCTGGTTCCGCGTCTATTTCGACCTTGGCGTCCGCGAACAGGATCACCGCGGCATGGTCAAGTCTGCCGGAGCTGCTGGCTGATTCGGTCGGGGAGCGCATCACGCTCCCCACCTCAACACAAACTTTTTAGGAGAAGCAAAAATGAATGCTCGATATGTTCAAAAAGGCGAATCTATTGATTATCGCCCTGAAACCGATATCAAGGCAAAAACCATCGTCCCGTTTGGCGGATTCGTCGGTATCACCCGCCTCGACATCCGTGCCGGTGAGCTCGGAGCATTGGCTGTGAGTGGCGTGTTCGAAGTCCCCAAAGCTGACATCGCCATTGACGTTGGCGAGTCGGTCTATTGGGATGCGGAGAATGAAGTCGCCACGAACGAGGCTACCGACATTTATCTCGGTAAGGCCGTCTACAATGCTCAGGCGAGTGCTGAATACGTCTACTTCCTTCTGAATGCTCCGAACACCGGCGCTGGTGCTTCCGGCAGCGGTGCAGGCAGCGAAGCAATTGCAGACCTGGGGACGCTCACGAGCGACTCCGGCTGTGCGGAATCCATGGGCATTCTCAAAACAAAAATCAACGATATCCTCGCGGCGCTTCGTTCTGCGGGCATCATCGCAGCCGGTTAAGCACATGGGACTCCTGGAAGAAGGCGCACACTGGCTGGAATCCCAGAGGAATGCCTGGCTCTCCGTCCCCGTGGAATATCTCCGCTGGGACGGGGAGCGGCTCCGGGTCTCCGCTTCACTCGGACGGACGCTGTTCAAGGTCGAAAACTCATACGGAACCACGATCCATGTGTATTCCCGCGACTTCCTGATTGCGGCGGATGTCCTGCCGAAGGAACCGCAGAAGGGTGACAAAATCTTTTACAATGGCGTCGAATATGAGGTCCTTGCACCGCAGGACGAGCCTGTCTGGCGATGGAGCGGAACGACCAACCATGTGCGAAGAATCCACACGAAAGAGATAGGGAAACTATGAGCGAAAACAAAGAATATGTGCCGGACAACCGCGATCTCTGGCACGAAGTAAACCAGGCAAGGCTGGACATCGCGGAACTGCGCGGGATGCTGAACATGCATTTTGGCAATGGACAACACCACTATCCGCCCTGCAAACCTGCCGCCGATCTCCAGAAGATGATGATCTCCACGCTCGGAGCCGCTCTCCTTGCTGTCCTCGCCGCGGTCGGAAATCTCGTTCTGGAACTGATCCGGGGGTGAATATGGACTGTATGGTACTGTGCGAAGCCGTCGCGGCAAGCCTCGGCGAATGGAACGCAAAGCCTGCGCTGGCCCCGGAATTCTCCCTGCGCGATCTCGAAGAACTGAAAGTTGTTGTCGTCCCCGTGGAACTGACCTATCGGAATATTTCACGGGCTCTGAAGGAACGCACGGTGAAGCTCCAAATCGGCTTCATGAAGCGGGCGAAGAAAGAACAGCTTGACGAGCTGCTGGCGACCGTGGAAAAGCTCGGAATGAGTTTCTCCGGCAAGGAATTCTGCGGAGCAAAGTGCATCGCGGTCGGTTTCAATCCGATCTACGCCGCCGACCAGCTCCGGGAACGAAACCAGTTTACGAGCGTCATCGAACTCACGTTCCGGGACACGTGCAGACGGTTGGAAGAATAAAAAAACGGGGAAAAAGGGAGTCGTGAATGTCAGTCAAAATGTATTTCAAGTTCGACGAACGGCGGCTCGTGGAGGCCGTCCGGAAGGCGAATTGCAGCTCCCTGCGTCGTGCTGGCGCTTACATCCGGGCGACTGCTCGAAATGCCATCCACCGTTCGAAATCGTCGTCTACTCCCGGCACACCGCCGCACACCAGACGCGGACTGCTCCGCCGTTCGATTCTGTTCGGTGTCGACCGACAGAAACAGAGCGTGGTCATCGGTCCGGCCGAAAAGTTCATCGGAATCTCGATGACCGCGCATGAGTTCGGCGGACTGTACCGCAGACGCCGCTACCCGAAACGGCCCCTCATGGGACCGACACTGAACAAGGCTGCACCCCAGCTCCCGAAGCTGTGGGAAAATGCGGTCAAACCCTGAAAATGAAAGGACATGCTTATGGCCATTGTACTTGGTCTTGACGCCAAACTGTTCCGCGGAGAAGCTGGAACGCAGGCGACCATTGAAGTGACGAACGTCAAAGACGTGTCGCTCACGCTCGAATCCGGCGAGGCCGACGTCACCACCCGTGCCGCCCAGGGCTGGAAGCTGAGCGCAGCTACCCTCAAAGAAGCCTCGCTCGAAATCAATATCCTGTACGACACGGAGGATGAGGACTTCCTTGCGTTCAAAACCGCCTATTTCACGAACACGCCGATGTCCCTGTTTGTCACGGACGGAGCCGCCACTGCACACGGTCTGGATGCGGATTTTTCAATCACCGGCTTTACTGTGGAACAGAACCTCGAAGAAGCCGTGTCCGTGAAGATCACGGCAAAGCCGACCGCATCCGGTCGAGCTCCGGCATGGGTGTAATCAGTTACAACAAAACCATTTCTTTGCTGATTCGGTCTCCGAACGAATAATCCTTCAAAGAAGTAAGAGGGAATACGGCAATCTTTCTTTCCAGGAATTGCTCCAAATCATCCGTCAGAGCACCCAAGTCACTCAGAGAGGCATCCTTGAACTCTGCAACGAAGTTCAAATCGTTCTGTCTTGAACAGGAACCGAAAAGATACAATTTGAGTGCCTTGTGGTTGCGGGCAATTTCATAGATCTCATCTTTCTTTTTCCGCAAGTCTTCAACTTTTTCCTGCTGTTTTCGTTTGAAGTCATCCAATGCTTTTACATACTCTTCAAGTTGGGAGATAGCCAGATGAGCTTCTTTTGCATCTTTTTTGGCAATACTCCAAACCGCCTTTTGGTCAACGCCAAAATAATGGTGCGACAGGACATCCCGGAAACGGGCGATGTGAGACCACGGAATCTGAGGATGCTCATTGCAAAACTGGCTGGAAAGGTTCTTGACGGATTCACCCAAATTCTCAAATTTCCGGGCAACAGCATCCTGACGCATTATCTCTATCAGGAATTCTTCCTCAGAGCAGGACGTGTAAAACAGGATGTCGGACAGAGCATCGACTATGTTGAGAAGAAAGAACGAATCATCGTATTTCTTCATAAGACAACGGCCTCACTGAGCACGTTGTCCCGAAGATACGGATTGAGACCGCGTCGTGAAACGACATCGACTTTGCAGTTGAGGAGTGCTTCGTATTCATCCTGTAAATCCATCAGGTCGAACAGAGAAGCTCCTTTTTGCAATTCGACAAGGAAATCAACGTCGCTTTCCGGAGTCTCTTCTTTGCGGGCGCAGGAACCGAACACATAAACCTTATCGGCTTTGTGCTTTCTGGCGATTTCGTAGATTTCGCCTCTTAAACTGCGCAGTCTGTCGAGCTGGCACATGTTTTTGGTCTCCTGCGTAAGAAATATTTTTTCGGTTCAACATCTATAATTTAGACCGAATCGAAGAAAAGTCAAATCACTTTCGAAAAGAAGGAGTTTTTTCTTTGAAAACATTCCGTGACAACAAACGGCGCGTCTGGACGCTCGAAGTCAACGTCGCCGCAATCAAACGAGTCCGTGGGCTCTGCAAGGTCGACCTGAACAGCATTGTTGAAGTCGATGCCGAAAACCGACCGACCGCGCATCTGCTCGAACAGTTATCCTCCGATCCTGTTCTGCTGGTGGATGTGCTGTATGCCATCTGCAAACCGGAGGCGGACAAGCTCGGCGTGAGCGATGAAGACTTCGGCGAAAGCATGGCTGGAGACGCCATCGAACAGGCAACCGAAGCCCTGCTGGACGAGATCGTGGATTTTTTCCCGTCAGCGAAGCGTCAAGTCATGAAGAAAATTCTGAACGCGACGCGAAGATTCGAGGAAATCGCGAGGACGCGGCTCGACCGGATTCTGCAGGACGAGCAGTTCGAGGCAAAACTGGTCTCAAGCCTGGAACAGTCGAACGTCTCGTTTTGGACTGCGCCGGAATCCTCGGAATAGATCCGGGACCGCTCACGCTTCGCGAACTCGTCCGCATGACCGAGGCGAGAGGACGCTTTGAGTGGGGACAGACCGCTTCGCTGCTTGCCATGATCGCGAACATCCTCCGCGATCCAAAGAAAACGAAGGCCGTGAAACCGGCCGATTTCAATCCGTACAACGTAAAACCAAAAGCAAAAATGCCAGTCAGCATCCTACGGGATATCTGGTGCAAGGAGACGAAAAATGAGCACGGCAACAGGGGAAGTGAAAGCGGGAAGAGCCTATGTGGAGATTCTGCTGAATCAGACACCGCTTGAACGGGGACTGAAGCAGGCCCAGAAGAAGATCAAGGCGTTTGGGGAGAGCCTGATCGGGATCGGGAAGAACATGCTCGCGGTCTCCGGTATCATGGCGGCTCCACTGGCGTTCGCCACGAAGGGATTCGCGGATTTCGATGATGCCATGCGGATGGTCAAAGCCGTCAGCGGCGCGACCGATGCTGAGTTCAAGAAACTGACGGCGACAGCGGAGAAGCTCGGACGCGAAACGTCCTACACGGCGAAACAAGTCGCCGAGGCAATGACGGCCATGGGGCGTATGGGGTTCAAGCCAGACGAAATCCTGTCGGCTGTTCCCGCCGTGCTGAACCTTGCCCGTGCCACGGGAACCGAGCTTGGCGAAGCTGCCGAGAGCGCCGCAAACAACATGCGCGTCTTCGGGATTGAGACCTCGAAGATGTCGAATGTCGCCGACATCCTGACGGCCACGGCGAACGGATCGGCGCAGACGCTGTCCGACCTCGCAGAGGGACTGAAGATGGCTGGCCCCCAAGCGGCTGCCGCGAAGGATAACATCGTGAACGTGTCCGGTGCTTTGGGGGTGCTGGCGAACATGGGCATCAAAGGTTCGCTTGCCGGAACCGCTCTCCGCAAGGCGTACAGCCAGTTCGCAAAGACCAAGGTTCAGGACAAGCTCAAAGACATCGGCGTGGCCACCACGGATGCGAACGGGAATCTCCGGACCATGCCGGACATCATCGCCGACATCGCCAAGCATATGAACGCCCTGCCGACAGCCCAACGCTTGGGTTTTGCCGAGGAAATCTTCGATCTCCGCGGCTCCCTTGCCGGACTTCAGCTCGGCGGGAATGTGGAACAGATGGATGCGTTCATTACCCGCCTGAAAACCGTGAACGGGACCGCCGCTGACACGGCACATGAAATGGATGCCGGGCTCGGTGGCGCGTTCCGAATCTTCATGAGTGCGGTGGAAGGCTGTCAGCTTGCCATCGGACGCATCATCGGCGAGGCTCTGACCCCTTATATCAATAGAATATCAGGGGTTCTGAACCAGGTTGCCGAGTGGATCGCCGCCCACAAAGAGGTGGTTATCATGGCCGTCAAGGTCATTGCTGGAATCGCTGGACTCGGAGCCGCCTTGATCGCCGCCGGAGTTGTGCTCAAGCTCATGGCACTGACGGTCGGAGCACTCTCCACGGCGTTCTTCGTGCTGAAGGCAGCCGTGCTGGCTCCCGCTATTGCGATCCAGGCGCTCATCGGGATGTTCGGCCTGCTCAAGGTGTCGATGCTTGCGGTCAAGGTCGTTTCGCTCGCCATGTGGGCGGCGATCACGTCTCCGGCGTTCCTCGTGGGGGCGGCTCTTGCGGGCGTTGTCGCCATCGTCTGGCAGCTCACCGGTGCGTGGGACGCCTGCAAGGCCGGAGCCACGGAATTCGCGGGCGACTTCGCGGAAGCCTTCTCCTCAATCAAGGACATTGCCGGGGAGACGTGGGAGACAATCAAGACCGCGTTCATGTCAGGCGACCTTGCGGGCGCGGCCAAGGTTGGTCTGGCGGCTCTGAAGCTCGCCTGGCTGACCGGGTTGCAACCGCTGAAGAAAGCGTGGGGCAAGCTCAAGTTGTTTCTCGCGGACAGCTGGACGGTCATCGTTTATTCGATCCTACGCCTCGGAAATGACCTATGGTACGGTCTGCTGTATGGACTGAAATCCATCGGTAATGCCATGCAGGATGCGTGGTCTTATCTGTGGAATGGAATCGTGACGGCATTCGAGAAAACTGTGCTGGAAATCCGCAAAATGTGGATTCGGACGAAGGGCATCTTCGACTCCGACGAAGAAGTCGAGGCGGAGATTGCCGTGGTTGAACGGGAATACAGCCAACGAAAGCAGGCGCGAGAGACAGCGAGGACCGAAGCAAAAGCAGGACGCCAGGCTGAACTCGCCGACATCGGACAGCAATGGGATCGGGCGAACGAAAGCGCGACCGATGCTCAGTCGCAGGAGATCATTGAACACCAGACGGCGTATGAGGAGGCACTGAGCGGTGCCGCCGAGGAAATCGCCGAAGCCCGTGCCGCCTGGAAAGCCGCAATGGACGAGGTCAAACAAAAGGCCGTCGAGAAAACTGAGAAGGTCGAGGCTGTCAAGGAGAAGACATCGACCGCCGTCGAGGAGACGCAACGCTCGGAAACGAGGATTGCGGAAATATCCACGGCGGAAAAGGCAATGGGCGCGTGGAGCGTGGAAGCTTTGGACGCCATGCTGGGCGGCAACGCTCAGGAGAGAACGGCAAAGGCGACCGAGCAGATGGCGAAGAACACGCTCCAGACGAACAAGCTGCTGAAGCAGATCGGAAAGGAAAAGCCACTGACGTATGGATAAAACGAAACGGAGAATCTATGGCAACGAGAGTTGAACAGAACTATAAGGAACGCGCGACCAGCATCGACCGCTGGGGACGATATACCGGGATCGAGGTCCCGTATATTGTTTTCGAGGCGGCTGACGAGGATGCGGCACTGACCGCTGTGCTCAACACTGCACCGAAGACGCTCCACAGTCTCCCGTTGGACGCCATCGAGATCGATTCCCGTGACGGTAATACCACGTTCAAAGTTAATGCGACGTACAGAGCGGAAACCGTTTCGGACTACGGGGATGATGAGGAGGACGAGGAATCCACCATCAGCTTCGACTGCGGAGCCGGAACAAAACATGTCTCCTTCGCCATTGATCAGCGTATCGCCTACGGCACGGTAGACGCCGGTGGTGCTATCGGTTGGAATGGAAAGCACGGCTCGGAGATGGAAATCGCGGGCGTGGATGTTCCGACCGCCGAATTGCGGGAGACGCACACGAAAACCATGCGGGTGACGAGGCTGACAAATGCGTATGTCCGCAAGGTCGCCGGATTCGTCGGCAAGGTGAACTCCAGGACGTTCAACGGCTGGCAGCCAGGAGAGGCGATGTTTCTCGGTATGAGCTACAGCCGGGCGAAGAGCGCAAAGCACGTCACGGTGACGTTCCACTTCGCGATTCAGTTGAACGAGACCTCGGCCACGCTCTGCGGACATAATCTCGGTGCGAAGAAAGGCTACGAATACATTTCCGCTATTCCGAAGACGAGTGTCGAAGAGGATGTCCCGGTGATCGACATCGAAGCCGCGCACATTTCGCAGGTTGTCCAGTATGGCGACTTCGGAGATTTGGGGGTGTGACATGTCATTTTATCCTGACGTTTCGCCCGGCGATCCGTTCAAACCAAACGCGAAACTGAGCAATGATGTCCGGCGGCTGGTGAACATGTCGCACGGATTCCAGGACTGCAGGCAGAAAAGTGTTCCGCATGGATCTGTGCGTGTGAGCGTGTACAACGCTTCCACAGTTTCAATTCCGATCAACTCAGCAGTGATCTTCACCACGGATGCCCTTCATGGGGACGTGCTCCCGGTGAAGAAAGCTCCTGCGGGTACGACCGAGTTCGGCATCGTACAGAAGACGCTTGCTCCGAACGAATGCGGAAGTTGTCTGTTGATCGGTATTGCGACTGTGACTCTGGGGAGTGGATCGGGAAATTTCGTCAAACCGAGTTCAACGAAGGCGTTTACGCGGACAAGTTCGGGAACGGCAAAGATTTTGTACAGCACCGGAACCACAGGTGTCATCCTGCTTGGCGGCAGCCAGCCACAGGCTGCACCTCCGCAAATCGTTTCGGGATATGCGGGCGCATTCAAGGTCAGTCTGGATGGAACCACGGCCACTATTTTCAACGGAGCAGACCTCAATGACACGAACGCCGGAACAGTCCGCATCGGAAGCAAGACCTTTGATGTTCCGTCTGCCACTGTCGAGGTCGCGCCGAGCAAGAAGATTTACATCGAAGTCTCCTACGACAGTGAGACGGCGGAATACAGCATGGGCTTCATCACGAATCTGTCGCAGTATGCCGACCGATGGCCTCAGTACTGGTACAAGGAACTGGCATCCGTGGATGCCGAGGGTGTTCTTCACCAGACGCACCTCTGTGGGAACATTGAGATTACCGGGAGGTGGTGCTCATGAGCTGGGCCGACTATCACCTGGATGATCCGACGTTTTGCAAACCAATGGTGGTCGCCGAAGGGCTTCTTCGAGCATTGTTTGAACGACAGCGGGCGAGCTACATCGCACAGTATGGTGGCGGCTGGGACTGGACTCTGGACGAATACCGCGACCGAATCTTCCCGGACATCTTCACGAAAAACGATGTTCTTTCGGTCAAGGGATTCTGCCGGAACTTTGACGGGTATCTTGCCTTGTTTGCCTGGACGAATATCAATGTCTGGGAGTGTCCGATTGCAGGGCTACTCGGTCCGCTGGGAGCATGCGCCAGAACATGCCAGTATTATCCGTGGTACGGACAGGAGAACACCTGCCCAGGTTATCAGAGCACCCTCATTGACACCAACGGCAACACGTACAATCTTCGATCTCTGCTGAACGACATCGGGGATGAGGAGCTGATCGATGCATACCGCCTCGACATCAACCAACCGTCACTGTATGTGCCGTGGGTTTTGCAACGGGTGAAGATGCTGAAAAAGCTCCGGCGTTTCAAGGATACCAGTCCGAGCATCGTGCTGACGACCGAGGAATGCGACTGGGGGGATAGCATCTACGACAGCCCATATCATTCCCGGCAGGCAGCCGCGGACGGAGTTCCAAGGGAGATTCGGACGGAAACGTATTATTCCAATCCCGGGTTTCACTGTTTTACCCGGATGTACGATGATGTCTGCGTGGATTTGGAATTGCGTTTGCCGGTTTCAGCAGCCCCGTACTACGATGAAGAAATGCCGGATGAACTCAAGCCGAAGTCCGGATATCTGGTTGTCAACGTGGCCGACCCGTTCGTCGGAACATTCGACCCTTTGAATGCTCCAGTCACGAAGGGGCTGACAACATTTCAGCTCCAGGAGGACGGAACATTCTTCTCGAACTGGCCGACCGGGATCGTTGTTCCGGACTATCCGGATGACGATTATTTGACCATTGGCTGGGATATGCAGCGCGAATACGCTGTTTACGATTTCAATTCCGTTTTTGAATTTCAAGAGTAGGAGAACAAAATGCAGGAACACATCATTTACCTCGACGCGCACGATTCGGTCGCTGTCGTGCGCGACGACAAAAACATGCGAACGCTGCCAGCACCAACGCTGGTGCGAGGGACAGCATGTACGCTCAGACTCCGGCTATTTGCTGAGAGGATCGGAACTGCGCCATACCCCATTGACAGCCTGTACGATGTCGTTACATGGCAATGGGTGATGGACTCGGATTTCTATGATCGGAGCCCATACAAACTGGTCGGTGATCACGCTCAGATTGAGGTCGGCTCTATTCAGGAGTACAACAACGGTATTGGTCGGGTCTACACGCAGGTGACGATCCCAATGCCGTCCATGGAAACGAATGAACTGGCACGTTGGCTCGGTTCAGAACCAATGCGGGCTGGGCTCACAGGCGAGCTCACCGGCTTCAATGCCAACGGATCTCCGATCTTCATTCTCCAAGTCGAGGGATTCAAGGTCAGGAACAGGATTGTTTCCTCGGCGGCACCGACACTGCCGGAATCTCCGTACATGACCATGAGCCAGGTTCAGGAGATGATCACGCAGGCCATCGCGAACGCCGCAAACGTCACGTCCGGCGGCTCCGCTGGAACTGACGGCGAGTCCGGCAACACGAGTTCGGGCGGTTCGTCCGGCACAGGCGGGAACACGAGTTCGGGCGGTTCCAGCGGCAGTAACAGTTCTTCCGGCTCCGGAGCCTATGAGGACGAACACGGCGGCCAGCTCGGCGAGGACATAATCTACGACATTCTGTAATGCGCATCCCGCGCAATAACATCATTCAACCCAGGAGGACACTCTATGGCAACAAACCAGAAGATTCAACTCAAAAGTGTGAACGGGAACAAGCTGTTCCCCCGCACGTCCATCAACAACATCGTCGGCGAAGACTACACGACCGTGGTCAGCATCCCCGTGCTGGACGGAACCGGCAAGATCAAGACCGAGAACCTGCCGTCCTACGTCGATGACGTGATCGAGCTCCTCGCCGTGAGCGAGACCGCTCCCGCGAGCTGCGCAGCAGGCGACATGTACTTCAACTCCGCCGCGAACAACAAAAAGATCTACACGGCCACCGGGACGAACACCTGGGGCACCACCGGAACCACGCCTGAAAAGGGCAAGATTTACGTCTGCACCGCAGATGACATGACCTACCGCTGGTCGGGGAGCGTGATGACACAAATCGGAAAGCAGCATGCCACCGCCACGAGCATCCGTGCATCTGGCACTGCCGATGACGAACACGTCGCGACCGAAAAAGCTGTCCGTGACGCTCTCGTCGCCGCAGGCGCTTACGAACTTCCGGCAGCCACCTCCGGTGCACTCGGCGGCGTGAAAATCGCGGCTGCCAGCACTTCCGGCATCAACAATGCTTCCGGCTCGATCTCTCTCGCGACAGCGACTGCCAGTCAGCTCGGCGGCGTGAAAGTCGGGGACAACATCAGCGTGTCGAATGGCGTCATCTCCGTTCAGAGCGGCACGAACGACCAGAAGGGCGTCGTGCAGACCAAGAGCGCCATCAATGGGAACAACGCCAGCCTCAGTTCCACCGACACCGCGACCGGCACTGTCCCGACAGTGTGGGGCGTCGAAAAGGCGCTGAAGGACAAGCAGGACAAGCTCACCGCGGGAACCGGCGTTTCTATCTCGGACGGCACGGTCAGCGTCGCTGACACGGTCGTCTACGAAGTCGTTTCCTGAACCAGTCCGAACACAAATCCCGTTCAACGGCTCCGTCTGGTATTTCACCTGACGGAGTTCTTTTTTACCTCAAATCATAGGAGAACCCATTTATGGCAAACAAGAAAATTCTTCTGAAATCGACCGCTGGCGACGCCCTTTATCCGCGCACTTCCGTTGACAACCTCGTAGATGCTGTCGGCAGTACCGTCAGCGTGAGCATCCCCGTCCTCGATGCGAACGGCAAGCTTGACAGCTCCTACCTTCCGAGCTACGTCGATGATATCGTCGATCTGGTCGCCATCACCGGAACCGCGCCGACCAGCTGCGCAGCGGGCGACCTGTACTTCAATAACACCAGCGGCAACCTCAAAATCTACACGGCGACTGCCGCGAACACATGGGGAACGACCGGAACCACGCCTGAGACGGGCAAAATCTACGTTAACCTCGCCGACAGCAAGATTTACCGCTGGAGCGGCTCCGCGATGGTCGAAATCTCCAAGCAGATTTCCACCGTCACCAGTGTTCGTGCGACCTCGTCCGCCCTTGATACCGTGGTCCCGACCGAAAAGGCTGTCGCCACCGCCCTCAGCGGCAAGGCGGCAAGTTCCCATACGCACAGCATTGCCAACGTTACGAATCTGCAGACCACCCTTGACGGCAAGGCGAATTCCAGCCACAGCCATGAGATTTCCGATGTCTCCGGCCTCCAGACCGCCCTCGACGGCAAGCAGGGGACGCTGACTGCCGGTTCGAACATCAGCATCTCGAACGGCACGATCAGCAACACCTACGCATACAGCCTGCCTGCAGCAACGACCTCCGCACGAGGCGGCGTTGTGGTCAGCACCACGGCATCCAATGGCGTTGCCCTCGCCATCAGTTCCGGCACGGTCAGCGTGGCCGCAACGCTGGCATCCACCACGGCAGCAGGTACTGTCCGTCTCGCCACCACGACTGAAGCGACCACCGGCACCAGCGAGGCAGTCGCTGTTACCCCTAAGGGACTGAAGACCGAGCTGGACAAGAAAGCAAATACCAGTCACACTCACAATTATCAGGCTGTGCTGACTGCAGGCGACGGCATCGCGATCTCCAGCAACGTGATTTCTGCGGACATCACGACCACGGCCTCCAATGGCGTCGCGCTCGCATGGGACGGTTCCACGACCAACGCCAAGAAGGTCAAGGTCACGGCCTCGGCTGCCTCCACGTCCGGCAAGGGAACTGTTCAGCTTGCCACCACCACGGAGGCATCCACCGGAACCGACACGGCGAAAGCCGTCACCTGCGCGGGTGTCAAGGCGGCCATCGACAACAGGCTTGCAACGTACATCACCTACGAAGAGCTGACCTGACGCCCGGAACGGGTTCTGAGTTGTGCCGGGAGCAATCCCGGCACATGTTCAACATAACAGGAGCTCTTTATGGCTGAGAATAAGAAAATCCTGCTCAAATCCTCGGCTGGAGACTGCCTGTACCCGCGGGTGTCGATTGATAATCTGGTTGACGTCGTAGGCGGAACAACGGCAGTTCAGGTTCCGACCTTGGACAGCGACGGTCGCATCGACAGCCGGTATCTTCCACCGGATTTCTTTCCTCCGGCGGCTCGCGTCACACTGAACGGAACAATCTATGTTTCGTCCGGTGCCCTGCTCAGGGATGCGGAGGAAACCTCTGGATTCATCCGTATTCTGAGTGGAGGAAGCGCGAAACGGATGACCATCACATCCGGCAACTTCACCGTGTCATCAGGTGGTGCAGCGAACGATATTGCGTGGAACAGCCCCGGAACCATGTACATTCCCGGCGGGCATGTTCAATATATGGACTGCACGAAGGGTACAATAGAAGTTCAGAAGGGCGGACACCTGGAACATGTCACGGCCAACCCCGGATGCCTCGTGTTTGTTTCGTCCGGAGGTACGGCTACCAGTATCGTGGAATATGGCGGATACGTTCGTGTTCCGACCGGAGCTGTCGGTCAGTTCGAGACGACCGTGATACCGAATCTGGTTCTCTCGGCCTCTCAGTCCGCAACGGTCCACAGCGGGAATGCGGTCAGCAATACCATCATTTCAAGCGGAGGCTCACTTCATGTGTTCGAAGGAGGACAACTGACCGGGCAGTGCAGTGTTCTGAACGGGGGAAGCATGGTTCTGTACAACGGGGCCTATCTGGATTTCCGAATTGCGGACATGTCTCCGGGGGACACGGCCAGATTCAACGACACAACGAAAATTTCGAGGAGCAACAACGCCGTGGTCACGTACACCCTGACCGTGTCGGAAGACCAGCCGTCCGGGGTGTATGCCATTGGCGGCAACTGCTCCTCATGGAATACAGGGCTGCAAGTGCGGACGGACGACGGAACGAGCCTCGGCACGCTCGCATTGAACGAATCACTCACGGCTTATGGCATGGTGTTCTCTTTGTCGATCATCGACAATGAACTCTCCGTAACCATCAGCCGATCAAACCAATAACAGAAGGATTTTTTTCATGGCAGAAAACAAGAAAGTCCAAATCAAAAACACAGGCGGTGACGCGCTGTATCCTCGGACAGCCGCTGAGAGCATCGTGAACGTCCCTGGCGGCACCATGAACGTGTTCATGTACCTTAATGGATACGGTGCTGAAAATCAGTTCCCCGATCCCTACAAGGGCGACAGATACTTCGACTCTGCTGCGCACAAGGTTTACGAATGTGTCACGGCCACCACATGGACCGGGAAGAAGGAGGTTACGTCGTGGGATTCGAATACACTGTTCTTCTGGAACGGCGAAGTCTGGAAGTACACGGACAGCGAGGAGGGACCCCTGGCTCCTGTCCTGTGCGCCAGTGTCGACCAATCGGTGACCAACGGCGTAAGCCTTAACGGCGGTAACGGCTCGCCACTCAAGGCCATCGCATCCTCGGCCACGGCATCGCAGCTTGGCACGGTGAAAACCGATGCGACCGTTACCAATGGCGCTTCCCTCGTCAACACGAACGGATCGATCAAGGCGATTGTCTCCTCGGCGACTGCCACCCAGCTCGGCACGGTAAAAGTCGCCACTGCGACGGAAAATGGTGTTGCCCTGAAAATCTCCGGCGGCGCTGTCAGCGCAACGCAGACGTTTGCCACGAATGCTGAAGCATCCGCTGGTTCTATTGCCAGCAAGGGCGTCACGCCTGCGGCAATGAAGTATGCCAACACCTGGACCGCTATTCAGGACAAGGGTACGTCCGCGGCTGTTACGCTGGCACCTGGCGGTGTCTTCAAGGTTGCTCCCTCCGGGGCAACAGTCACGCTCAGTGCTGGTACCGTTTCTGCAGGCATGTACGGGGCTGACGCTCATCTGGAGATGTACCTCGGCAGCAATACCGTGACCAAAGCCATTGACCCCCTCGTTCTGGTCGATCCGCTCACCCCGAACGCAGGCAACAACTGCGTTGTCAAGTACAGAGGCGGAAATGCTTTCCTGTACAAGGAAGGGATCGAAGCCGGTTATATCGTGACCAACAGTGCAACTGCGGCAACAACGTCCGGCTCGATTCCATACGGCATCGCCAATAGTCAGGGATGGATTGTTGTCCCGACTGGAAGTCATTATATCGGGAAGTCCAGTGGAACACTGAAAAAAGACACGACCATCCTGTGTCTTGACAGTGATCCCACGAGCTACACAAGAATTGACGGTTCGTTCAACTTGACATCTGGTGGGCTCAACTTCATCAATGGCGATTATGTGGGCGCATGGGTTTCAGCTGGAAGCAAGCCGGTGCATTTGGCCGGAAGCATTGGATATGCAGGCATCAATCAGAATGCGAATGGTTGGGTATATGTCGCTGACGGGACTTCTATCGGCGGCGGTTCCATATACGGAGATAATGTCTTCGTGTCGGGCGGTTCTCAGTGCGTTCTTAATGGCGTAAACTTTGACAGAGTCAAGGTTTCCGATACTGACATGTTCTATAGACCGCAGATGGATGGCTGCACTTTCACCAGCTGCACAGCTGAAGATGTTGCCTGCTTTGTGAATGGCGGGGACGTCAGAGACGGCTGGATGCGAGACTGCTCCAACATAGGTCCTATCGGTCTGATGAACGGCGCACATGTCTCCAACTTCGTGTTCAGCAACTGCAAGGTTGGCTTTGACGCTGCAATCGTCGATGGAGGTGTCATTGACGGATGCCAGTTCCTGTACAATGGCAATACTACTACCGGTACCGGCTCCGGGTCGGTCATCAGAGGGTCCAGCTACGTTATGTGCCGGGACTGCGTAGTCTCTGGCAATAGCAATGCAGAGGCATACATTCTGATTGGCTCCAGCGGAACACTGTCCAATTGCACGATTACCGGCAATGTCAGCGGCTTCATTGAGTTCGCTGGTAAAACTTGTGATCCCAACGGGGATTACGGGGATTGGATGTACGACAGAAGTCAGGTGGTGGCTGGTTGCACAATCAGAGGAAACGACAAATCGCGTGGTTTCGATATGATCGTGCATGATGCCGCTGTCGTGTTCACGGAATGCGATTTTGACAACGTAATTCGTTGCACTACGGAAACAACCCAAAGTGGGGCCTGCATCACGTTCAAAGGATCCAATCACTTCACGGGAAATATTGATTCCGCGAACTATTTCGCATATCCTGAGCACGTCTACATCGAGAGCGGTGCGATTGTCGATGTGAGCGGTGAGACGCCTGGTGTTATCTCTGCGTACAAAACCTCTGGGAGAATCGAGGTCGGAACCTTTGGTCAGGACCGTATGTTCCATCCGGGTGGCACAGCTACTGTCATCTTCGGAGAGGACAACCATGTCACGCTCTATGGCGGTTCGAAATACAGATGTATCTCTGGCGGAAGTGCCACTTGATAAGGAGGAATTCTTATGAAACTTTACACCATCGACGGGCAAACCTTCAAGGTTCTGCCCGATCCATTTCAGAACATGAGCCCCATGTCTGACGAGGTTTTTGTTCAGCTCGGCGGTACCATCACCGATGACGGACAGCCCACCCCGTTCGAGGCGGCCTGCGCCATGTTCAGAACCCTCTGTGGACAGATCGGAGCCTTTATCGGAAACGAAAACTTCCACGGCGGCTTCGGAGAGTACACCGAGTTCGCGACTTCGGAAGCGTATCAGGCAAATCCCGTTCAGGGCAACGCGCTCGCCATCCAGTGGTCGGCGCTCAACGAGCTCTGCAAATACGAAGGCGGCAAGGCCGGATTCGGGCAGCCGGACTGGTGGTACGAATGCTGGCGTCAGGCCGGAATTGAACTTGACAACGACTAAGGAGATGCTTGATGAGCAACAAAAACGAAATTCTTGAGCTCTACTACCTCGCCCAGAAGTATAAGCTCGAAGACCGTGAAATCCTCGATAAATACAGTTTTGAGGACCTCGCGAAAATCTACAACGGAATCGGCCCCGACGCGTTCCCCGAATGGCTCCGCGCGGTCGTGACGAAGCTTCATCCCAGCCTCGGTCCGGTTGCCCTGATTCACGATGTCGAGTGGCACGAAAGCGACAGAACGTCCGAATCTTTCACGGAATCCAACGAGCGCTTCAAACGCAACGGTGCGACCATCGCAAAGGGCATGTACAGCTTCTTCAATCCGCGTCGTTACATCGTGAAAAACCAGGCGTACAGGTTCGGCTGCTACTGCGAACATCTCGGCTGGCATGCCTGGTGTACGCCGTGCGAATGTCCGATCTGCAAGCAGGCAAAGGCGAATGGATGAGCTTGCCAGCCTCGCCGTTGTGTTCATCTTCGGCTTTCTCCTACTCGTCCTGTTCCTGCTCGTGCTCGCCGTTGTTTTCACCCTCAACCATTGAAAGGAATCCCCGAAAATGAAGGAAGTTTTCCTCACCATCAGTGTTCCCGTCCTGCTCGTGCTGACCGGTTGTGCGCACAACGCAATCGTGTACGGCGACGGCATCGGGCTGGACGTCGGTGTCGATCCCGAACATTTTATGGCCTCGGTCACGCTCAGATACGGCAAAACTCTCACCGCTGTCACCCGTGATAACGTGGAGATCGAAATGTCCGGCAAGGCTGACATGAATGGAGTCCCGTCCACCGAGAAAAAATCGGATAGCAAGGTCGCCACCGACGGCAATCTTCGCATCAAGATTGGTCGCCAAATCAACGGATATGCTGTTGATCTCGTAGAGGCCGGTGCTGATGCGGAGAAGGTCGTTGATGCGCTGACCGACAATTGAGCAATCCAAATTCCCGGCTACGCCTCCGACTGTTTCCAGCCAAGCGCAACCTTGCCGGGCTTTTTTTCCGTCAGGTCTGTCCATCGGGCAGGCTTGACGGATTTTTTTTTGACTTTGCGTTGGAAGACACGGCGGCTTTTGTGGCAGACTTTGGGCTATGTTTCGCGCAAAGCATATTCGATTGGATTAGGGGCATCCTGCCCAGGGGCCGACCTCGGCTCAAAAGCCGTAACTTCGCGTTCTTTGGCATAAATCGAAACGGACCTGGCCGAGCAAAGCCTCCAAAACTTTCCCCTCATTTTACAGAAAAACTACTTGACTTTTCTATAAAGGCATAACACAGCAAAACTCACGGCGACTTTGACATTTTCTTTTCCAGAATCTTTTTTCGATATTTCTTCGAATATCGACTTGACTTTTTGTTTTTCGGATTACAGAAGAAAGTTCGATAATTCTTACGTTTTCGACTTGATTAATTTCTATTTCATGCTCTGCCAAAAGGCAGCCACTATTGACAATCCAAGATAGCCTCATTCCCTGCACGAAAAGAAAAGCCATTAATAATCGATATTTATTCTATAAACTACTGGCTATTAACGAAATCCATGCTTAATTATGTAATGTCGAGCGGGCGGCATGGGCCGCCTGCGAACCAAACGAAAAACTCCAAATGACGGAGGCAAACATGAGCAAGACCGGAATCAAACTGAACCTCGAAAACGTAGACGGCAACGCCTTCTGCATCCTCGGCGTGTGCCAGCGCGAGCTACGCCGTAACCACAAGATGGACCTCTGGGATGAGTTCCACGCCGAAGCCACCTCCGGCGACTACAACAAACTCCTCTGCACGGTGTCCGACTGGTTCGACGTCTGCTTCGGCGACGAAGATGAGGACGACGAGTACGAGGAAGAAGACTGAACCCCAAAACCGCATGGCCCGCGAAAGCGGGTCATGCACCAACCGGAGAACGAACATGAAAAGACTGCAAACCGAAAGCCTGATCAACGCGATGGACATCATCTGCTACGTCGCCACGGGGGAACCGAGCGGAATCGGCGAAGCGTGGAACGGCGACCTCGACGAGCTCGAAGAGCACCTCGAAAGGATTGAAATCTACGCCGAGGACGAAGGCATGACCGAAACGGCCAAGGAGCTGTTCGCGGCCGCCCACCACATCATCGAAGCCTTCCGAAAAGAAGAGTGAACACCGAACAGAAGGAAACGACCATGGCAAACTGCTGCATCATCGACATGAAACTTGAAACCGAAACTGCCGCCGAGGCAGAGGGGCTCCGCGAGGAGCTCCAGGCCTCCTTCGACAAAGCCGAAAAAGAACTGGTTGGCGCGTACTTCGGAAACGACACCCGCTACCTCTTCGACGCCCAGGCGGAACAGAAAGGGACCACGGTCTGCATCGGCGGCTGGGTCAAGTGGGGGTATGACGATGGCGAGCTCCTCGCCTGCCTGAACTGGCTCCGCGGCAAGGTCACCGTCAAAAAGATGAACATGTGCTACAAGGTGTTCGAGGACCCGGCCTACGGCGAATACGACTTCGACGGAAAAACGTTGAGGCACAGCTTCCTCCAGTGGAAGGACATCCCCGAATGGGGGAACGAGGAAATCGAAGATTACCTTAAGCAGGTCGAGGAGGTCTACCGGAACAAAAAAGTGTCGGTGGATGTCCCGATGGGCTGACTGCCCATGCCGGGGACCGGGCAACCGGTCCCCATTCCGTTTATGCGACAGCGCCCTTTGATCGCAGAGTTTGCCGCATGTCTCGCGTAAAGCATAAGCAAGACCTATTAAAAAGTGCAACCCCCTATGCTGAATCGACAAAATCGGCCTGTCTGGCCGTTGTTTGGCAAAATCGGTTTTGATGATGGCGGAGCAAAGCGACCAAATTCTTTTCTCGATATTTCTTGGAAAAAGATTTGACTTTTCGAAAAAAGCATAATCAAAGATTCTTCGATATTTCTTTTGAAAAAGACTGGATTTATTCAAAACAGCATTACAGAATCTTTTTCCGATATTTCTTCCGATTTCGACTTGACTTCCTCTTTATTCATGCTCGGAAGGATTATTCGTTTTTCTTCGTTTTTCGACTTGACAAAGCATTTTTCCATGCTCGGAAAGAATCTTTCGTTTTTCTTCGGTTTCCGACTTGACATTTCTCTTTTGCCTCATTTCGAGCAGAAACAGAAGAATCTTTATTTTTATCGAATTAAAAGCGAGAAATATCGTTATTTCTTCGATAATCGACTGGCTATTAACGCTTTCCATGCTTAATTAACTAATGTCGAGCGGGATGCACGGGCAACCCGCGAACCAAACAAGAATGCCAACCTGACGGAGGCAACACATGAGCGAGAACAACATCCTCGACACCGCAAAAACCCTGGGCTTCGGAACGGAGCTCGAATACACTCACATCAGCCGCGAAGGAGCCGCGAGAGCAATCCAGAGCGTGGTCGGCGGCAACATCAGCCACACCGGCGGGAGCTACGACGCATGGACGGTCACCGCTCCTGACGGACGGAAATGGAAGGCGGTCAGCGATGGCAGCCTCAGCGGAACCTCGGCAGAGGTGGTCACGCCCATCCTGCACTGGGAAGACTTCGACACCCTGCAGAAAGTGGTTCGCGCCCTGCGCCACGCCGGAGCCAAGACCCCGGCCTGCACGAGCCAGCACGTCCACGTCGGAGTCGAAGACTTCACGGCGGCGCAAATCGCGAACTTCGCAAGAATCTGGTACAAGCAGGAAAAGCTGATCCTCAAGGCGGTCGGAACCCTGCCGAGCCGCCTCGCGCACTACACGAAGCCGACCGATCGCGAGTTCATCGACCGCCTCGAAAAGATGAAACCGCAGACCCGCCAACAGCTGAACATCGCCTGGTACGGATACGCGAATCCGCGTCCGGCACACTACGACAGCACCCGCTACCGCGCCATCAACCTGAACAACGTGTGGACCACGGGCACGGTCGAAATCAGAGCCTTCAACGGATGCACCCACGCGGGCAAGGTCAAGACGGCCTGCCTGCTCGCCCTGATGATCGCCGCCAAGGCCAAGACCGCGAAGTGCGCGAGCACCAAAAAGCCGCGCGAGTACAGCGAGGAGAGCGCCGCCTACGACATGCGGGTGTTCCTCCTCCACCTCAAGGCAATCGGACCGGAGTTCAAAAACTTCCGCAAGTACCTCCTCGGCAACCTGCCGGGGAACAAGGCGTGGAAGCACGGCAGACCGAACGCCTGACCGAGCACGGGATGGGGGCTGGGATGCCCAGCCCCCTGGTGCCGGTCTCCTCACCTCAGCATGGCTTGCCGAAAAAGCAAGCGGTTCTTTGAAATAAAACGAAAGAAATTTCGGACAAAAACGCGACTTTCCGTTGGTTATGCCTTTGCCGGAAAGTCAAGCTCAAATCCGAAGAAAATCGAATCTTTTCCGCCAGTTTTGCCGGGGTGCTCACTCGCCTCCGTCAGGGCTCACTCCGGCGAAACTGCGGATTTTAATTCGAGCAACCTAAATCGATATCCCGATGCCGATTATGCCAAACGTCGCTCGCTTTGGGCTCAACGTGCGATCCGGCAGCCGGGGAAGCATGCCCCTAATCCAACAGCATAAATCCATCCCCTCAAACGGCCCTCAAACGGCAACAAACCCCGCAAGGAATAGGAGATCAAACCTATGAAAGTCAGAATCCACGAAACGGACTTCGACGGCAACCCTGTCGCCTACACTGGCGAATACTATGTCGGCGCCAACGCGACCGAGATTGTCGAAGCCATGAAAAAGAATCCGTTCCAAATCGACCTCACGGTCGAAGAATACATGCGGAAGATTCTCGACAAAATCGGCAAGGCGGACTACGTCCTCACGGAGGACGACGCCGCGCTGGAATTCCTGAATCTGCTCGCCAAACTCAACTACGCTTCCTTCGAGGAGCAGGAGGTCAAAGTCAAATGAACGCTATCTTCATCGACGCGAAAAACCAGACCGTCACCATGATCGAAGTCGAAAACGATCTCCAGGCTATGTACGACAAAATCGGATGTCTGCTCGTCCAGACTGTTCCCTTCGCCGGGGAAAACATCGTCTGCGATGAGGAAGGACGTCTCAAACGCTGGACTGCCGGATTCGAGCTCGGCGACTGGCGCATCGTCGGGAACGCGCTCATCGTCGGCGACACCGAGGACGGGGACTTCACGGATACGAAACTGTCCGCGGACGAGATCGAAAAGCAAATCCGTTTCTTCTGCGAGGACGAGCCGCTTCCTCCTCCGGAATTCCGCGTCATCAGCCTGTGAAACCTTTATCAAAGAAAGTTCAACTTATTCTCCGAAAAGGACTTGCGTTATTCCGAAGCCATGCTTTAAGTAATGTCAGCCACAAACCAAAGGAGAAAAACATGAATACCCCGATCCTCTACTTCGCGTACGGGTCAAACCTCAACCCGAAACGCATCCACCACAGATGCCCGACCGCCGCAACGTTCAGAGCGGCCAAGCTCAGAAACTATCGCCTCGTCGAACGGCTCTACGCCGACATTGACTACGAAGAAAACGCAGTGGTCTACGGCGTCCTCTACTGCATCAGCGAACGCGAACTGGACGTCCTCGACACCTACGAAGGATGCCCGCGAATCTATCGGAGAATCTGGATCGAGGCCGAGTGCAACGGCGAGACCTTCGTGGCCGCCACCTACGAGATGACGCCCGAAACAAAGATTCTTCGCGCCGGTCAGCCGTTCCCGGAAGATTACAGGAAAATCTGCTCCACGGGCGCGACCTTCCACCACATTCCGAATGCATTCCGAAACAATAAAAACTTATTCCATCCATTCAACCTCAAAAGGAGCTCGAAATGAAAACCGTCAACATCATCGCCTACGGTACGCTCATGACCGGAGAACACAACCACCGCTTCTTCGCGAACGCCGTCCGAATCGAACCCTGCACCATCAAGGGGACCCTCTACGACCTGCACTGCGGCTTCCCCGCTCTTACCCCGGACGGAGATACGGACGTCCATGCCGAACTTGCTGAAATCCCGTTCGAGGACTGGCCGCAGGTCGACTGTCTCGAAGGCTACCCGCGACTCTACGACCGGAAGCTCGTTCCGGCGACACTCGCCGATGGCAGTGTCGAGGAAGGCTGGGTGTACGTCATGAACCAGATTCCTCCTCGCGCGACCGTCATCGAATCCGGCGACTGGAAGAAACGCAGGGAAGACTGAGGAGGAGAACATGGACAGATTCTTTACACAGAAAACATGCGACCGTTGCGGGGCTGAACTCAAGGTGAGGCAGATGTCCCGCTTCAACACAGATGTTTTGTGCCAAAAGTGCATTGCAGAGGAAAAGCAACATCCGGACTACGAGAAGGCGGCCGCCGCCGAGCTCGCCGCTGTTCGCCGTGGCGACAGAGATTTCCCCGGCATCGGCTGGCCGGGGAAGGATGGGAGGGTGAAGTGATGAGCACAAGCGCAGCAATCGGGCTGACGATGCCCGATGGAACAATCTGGGCAGTCCATCTGCATTGGGACGGGTATATTGCCAATGGTGGAGCCGGGGAAATCCTCGCTGAACACTACACCGACCGGAAAAAGGTCGAGAAGCTTATCTCGCTGGGTTTCCTGAGCTCGCTTGGAGCCGAGGTCAATCCAGACCCGGCATCCCCGCACTCCTGGTCGAATCCGCAGCCGAACGTCACCGTAGCCTACCATCGCGACCGGAACGACCCTTTAGAACCCGCTGAGGGGTTACCCTTCGGCTCACATCCGGCATTTTGAAAAAAAGCGAGATGCGTACCGGACGGCTCGCAGGAAAGAGTCCGGCATCAGGGCAAAAGATGTGCCGTCGTCGGCTCATGGAACTTTGGAGAGAGCAACGCGGAAGCCGAGGAAGAATGCCGAAGTGTCAGGTTCGAAGTTGAAGCGGTATGCCGAACGGCAGTAGAATGCCTGGAAGTACCAGCTGCCCCCGCGAGCCACATGGCATAAGGACGTGCGGAACAATTTATCTTGAAAACTCGGAATCTTTTGGGGATCCGTCTCATTGTCATCGGGATAAGCATCGAAGATGTCCAGGCACCATTCCCAGACATTCCCGTGCATGTCGTACAGTCCCCACGCATTCGGTTTCTTCTGACCGACCGGATGTGTTTCTATCCCCCTGTTTCCGCCGTGGGCGAGCGTGCCGAGGAGTTGGTCGGTCGGGGCATAGGCGCGCGGGACCATGAAGGCCGTGAAACCACCGGACATCGAACTTTTAAAATACCATCCAACCTCGTCGAGATTCGGGCAGGAGCCAATTTCACAGGTTAAGTCCTTCCCGCTGTTCAAGGCTGTTGTTGTTCCTGCCCGGCAGGCATATTCCCACTGCGCCTCCGTCGGTAACGCAAACGCATAGCCGCGCGGAAGTCGGTCCGCAAACATTTCATTCAACTTCTTGCAATAAGCGACCGCGTCTTTCCATGACACACATTCAACAGGCAGATTATCGCCTTGGAATGTGGACGGATTTTGCCCCATTACGCCCTCATATTGCGCTTGTGTTACCTCATATTGTCCAAGCCAGAAATCATTTGTCAAGGTCACCTGGTGTTGAAATTCCGCTTCTCTGCGGCCAAGTTCATGGACTGGACTGCCCATTACAAAAGTTCCGGCTGGAATCTTTTTCATCACAAGGACCACGTTGTCCGGAAGGTCAAAGCTTAAATCGGATAACATGGAAACATCGGAATTCTCTGTTTCGTCCTTGCATCCAGCACCGACAAGGATGAGGATAAGGAATGATACGACAGCAGAGATTGAAGCAAAAACTCTGTTTTGTTTTTTTATCGATTTTTCCTTCATTTTATTGATGCCTTTCAGTTTGTCATTTGATGTGTTGTCTTTCGATCAAACGCCTGAATCTGTCTATTTCTTTTCCTCTGTTTTGGAAAGGACAATACGCAATCCATTCAACCAGAAATGTGGACTGGAGCCTCGATAGGCAGAACGACAAGTGTTTGCCGTTCTACGCCGTCCAACCCCTCGGATCACAAAATGATAATAGTCCATATCAGTTTTATCATTCGACAGATCATCGCACACATAACCTCCTGGATAGGCTTTGTATCTATCTTCACACATTTCCGGCACATTTCCAAGCATATCGTACAATCCCCAGTTATTCGGTTTTTTGAGTCCGACAGGACGAATTTTGGTTATAGGCGACGGAACATATCCGTTGATATGAGACTCTAATTCTGTTATATTATACCAAATGATTTCGTCGTTATTGCCCGTATACCATGCGACTTCATCCAGATTCGGATCGAAATCGCATTCGTTTTTGACAGTCAGATTCTTTCCATTGTACAAAGCCGAAGTCGTACCCGCTCTGCATGCGTATTCCCACTGGTTTTCCTTTGGAAGAGCGAATGAATAATTGTCGGGCAACTCGGATTTCTTTGCTAGTATGTCATTCAATCTTCGAATAAAAAACTTTGCCTCCTGCCGTGTGATTTGCACGGGGATATTGTCGTCTTCTCCCTGCGGTTTTTTCTTGCCCATTACCCCATAAAACTGCGCAAATGTCACTTCGTATTGCCCCATCCAGAATTCATCCGCGATCGTTACTGAATGCTGTTTTTCATCAATATCGCGTCCCAATTCATCAAGTGGACTTCCCATGATGAAACTGCCCGGAGGAATATGCTTTAAAACCAGCGTGACATAATTCGGCAAGGACAGAACATAATCCGCATCAACCTTTTTCATGCTGATTTCCTTTGTAGTATCAGATTGATTGCGCGGAGTCAAAAACCAAAGGAGAACGGCAAAAATGCAGAAAAAAGCGAAGGGGACATAAAAGAGCATAAGAAAGGTAAAGATGGATTTGAACCCGAAACGCGGTTTTTGTCTCACTTCCGCTCCACACATCGGACAGAAATTCAATGGCACCTGCTTCGGGATTTCCGTTTTGGCATGGCATTCTGGACAGTTCCAGTTCATTTTGAGCTCCATTTATGGTACAGGTGGCGAGGACGTAAGCGTCCTCGCCCTTCAATAAAGAATAAACAATCTGTCTCATATAACAATTCAGTTACAACAACCATTTCCTCTTTTCATTTGAAACATTTATCAACGAATCCCACGGCGGAAGTGGAACCGTCAGGAGCGGGTAGAAAAACGCATAATTCAGAAACAAAATGCGGAAGCCTTTATTTTTTTCTATTTTGCCGAATTGTT